>Ga0308158_10002023_pt1 | contig 20026 bp, 18 predicted proteins | sample PhyBR2_FD_201038 | JGI IMG/M metagenome (GOLD analysis project Ga0308158, IMG submission 201038) | Phyllosphere microbial communities from UC Gill Tract Community Farm, Albany, California, United States - DLSLB.R2 | ecosystem: Host-associated > Plants > Phyllosphere > Unclassified | place: USA...
ACAGGATCGACGCGCAGCCTTCCGGCGAAATCACCGAGTAGGTCGCGTATTGCAGGATCAGCACGGCGTCGCCAACGGCGATGGCCAGTGCGCCGCCCGAACCGCCTTCACCGATGATGGTGGCGATGAGCGGCACCTTCAGTTCGGCCATCACGTACAGGTTGTGACCAATGGCTTCGGACTGGCCGCGTTCTTCGGCTTCGATGCCCGGGAATGCGCCCGGCGTATCAACGAAGGTGAAGATTGGCAGGCCGAATTTTTCAGCCAGCTTCATCAGGCGCATCGCCTTGCGGTAGCCTTCGGGCTTGGGCATGCCGAAGTTGCGCATCGCGCGCTCTTTGGTATCGCGGCCCTTCTGGTGGCCGATGACCATGCAGGGCTGGCCGTTGAAACGGGCCAGGCCGCCAATGATCGACTGGTCGTCGGCAAACGTGCGGTCGCCATGCAGTTCATGGAAATCGGTGAAGATCGAATTCACATAGTCCATTGTGTACGGACGCTGCGGGTGACGCGAAATCTTCGACACTTGCCACGGAGTCAGCTTGGCATAGATGTCTTTGGTGAGCTGCTGGCTCTTCTTGTCCAGGCGATCGATCTCCTCGGAGATATCGACGGCGGAATCATCTTGTACGAACCGCAGCTCTTCAATCTTGGAATCGAGCTCGGCGATCGGCTGCTCGAAATCGAGGAAAGTTAATTTAGTCATTGTCACTCCGGGGTAATGTCTTGGCCGTGCTCTGAGGCTGCGCGGCGGATCAGGGCGCTATTCTACCGTAAGCCGGTGGCGTGTCGCGCGGATCGGGGGCTCAGGCCGCAGGAGCGACCGGGTCCAGGCTGCGCCACAAATACCAGGTCGCCACCGTGCGCCAGGGTTCCCAGTTGGCCGACACCTCGCGCGCATCGCTGCGCGAAACAGGTTCGCCCGAGAAATAGTTTTGGCTAATACCCTGGATCAGGCCGGGATCGTCCAGTGGCAGGACGTTCGGCCGCAGCAGATTAAATATCAAAAACATCTCGGCTGTCCAGCGGCTGATGCCGCGAATGCGGATCAGCTCGGCAATTACCGCCTCGTCATCCATTTCGGACCACAGGTCGGCGTGGACGCGCTTGGCCTTGAAGTGGTCAGCCAGATCGAGGATGTATTCGGTCTTGCGTTTGGACAGCCCACAGCCGGACAACTGGACTGCGCCCAGCTTGATGATCTGGCTCGGCGCCAGGGTCGGGCAGACGGCCAGCAGTTTGCCCCAGGCCAGATCGGCCGCTTTCGGCGTGACTTGCTGGCCGACGATCGAGCGCGCGAGCGTCGTGAACGGGTCGGGCTGGCCACGCAGATGCAGGTCGCCAAACTGCGGGATCAGCTTGTTCATGATGCGGTCGCGCTGCATCAGTTCGCGCTTGGCCTCGGCCCAGTAGATCGGCACGGCGAGCGCATCGTGCGCCGGCGACGTACCTGCCAATGCAGCCACGCTGCCCGACTTGTCCTTGTTCGCTGGCATTATGTACGGCGCCAGGTCGTTCCGTCGGCCTTGTCTTCCAGGACGATGCCCGCCTCCGTCAACTGCTTACGGATGGCGTCGGCGCCGGCGAAGTCGCGCGCGGCCTTGGCGGCTGCGCGGCGTGCGATCGCATCCTGGATCGCCGCTTCGTCCAGTCCGCCCTCGACCGCATCGGGGCTACCCGCCTGCAAGAACGCCTGCGGTGACCGTTCGAGCAGGCCGAGCACGGCGGCGAGCACCTTGAGCTGGCGCGCCGCATCCACGGATCGGGTGCGGTTGACTTCGCCGGCCAGATCGAACAGTGCCGCCACCGCCAACGGCGTGTTGAAGTCGTCGTCCATCGCCTCGCGCACGCGGCGGGCGTGGGCTTCGTCCCAGTCGACCGCGACCGGCTCATTACCCAACTCGATGCCGTTCAGCGCCGTGTACAGGCGCGTCAGCGCTGCCTTCGCGTCGTCGATATGGACGTCGGAATAATTGAGCGGGCTGCGGTAATGGGCGCGCAGGATGAAGAAGCGCACGACTTCGGCGTCGTACTTCTTGAGCACGTCGCGGATCGTGAAGAAGTTGCCCAGCGATTTGGACATCTTTTCGTTATCGACGCGCACGAACCCGTTGTGGATCCAGTAGTTGACCATCGGCGCGCCGAACGCGCCTTCGGACTGGGCGATCTCGTTTTCGTGGTGCGGAAACTGCAGGTCGGCACCGCCGCCATGGATGTCGAAATGTTCGCCCAGCGTCGCGCACGACATGGCCGAGCATTCGATGTGCCAGCCCGGCCGACCCTGACCCCACTGCGAATCCCATTTGGCCTCGGCGGGCTCGGATTCTTTCGCGGCTTTCCACAGGACGAAGTCGAGCGGATCGCGCTTGCCGGTGTTGACATCGACGCGCTCGCCGGCGCGCAGGTCGTCGAGCGACTTGCCCGACAGCTTGCCGTAGCCGTCGAAGCCGCGCACCGCGTAGTTGACGTCGCCGTCCGCCGTTTGATAGGCCAGGCCTTTTTGCTCGAGCTTGCCGATGATCGACAGCATCTGCGGGACATATTCGGTGGCGCGCGGCACGATGGTCGGCGGCAGGATGCCGAGCGCGGCGGTGTCTTCATCCATGTACCCGACGAAGCGGCTCGTCAGCGCACCGATGGTCTCGCCATTCTCGACGGCGCGCTTGATGATCTTGTCGTCGATGTCGGTGATGTTGCGCACATACTCGACCTCGTAGCCGGACGCCAGCAACCAGCGGTAGACGACGTCGAACGCCATCATCATGCGTGCATGGCCAACGTGGCAGTAATCGTAGACAGTCATGCCGCAGACATACATGCCGACCTTGCCGGCGACCTTCGGGACGAAAACCTGCTTGTCACGCGCCAGCGTGTTGTAAATCTTGAGTTGGCTCATTGAATTTTCGGTTCGCACGAGGATGGCAAACGCTCGCCGGCGCCGCAACGACCATCCCGGCGCGGCATTGCATGCGCGCCAGCCGGACGGGTGCGGCGTGGGGTGCGCCTGGGGCCTCGGTGTTATTCTTATTTGATAGAATGGGACGTTGTTTGTAAGCGCTTCTCTTGTGCGCTTCAAGGAAAGTATAGCATTGATAAAAACCCGGCTGGCCCCATACGGACCAGCTTTATTTTTGGGACAACCCTTGACAGCGCCACGTGCGCGGTCCATCAGAGGAAGCCAGATGTCATCGTCATTCACCCGCCGCTTCGCCCTCGTGCGCGTCGCTGGCGTCACCGCTGCCCTCGCCTGCGGCCTGCTGTTCTCCGGCAGCGCGCTGGCGGCCGACATGCCACAGTATTCGATCAAGACCAGCATGGGCGAGATCGTCGTCGAACTCGATCAGGAGAAAGCCCCCAAGACGGTGGCCAACTTCGCGGCCTATGCCAAGTCGGGCGCCTACAACGGCACGATCTTCCATCGCGTGATCGAGGGCTTCATGATCCAGGGCGGCGGCATGAACGAAAAGTTCGAAGGCCGCAAGACGCTCAGACCCATCAAGAACGAATCGAACAATGGCCTGTCGAACCAGCCGTACACGATTTCGATGGCGCGCGAAGACAATCCTGACAGCGCCACCTCGCAATGGTTCATCAACGTGGCCGATAATTCGGGCATCGACTTCCCGTTCGTCGGCGGCTCCGGTTACACGGTGTTCGGCAAGGTGGTCAAGGGCCAGGAAACGGTCGACAAGATCAAGGCCGTCGTGGTCGACGACGTGCGCGGCATGCAGAACGTGCCGGTCGTGCCGATCAAGATTACGTCCGTGACGCTGCTCAAGGGCGACAAACTAGTAAAATAACGGTTCCGCCGCGCCTGCATCCGGCGCGCACGCCCATCAACCAACAACAAGGACACCACATGACGACGATTCTCATCACCACCAACCAGGGCAACATCACGGCTGAACTGGACGCTGAAAAAGCACCGAAGACCGTTGCCAACTTCATCGACTACGTCAACAAGGGCCACTTCAGCAACACGATCTTCCATCGCGTGATCAAGGACTTCATGATCCAGGGCGGCGGTTTCGAGCCAGGCATGAAGCAAAAGCCAACCCCGGCAACCGTTGAAAACGAAGCCAAGAACGGCCTGAAGAACGACAAGTACACGCTGGCCATGGCCCGTACGTCGGATCCGCATTCGGCATCGGCCCAGTTCTTCATCAACACCAAGAACAATGCCTTCCTCGACTACCCGGGCCAGGACGGCTGGGGTTACGCCGTGTTCGGCAAAGTCACCGGCGGCCAGGACGTCGTCGACGCGCTGAACAACGTCAAAACCAGCCGCGGCGGCATGCACTCCGACGTGCCGGTCGACCCAGTCATCATCGAGAAAATCGAAGTTCTGTAATGCGCGGCGCGCACCAGCCTCAGTCGTTGTCTTGAGCACGCCAATGACGCTGCCTGCGCGCCCGTTCGCGCTGTTCATCTCCGACCTGCATCTGCAGGTCTCGCACCCGCGCACGCTGGACGCGTTTCTACGCTTCCTGGCCGAGCGCGCGGTGCATGCCGAGCAGTTGTATCTGCTCGGCGATATCTTCGAATACTGGGCCGGCGACGATGACGTTGCCGATCCGTTCCACCAGACCATCACCACGGCGATCCGCGCCGTCGCCGATGCCGGCGTGGCGGTCTTCTGGATCGCTGGCAATCGCGACTTTCTGGTTGGGGCAGGTTTCGCGCAAGCCGCGCACCTGACCCTGCTGGAAGAACCCCATGTCATCGAGGCCGGCACGCGCCGGATCGCGCTCGTGCATGGCGACGCCCAGTGCACGCTCGACACCAAATACATGGCGTTTCGTGCCCAGGTGCGCGCTCCAGAATGGCAGGCGCAATTTCTCGGCATGCCGCTGGCGCAGCGCAAGGGCATCATCGCCGGCCTGCGCGAAGGTTCGCGCGAAGCCCACACGGGCAAGTCGTACGAGACGATGGATGTCACGCCCGATGCGGTAGCCGATGTGTTCACCTCGCTCGATGCCGACGTCATCATTCACGGGCACACGCACCGGCCCGCCGTGCACGCGTACGGCGACAAGCTGCGCTACGTGCTGCCCGACTGGGAACTCGACGAGGTACCCGCCCGCGGCGGCTGGATCGCGTTGTACGCGGATGGCAGCCTCGTGCGCCACGACGTCGACGGCGCCACTCTCTAAGATCCTTCCACGCTCTACCCGCCGCGCATGATCTCGCGTCTGCATATTGACCTTTGTGCGACCACTGTTATACTCAACTACAACACCACTTCAACACACCACCATGAGGAGGCAGGCATGCGCATCACAATGACGCCGCACCGAACCACCACGGAGGCTCCCGATGACCGTCGGCTGGAACGATAAGACCCCGATTTACCGCCAGCTCAAGGAGCGCGTCGTCGGCATGATGCTCGACGGCGATCTCAAGGCTGGCGACGCCCTGCCCTCGGTGCGCCAGATCGCGGCCGACTATCAACTCAACCCAATCACCGTGTCGAAGGCCTATCAGGAACTGGTCGACGAGAACCTGGTGGAAAAACGAAGGGGAATTGGCATGTATGTCACCGAAGGCGCCAGCGAGAAACTGCTGGCAAGCGAGCGCGCACGTTTCATCAGTGAAGAGTGGCCGGCGATGCTCGAGCGTATCCGCCGCCTGGGCCTGGACGTCAAAGAGCTGCTGACCAACGCGGACCACGGAGGTGCCGCATGAGCGCCGTCATTTCCGCGCGGGGCTTGAGCAAACACTACGGCAAGCGGATCGCCGTCGACAGTATCGACATCGAGATCGCCGCCGGCCGCATCGTCGGCCTGATCGGCCCCAACGGCTCGGGCAAGACGACGACGCTCAAGGCGGCCCTTGGCCTGATCCAGTGCGAAGGCGAACTGTCGGTGCTGGGGCTCGATCCGCGCACCCAGCGCGACGAGCTGATGAAGGACGTGTGCTTTATCGCCGACGTCGCCATCCTGCCGCGCTGGCTGCGCGTGAAGGATGCGATCGACTTCGTGGCCGGTGTGCATCCGCGCTTCGACCGCAACAAGGCCGAACGCTACATCGCCAACACCAAGCTGACGCCGACGATGAAGGTCAAGGAAATGTCCAAGGGCATGATCGTGCAACTGCACCTGGCGCTCGTGATGGCGATCGACGCGAAGCTGCTGGTGCTGGATGAGCCGACGCTCGGCCTGGACATTATCTACCGCAAGGCGTTTTACCAGAACCTGCTCGAAGACTATTTTGACGAACACAAGACGATCGTCATCACCACGCACCAGGTCGAGGAAGTCGAGCACATCCTGACCGACCTGCTGTTCATCCGCGACGGCAAGATTGCGCTGGCCGCCTCAATGGAAGAGATTGGCGAGCGCTACGTCGAAGTCATGGTAGGCAGCGACAAGGTGGCGGCGGCCAGAGCGCTGCAACCGATCGACGAGCGCACCGTGTTCGGCAAATCCGTGATGCTCTTTGACGCACTGCGCGCCGGCGGCCTGTCCCGCACCCAGCTGGCTGCACTCGGCGAAGTCCGCAACCCGAGCGTGGCCGACCTGTTCGTCGCCACCATGAAAGGAACCTACGCATGACTACGCCAATGAGCACCATGAAATGGCTGATCCGGCGCGAACTGTGGGAACACAAGGGCGCCTTCTTCTGGGCTCCGCTGGCCGTGGCCGCCGTGATCGTGCTGCTGTTCGGTGGCGGCTTTCTGTACGCCATCATCGCCAACCCGTCGTTCCACATGCAAGTCAGCGGCGAACAAGTCATGACGGTTAATGGCTTGCCGCCGGCGGTGCTGGCCAAGCTGGCCACCGCCGCCGCCTCGAGCTACCTGGTGATCACGGCGCCACTGTTCTTCGTGCTGCCAGTGGTCGTGTTCTTCTACTGCATGGCGGCGCTGTACGACGACCGGCGCGACCGCAGCATCCTGTTCTGGAAGTCGCTGCCGTTGTCTGATGCGCAGACCGTGCTGTCGAAGGCCGTAACGGCGCTGCTGGTCGCACCGTTGGCAACCATCGCGATCGGTATTGCCGCCTCGATGATCCTGCTGGTGATCGGCCTGCTGGGCGGCGCCATCAAGGGCATCAACCTGATCGCGCCGGTGCTCGCCAATGTCGACTTTTACCTGGCGCCCGTGTATCTGATCAGCTTCCTGCCTCTGTACATCCTGTGGGCGTTGCCGACAGTGGGCTGGCTGCTGCTGGTATCGAGCTGGGCAAAGTCGCGCGTCTTCCTGTGGGCCGTCGGCGCGCCGCTGGTGGCGCTTGCGATCCTGGCCTGGTTCGATTTCCTGGCCGGGCGTTTTGCCAGCGTGTCGATGAACGTCAAGTGGTTCGGCGAAGAGATCGTGGCGCGGGTGCTGCTGGGCGTGTTCCCCGGAATCTGGTTCGGCGAAGTCAATGGAGAGGTGCTGGCGCAGCAGCAACAGGCCGGGCTGGATGGGCCGCTGCTGTTGGGCACGTCGTATGCCACGCTGCTCACACCGGGTGTCTGGATTGCGGCCGCCGCCGGCTGCGCCATGATCTACGGCGCGATTCGCCTGCGCCGCTGGCGTGACGAGGGTTGAACGTAATGCGACTTCCTTCCATCCTGATGCTCGCGATGCTAGTCGGTACCAGCGTCAGCGCCAGCGCAGCCGATACGCCGCCGGACAGCCCGGAGTCCATCCACATCAACGCAATCCGCAAGCCGGAAGTGCGCAAGTACACGGCGATCGTCGCGGGCCTGGACGCCTTCGAGCGCCACCACCGCATGGCACCAGGCGCCGAGGCCTTGCGCTTTCGCGTCGAGCGCCGTGCTTGGACCGACAAGACGCCCAAGCCGGGCGAGGCGCCACTGGCGCTGCGTCTGGAAGGCAAGGATGACTTCGTGCTACCGCTGACCCTGAACGATGCGGATGAGACGATCGTGCCGCGCAGCAGCGCAGCGCTGGCGGCGGACAGCGAACTGGTGCTCAATCGCAAACGTCGGATGTACCGTGTGACGCCGCTGGTGCGCTCATCCGGCCTGCCAGAGAACGTGCGGCGCCTTGGCGACCTGCGGCTTGAATGCCACGTGATGGTGGCGATTGGCAAAGAGGAGCTCGGCCTGATGCGCACGCTGTTCGTCAACAGCGTGCTGCTGACGCCCAACTGGTGCAACTTCTTCAATGCCGAGCGCGAGGGCTTTCAATTCGACACCCCAGCGACCCTTGCGCGTGCCACCTTGCGTGAAGGGGATCGCACGAAAGATCTGCCGGTCGAGGAGCGCAATTTCCGCGTCACTCTGAATGACCCGGACTGGAGCGACGACGCGCTGATCGAACTGGCGTTCGAGCCGGTTACTGGAACTGCTGGCGAAACGCCTCGAACTGGCCCTTGAGGTCTTCCATCTCGCCGCGCAGCGCGGCGACTTCTTCTTCGAGCTGTGCGATGCGGCCGCCCTGGGTCAGGTTGCTTGCGCTGCTTGACGTCTGCTCGCTGCCGGCGACGATCGTGATTTCGCCGCCCAGCAGCTGGCCGTAACGCGATTCCTTGGTGCCCGGCGCGCGTTCGAGTTTCACGACCAGCGGCGGGTATTTGTCGATCAGGAATTGCAGCGCCGTTTCGACATCGGCCACGGTCTTGAATTCGTGCAGGCGCCCGCTGCGGGTGCGGATTTCGCCGGCGGTCTGCAGGCCGCGCAGCATCAGGATCGTGAGCACGGCCAGCTTGTCCTGCTCGAGCGTCCACTTGATGCGCATGCGGTGTTCGTACTTGACGACGCGCGCACCGGCCTGCGAAATGGCGTTCACGAGCTTGCGCTCGGCCAGCCGCTGCAGCGTATCGAGCACGACCGCTTCGCTGATCTGCATGACCGGATCGCGGCTCGACAACTGGTTGCAGCCATTGACGATCGCATTGAGCGACATCGGATAATTATCGGGCGTCAGGCCTTCTTTTTCGGCCAGCACCGCCAGCACGCGCAGCTCGACCGGATCGAGTACCGCCACCATTTCATTCGTCATGCGTTTCCTTGTTATGCCAAACGGTTCAGTTGTTCGAAGCGAGTTTACCACCGTCGTTGGCGCAGGATGGCCTGGCGTGTTTCGTCGCCGGTTCGGGAAGAGCGTTGCTGGATGGGGATTTGGTGCTGCAAAGGGATGAAACTGCCCGGATTGCCGCGAGTGCAGCAATCCGGGCATGAAGAACAATCAGCTGTCGCGGCCGATACGCTGGCGGCGTGCTTCATACAGGCAGACGCCCGAGGCCACCGACACGTTCAGGCTTTCGACCGAACCGAACATCGGGATGCTGACCAGCACATCGCAGGTCTCGCGCGTCAGGCGGCGCATGCCCTCGCCTTCCGAACCCATGACCAGTGCGGCCGGGCCCGAGAAGTCGGCTTCGTACAGACCCTTGTCGGCGTCGTCCGTGGTGCCGATCAGGAGAATGTCGCGCTCCTTCAGCTCGCGCATCGTGCGCGCCAGGTTGGTCACCGTGATGTACGGGACCGTCTCGGCGGCGCCGCTGGCGACCTTGGCGGCGGTGGCGTTCAGGCCGACCGCGCGGTCCTTCGGCACGATGACCGCGTGCGCGCCGACACCGTCGGCCACGCGCAGGCAGGCGCCCAGGTTGTGCGGATCGGTGATGCCGTCCAGGATCAGCAGCAATGGCGGACCTTCGATGGCGTCGAGCAGCTCATCGAGATTGCGCGCCAGCGCGAGCTGGCTGGCAAACGCGATCACGCCCTGGTGACGGCGGGTACCGGTGATCTTGTCGAGACGCGCGGCCTCGACCGGCATCACGCGCACGCCGGCCGCCTTGGCGTTGGCGATCAGGTCCTTCATGCGGCCGTCGTTGCGCTCGGCATCGACGAAGATTTCTTCCACTGACTGCGACTCGTGACGCAGTCGCGAGGTCACGGCGTGGAAGCCGAAAATCATTTTATTTTTCATTTGCTACTTTTCGAATACTTTCAGGGACTTACTTCTTGCTGGTTTTGGCTGCGGTCTTCGCTGCAGCTTTGGCCGGGGCCTTGACTGCCTTCGGTGCGGCCGGCTCGGCGACAGCCTTGACTGCGGCCTTGCGTGGTGCGGCTGCTGCCTTCTTGGCTGGCGCCTTGACGGCGACTGCCTCGGTCGGTGCCTTGGTCGCTGCCGCCTTGGCTGGCGTTTTGACCGCTGCTGCCTTGGCCGGGGCCTTGACTGCCGCTGCCTTGGCCGGTGCCTTGACAGCAACCGATTCGGCCGGAGCCTTGACTGCTGCTGACTTGGCTGGCGCCTTGACCGCCGCCTTTTTCGCTGGTGCCTTGACCGCTGCTGCTTTGGCCGGCACATCAACTGGTGCTGCGTCGGCTGGCGCTTTCACGGCAGCCGTCTTGGCAGCAGCCTTTTTGGCTGGCGCCTTGACTGCTGGCGCTGCCACGACTGGTGCAGCTGCAGCTGGTGCGGCAACAGCAGGCGCCTTGACGGCCGCTTTCTTCGCTGCGGTTTTCACTGGCTTGGCTTGGGCAACCGGTGCTGGCGCAGGGGCTGGTGCAGCCGCGACCACGTCGTTGACGACGGCCTTGGTTGCACGTGGCTTGCGCGCTGGCACTGGGGCCGCGATTGCTTCGGCAGGCTTTGGCGGCGCGACCGGTGCTGGTGCTGGTGCAACCGGTGCTGCAACCGGCGCTGGTTTCTGCGCCTGCACTGGCGCTGGCTTAGGTGCCTGCACTGGTGCCTGCACTGGTGCCTGCGGCGTCGCAGTCGTCATTGGCGCCGCTGCTGCTGCCGCAGCGCGCTCGGCTGCCTTGGCCTTCTGACGGGCTTTGCGCGATTTCGGCTTGGCCTGTTGCGGCTCGATGCCATCCTGACCAAGCGGACGCGCAATCTCGAGTGGCGACTGCTGTGGACGACCTTGATCGTTATTGCCGCCGTTGTTGCCTGGCTTCGGACCACGCGAACGACCACCGCGCGAACGCTTGCCGTTGCCGCCGTTGTTATTACCGTTGCCGTTGTTGTTGCCGTTACCACCGGCATGATTGTTGCCACCGCCGTTGTTCTGACGACCGTCATTCGTACGTGGCTCGTTGCTGCGCTGTTCCTTGTTGCGGCCACCCTGATTGCGCTCGCGCCCGGCATCGTCGCCCGACGACTCGGCGCCAGGCGCGGACGCCAGCGTCAGGTCGATCTTGCGCGATTCCAGGTCGACGCGTGCGACCTTGACGGTCACCTTGTCGGTCAGGCCATAGCTCTGGCCCGTACGCTCGCCGCGCAGCACGTGGCGCGCTTCATCGTACTGGAAGTAGTCGGCGCCCAGCTCGGTGACGTGCACCAGGCCTTCGACGAACAGCTCATCGAGCTGCACGAAGATGCCGAAGGTGGTCACGCCAGCGATGGTGCCGGTGTACTCTTCGCCGATCTTGTCCTGCATGAAGAAGCACTTGAGCCAGTTCTCGACGTCGCGCGACGCTTCATCGGCGCGGCGCTCATTGGCCGAGCAGTGCACGCCCAGGGCGTCCCAGATGGTCAGGTCTTTTTCATTCTTCGGCGCCTTGCCGTCGGCCTTGTCTTTCGCGGCCTGCTTGCGGGCCGAGTTGGACTGCGTCGTGTTCAGCTTGGCCAGGTCGATGCCTTTCGGCTCGTACTTCTTGCCGAGCAGGATCGCCTTGATTGCGCGGTGCGTCAGCAGATCGGGATAGCGGCGGATCGGGCTGGTGAAGTGCGCATAAGCCTCGAACGCCAGGCCGAAGTGGCCGACGTTGTCCGGGCTATAGACGGCTTGCTGCATCGAGCGCAGCATCATCGTCTGCAGCAGTTGCGCATCCGGACGCTCCTTGATCTGCTGCATCACGGCGGCGTAGTCACGCGCGCTCGGCTTGTTGCCGCCGGCCAGGTTCAGACCCACCTGCTTGAGGAAGGTGCGCAGCTGGTTCAGCTTTTCTTCGGTCGGCGTCGCGTGAATGCGGAACGTGCCCGGGTGCTTGTGGCGCAGCAGGAAATCAGCAGCGCACACGTTGGCCGACAGCATGCACTCTTCGATCAGGCGGTGCGCGTCGTTGCGGGTGCGCGGGATGATCTTTTCGATCTTGCCCAGCGCATTGCAGACGATATAGGTTTCAGTGGTTTCGAAGTCGATCGCACCGCGCTCCTGGCGTGCCTTGAGCAGCGCGCGGAACACCTGGTTCAGGTGCTGCAGATGCGGCACGATACCCGGACGCTTTTTGGCTTGTTCGCCGTTCTCGTCAGCCAGGATGTCGGCCACTTCGTTATAGGTCATGCGCGCAGCCGAGTGCATCACGGCCGGGTAGAACTGGTACGCAGTGACTTCGCCATCCTGCGAGACCACCATATCGCACACCAGCGTGCAGCGGTCGACCGCCGGATTCAGCGAGCACAGGCCGTTCGACAGTTTCTCGGGCAGCATCGGGATCACGCGGCGCGGGAAGTAGACGGACGTCGAGCGTTCAATCGCGTCAGCGTCGAGCGCCTCGTTCGGCTTGACGTAATGGCTCACGTCGGCGATCGCGACCAGCAGGCGGAAACTGTTTACGCCCTTGATGGTCACCGGTTCGCAGTAGACGGCATCGTCGAAGTCGCGTGCGTCTTCGCCGTCGATCGTTACCAGTGGCACGTCGCGCAGATCCACGCGGTCGGCCAGGTCGGCATCGATGACTTCGTTCGGCAGGCGCCCGGCCTGCTTGAGCGCGGCCGGCGAGAAGATATGCGGCACGCCGAACTTGCGTACGGCGATTTCGATTTCCATGCCCGGGTCATCGAGCTCACCGAGCACTTCGACGATACGGCCGGTCGGCTTCTGGAAACGGCCTGGCTGCTCCAGCAGTTCGACACTGACGATTTGCCCTGCACGCGCCTTGCCGGTCGGACCGGTGACGATCACGTCCTGGGCGATGCGCTGGTCTTCGGGCGACACGATCCACGCGCCGTCCTCATTGAGCAGGCGCCCGATGATGTGCGTGTTCGCGCGCTGGACGACTTCGACGATCGAGCCTTCCGGACGGCCACGGCGGTCCATGCCCGTCACGCGCGCCATGACGCGGTCGCCGTGCAGCACTTTCTGCATTTCGCGGTCGGACAGGAACAGGTCGGGACCCGGTTCATCGGGAATCACGAAGCCAAAACCGTCGCGATGCGCGCTGACCTTGCCGGCCACGAAGGCGGAATGATCAGCCAGCATATAGGTGCCGCTGCGGTCGGAACGGATCTGGCCGTCACGCTCCATCGCGTTCAGGCGGCGGCCGAGGACTTCCTGCGCTGCGGGCTGAACATCAAGGGCATGTGCCAGGGCGGCTGCATCGAGCGATTCAGCGGCGTCGCGGAAGACAGCGAGGATTTCCTCGCGGCTTGGAATGGTATGAGTAGGTTGCTTCAAATCGATTCTTTTTTCTTTGGCCAGTAGAGCGCCGCACATCACATAAGGGCGGCAGCGTGGTTAATTGACACCATGACAGGCGTAGTGTAACGGAGGTCTATCCGATTCGCCTAACATGATGTGCGCCAACGACCTGCGCCCGTCACGGGATGCATGCGCGGAGAGCCTGCGCGGGGTACTTGCACGTGAGTCCTTGTCGAGAACTTCACCTTGGGTCTTTGACTATTGAAAATGATCCGCTATAATCTCGCTCTCTTCAGCAACGGCGACAACGCCGGGGCGATGAAAAGCAGTGGTAGCAGAGGATGTTTGATGCGCCGGTCAGCTATGTTTCACGAATAGTTGATCTGGCGGAAAATGACAAACCCTGCTATTGTAGCAGAGATGTTCTTGCAGTGCCCACGTGGCGGAATTGGTAGACGCGCATGGTTCAGGTCCATGTGCCGCGAGGTGTGGGGGTTCGAGTCCCTCCGTGGGCACCAAAAAGTTCATCGGTTGTAAAGTTCGTGTAGTTGCAGTGCCCACGTGGCGGAATTGGTAGACGCGCATGGTTCAGGTCCATGTGCCGCAAGGTGTGGGGGTTCGAGTCCCTCCGTGGGCACCAAAGGTTTTAAATAGCAGCAAGGTAGCAAGCAGTATCGTTGTTGAGTAGTCCCAGTGCCCACGTGGCGGAATTGGTAGACGCGCATGGTTCAGGTCCATGTGCCGCAAGGTGTGGGGGTTCGAGTCCCTCCGTGGGCACCAAAAGTCTATCTCGCAGTAAGTAGTCTGTAATATCGTTGTCAGCAGTTGCAGTGCCCACGTGGCGGAATTGGTAGACGCGCATGGTTCAGGTCCATGTGCCGCAAGGTGTGGGGGTTCGAGTCCCTCCGTGGGCACCAAAAAATGTAGTGAGTTTGTGGACCCCGTGTCCCGCAAAACGCCGTAGCCTTCCAAACAGGGTTACGGCGTTTTGCGTTGTACGCGCTGTTTTCTGGCGCGAGTTCAGTGCGTCGCCAGATCGTCCAGGATCGGGCAGGCCGAGCGCGCATCGCCATGGCACGATGCGGCCAGACTCACAAGCGTACGGCGCATCGCCGCCATCTCCGCGATCTTGCGGTCCAGTTCCGCGATATGCGTCTGCGCCAGCGCGCGCACATCGGCACTGGCCCGGCCCTTGTCTTCCCACAGCGCCAGCAAATTCCTGATCTGGTCCAGCGAAAAGCCCAGCGCCCGCCCACGATGGATGAATTGCAGCACGCGCACCTCGCGCTCGCTGTAAAGGCGATAGCCAGCGCCGGTGCGGCGTGGCGCCGGCACGAGGCCAATCGATTCGTAATGGCGGATCATCTTGGCCGTCACGCTAGAGGCGCGGGCGGCGTCGCCGATGTTCATGCTGGGTGGGGTCGCTTGCACGGTGCACTCCGGTTGTCGTTCACGCACCAGCTTACACCTTCCCACAGTGGGAAGGACAAGTGCATGCTTGACTTGCGCGCCGGAACGGTCGAGCATGGGCGGCATGCAGATTCTTCGCTCGGCCGTCCTCGGGACGGCGCTCCTTGTCGTTCTCTCTTCCAGCCTGGCTGCGCCGGCGCCGTATTACCAATGGCGCAGCAAGCTCACGGGCGCCCTGGCCTGTTCGCCGACGCCGCTGGGTGAAGGCTGGGTCAAGGCGACCGGCCCCTATCGTGACGCGCGTTGCGAAAAACCCATCGTTGTTAAATAATGAATCCGGCAGACGTCGTTTGTCTGTCATTGTTCAGCTTTCAAAAACAGCTTACCCACTGAGGAGACACCCCATGTTTACCAGCCCGGAACAGTTTGCCAACGCCACGAAAACCCTGTTCGACCTGCAGATGCAGACCTTCAATGCGCTGGCCGGCAAGACCGTCAAGGGCGTCGAGCAGGTCGTCGCCCTGAACATGAACGCCATCAAGAGCACGATGGACAGCACGATGCAGGCGAGCCGTGACGTCGCCCAGGCCGGCAATCCGAAGGCCGCGTACGAGTCGCTCGCGGCGCGCATGCAGCCAGCCGCCGGCGTGACCAACGCGGCCGAGTACACGACGCAGCTGAAAGCCATCATCGACGACATGCACAACGAGTTCCGTGGTGCGGCCGATGCGCACGCCGTTGAAGCGAAGAACACGCTGTCGGCGCTGATCTATGACGTCACGCAGAACGTCAAGCCGGGGTCCGAGAACGCGGTCCAGATCATGAAGGCGGCGATCGACAATGCCTTCAAGGGCTACGAGCAAGTAACGGCTGCCACGCGCCAGGCGGTGCAGACGGTCGAAGCGCAGTTTGAACGCGCCAGCACCATCGTCACGCCGGGCGGTGGCAAGCAGGACAAGCCCGAGTAAGCCCGCCCCCCAGCAACCCGGCCCCTCAGGGCGCCGGGTGTTTCATCGGCTGGTCCGCCGGGTCGTCAATCCCCAGCAAATCTTCCAGCCGCGCCAGCGACACCTCATCCTTGATCACCGAACGCAGCCAGGCATGCAATGGCTGTTCGCCCCAGCGCGCCGCTTTTTCCGCCAGATACGCGACCGGGCTGTGCGGCTCCGTGCGCCGGAAGAAATCGGCCACCTGGCGCAGCTGCGCCAGCGCCTGGTCGCGGTGCCCGACCGGTCCGTCGAGCTGCGCCAACCGCGCCACGGCGATGGCCCCACCCTGCCCCGCCATCGATGACGCAGCGCTTGTCACCGCCACCGGCAAGTTTGGTGAGATCAGGTCGATGACGTCGCGCAGCGCCGTGCGGGCCATGCTGTAGCTGGGACCATCATTGCCCAGTTGCGCGTCGACGACGCGCTCCAGTTCGCTCAGGGCCGCGACGGCCGCCTCACAATCAACGAGCAGCGCCTGCACGAACGCCGGCTTGCTGCGCGCACGCAGCACCTCCAGTTCGGCCACCGCGTCCGGCCCCCGTGCGCGCGCTACTTCCCATGCCTGCAGCGTCAGCGCGCCGCTCTCGTCCAGCGCGGCGCCCTTGGCCAGCGGTGCCACGCGGCTGGCCAGCCAGGCAAGGATGCCGATGCGCCGCTCGACGCCGTCTTCGTCGGCCTGCGGATGCACGCCGTCCCAGTAGCGCGCGCACAGCGCGGCCACCAGGCCCAGGCCATCGGCCAGGCCGCGCATGCCGCCGGTACGCGTACATGCCTCGGCCAGCCAGACGGCCAGTTGCAAATCCTTGCTGCGCGTTTCGAGCAGGGCGGTGCAGCGTTTGCCGACGAACTTCCAGTCGGCTTCCTTGAGCGCCGTGACCCAGGCGCCCTGCTCCAGTGACGGATCGTCGGCCAGGCGCGCGCGGGCGATCTCGTCGACTTCGGGCGCAAAGGCCAGGTCAGCGCCGCACGGATTGTCCGGGGTGATTGGTGTGAGCAACAGGTCGATAGCGAGCATGGCGTCTCCGTGGGGTCAAGTCTGCACTGGTTCGATCAGGTATTTGAATTTGCCGGCGCGGGTGGCGCCGACCTTCACGCGGGCGATGGCGCCGCCTTCCATCATCCGCGCCAGCACGCTGTCGGCGATCTCGGGCAGCAGCGTGCCGCCCAGGATGTTGTCGATATTGCGCGCGCCGGAATCGACTTCGGTGCAGCGGCTGAGCACTGCCGCCACCAGGGCGTCGTCGTATTCGAAGCTGGCCTTGTGGTTCTCGAGCACGCGCGCACCGATGCGCGCGAGCTTCAGACGGATGATATTGGCCAGCACCTCGTCGCCGATCGGGTAGAACGGCACCACGCTCAAGCGGCCCAGGAACGCCGGCTTGAAATGCTTCATCAGGCTCGGGCGCAGCAGCTCGGCCAACGCGTCGGGCGTGGGCAGGTCGGCCGCCGGCTTGTTCAGGCACGCGGCCATCATCTGGCTGGCGCCGACGTTCGACGTCAGGATGATGATCGTGTTGCGAAAGTCGATGTCGCGGCCTTCGGCATCGTCCATCACGCCCTTGTCGAAGACCTGGTAGAACAGTTCGAGGACGTCCGGGTGCGCTTTCTCGGCTTCGTCGAGCAGCACGACGCTGTACGGATTGCGCCGCACCGCTTCGGTCAGCACACCGCCCTCGCCATAGCCGACATAGCCCGGCGGCGAGCCTTTCAGGCCGGAGACGCTGTGCGCTTCCTGGTATTCGCTCATATTGATCGTGATGAGTTTGCGCTCGCCGCCGTACAGGATGTCGGCCAGCGCCAGCGCCGTTTCGGTCTTGCCCACGCCCGAGGTGCCGACAAACAAAAACACGCCCTTCGGCTTGTTCGGATCGTCGAGGTTGGCGCGCGCGGTGCGCACGCGCTGAGCCACGACGCTGCTCGCGTGGCGCTGGCCCAGGATGCGCTCGTCGAGCATCGCCTGCAGATTGACGACCGTGCGGATTTCATCCTTGACCATGCGCCCGAGCGGGATGCCGGTCCAGGCGGCGACGATGGCGGCAACCGTGTGCCCGTCGACCTGCACCGGCACCAGCGGCGCGTCACCCTGCAGGCCACGCAGGCGCTCGCCGAGCGCGCGCAGTTGCGCGCTGCCGTCCCCCGCTGCGTTTGGTCCCGCCGCTTCGAGTTCCGTGCGCAGCGTGCCGATCTGGCCTGCCAGCACCTGCTCGTCGGCCCAACGACTTTGCAGCGCGACCTGCCCGGCCGCTGCACTGGCGCGCTCTTCGCCCAGCGACGCCAGCACTTGCGCGTGATCCTCGCCGGCGCTGGCGTCGCGGCTCAGGGCTTTGACACGGGCGTCCAAACGCTCGATGCGGCGCCCGCAATCTTCCAGCAGCGCCGGCGTGGCGCTCTGGCCCAGCGCCACCCTGGCGCAGGCCGTGTCCAGCACGCTGATGGCCTTGTCCGGCAACTGGCGCCCGCTGATGTAGCGGTGCGACAGGCGCACTGCCTCGGTGATGGCCTCGTCGTAAATGCGCACGCCGAAGTGCTGCTCCATCAGCGGCGCCATCGCGCGCAGCATCGCCGCCGCCGTGTCTTCATCGGGCTCCTCGACCTTGATCACCTGGAAGCGCCGCGCGAGCGCCGCATCCTTCTCGAAGTATTTCTTGTATTCGCCCCAGGTGGTTGCGGCGATCGTGCGCAGCTCGCCCCGCGCCAGTGCGGGCTTGAGCAGGTTGGCGGCATCGTTCTGGCCGGCTGCGCCGCCGGCGCCGATCATCGTGTGCGCTTCGTCGATGAACAGGATGATCGCGTGGGGGCTCTGCTTGATCTCCTGGATGACATTCTTGAGGCGGTTTTCGAACTCGCCCTTCACGCTGGCGCCGGCCTGCAGCAGGCCCATGTCGAGCGTGTGGATCTCGGCGCCCTCCAGCACATCCGGCACGTCGCCCAGCGCGATGCGCAGCGCCAGGCCCTCGACGACGGCCGTTTTGCCGACACCCGCTTCGCCCGTCAGGATCGGGTTGTTCTGGCGCCGCCGCATCAGGATGTCGATCGCCTGGCGAATTTCCATGTCACGCCCGATGACCGGGTCGACCTTGCCGTCGCGCGCACGCGCCGTCAGGCAGGTCGTGTACTGATCAAGGGCCGGCGTGGTGCGGCCCGCAGATTGCGCCAGCTCGGATGCGGCATCCGGCCCTGTCTCGCTGCTTTCCGCCTCCAGCTCCGTTTGCTCGCCCGAGCCGCGCGTCAGGCGCTCGAGATCGTGCTTCAGGCGGTCCAGCGGAAAGCGCGCAAACAGTGGCGAGGCACGCTGCGCCAGTTGCGCCAGCGACGGCTCGGTCAGGAGTGCAAGCACCAGATGGCTGCTGCGGATTCGCGGGGGTCCGCCGGTGCCGAGCGAGGCGATCAGCCAGGCATGCTCGAACAGCAGCGGCAGATGGCGTGAAAACACGGGCGTGCGCGCGCTGCCGGTGGCAAAGCGCGCGACTTCGCGGCGCAGGTCGGCTTCGAGCCCAGTGAGGCTGATGTCGCAGTGGCGCGCGATCGCGGCCAGGTCGCTGCCCGGCTGCTCGATCAGGCCAAGAAAAAGGTGCTCGACGTCGACTTCATATTGACCCAGCCCGACGCAGATGCTGGCGGCGCGCGTGGCCGCCGCGCGGGTCGTGTCGTTGAGCTTCGAGATCAGCGTCTTGAGGTTGATGTCCATCGTGCCTCCTGGTCAGGTGGGGTCGCGGCCTTCGCAGGCCGGACGGTACGGTTGACGTCGTAGTGCAGCGACGACGGTTGCAGCACGGCGTTGAAGTTGATCGTCTCGTCCTGGCCGCCCAGCGCGCAACTAGCGTGAATGACAAACTGCAGGCGATTGACGTCGCCCGCATCCGGCGCAAACGCGGCGCGCACGTCGGACAGGCGCGGCTCATGCGAGGCGAGCGCCTCTTCGATGCTGGCGCAGACGGCGTCGCGATCAAGGCTGCTGGTCAGGCAAAAGCCGGCGAAGTCGATCAGGCCGTAATTGAGCAGCGACGCGCGCGCATGCGGGTAGCCGGCCAGATGGGCGGGGTCGAGCGCGAGGCGGGTATTGAGCAAGGCTTCGAGGTCGCGCGCGATGCTGTCCTTGACCCGTTCGATGCCGGCCGGCGCGCCGGCTGCAAGATCGCGGCGCTCGTCCATCATGCGGTCGAGCAGGCCAGGCGTACAGCCTTTCATGGTATCTCCGAGGGGGGGTGATTACAACGAACACGCGGCGGCGCGCGGCCGCCGCGTGGAAAGCGGCGGGCGCCGCTCAGACGATCTTGTTGGCCGCCAGGTCCCAGCCGCCCGAGGTGTTGCCGCCGGCGCCGCCGGTCACCTTTTGCTGGGTGTATTTCCACTTGATCTTCG
>Ga0308158_10002028_pt1 | contig 19967 bp, 10 predicted proteins | sample PhyBR2_FD_201038 | JGI IMG/M metagenome (GOLD analysis project Ga0308158, IMG submission 201038) | Phyllosphere microbial communities from UC Gill Tract Community Farm, Albany, California, United States - DLSLB.R2 | ecosystem: Host-associated > Plants > Phyllosphere > Unclassified | place: USA...
CAGCCGCATCATCGGCAAGAGCGGCGAGCCGATGATCCGCAAGGGCGTCGACATGGCCATGCGCCTGATGGGCGAGCAGTTCGTCACCGGCGAAACCATCGGCGAAGCCCTGGCCAACGCCAGCAAGTTCGAGAGCAAGGGCTTCCGCTACTCCTACGACATGCTCGGCGAGGCGGCGCTGACCGAGCACGATGCGCAGAAATACCTGGCCTCCTACGAGCAGGCGATCCACTCGATCGGCAAGGCCTCCCACGGCCGCGGTATCTATGAAGGTCCGGGCATCTCGATCAAGCTGTCGGCGCTGCACCCGCGCTACAGCCGCGCCCAGTACGAGCGCGTGATGGAAGAGCTGTACCCGCGCCTGCTGTCGCTGACCCTGCTGGCCAAGCAATACGACATCGGCCTGAACATCGACGCCGAGGAAGCCGACCGCCTCGAGCTGTCGCTGGATCTGCTTGAGCGCTTGTGCTTCGAGCCGCAGCTGACCGGCTGGAACGGTATCGGCTTCGTCATCCAGGCCTACCAGAAGCGTTGCCCGTACGTGATCGACTACGTCATCGACCTGGCTCGTCGCAGCCGTCATCGCCTGATGATACGCCTGGTCAAAGGCGCCTACTGGGACAGCGAAATCAAGCGTGCCCAGGTCGAAGGCCTGGAGGGCTACCCGGTGTACACCCGCAAGGTGTACACCGACGTGTCCTATGTGGCCTGCGCGCGCAAGCTGCTGTCGGTACCGGAAGTCATCTACCCGCAGTTCGCCACTCACAACGCGCACACACTGGCGGCCATCTACCACATCGCCGGACAGAACTATTACCCCGGCCAGTACGAATTCCAGTGCCTGCACGGCATGGGCGAACCGCTGTACGAGCAGGTCGTGGGCAAGGTCGCCGATGGCAAGCTGAACCGCCCGTGCCGTGTGTACGCACCGGTCGGCACCCATGAAACGCTGCTGGCCTACCTGGTTCGCCGCCTGCTGGAAAACGGCGCCAACACCTCGTTCGTCAACCGTATTGCCGACCAGTCCATCTCCATCCAGGAGCTGGTCGCCGACCCGGTGGCCACCATCGAGCGGATGGCGACCCAGGAAGGTCAATTCGGCCTGCCGCACCCGCGCATTCCCCTGCCGCGTGACCTGTACGGCAGCGACCGGGCCAACTCGGCCGGTATCGACATGGCCAACGAACATCGCCTCGCGTCGTTGTCGTCAGCCCTGCTGGCCACGGCTCATAACGACTGGAAAGCCCTGCCGATGCTGGGCTGCGAGGCCAGCAACGAACCGGCCCAGCCGGTGCTGAACCCGTCCGACCTGCGCGACGTGGTCGGTCATGTTCAAGAAGCGACGGTGACCGACGTCGACAATGCGATTCAGAGCGCGCTGATCAACGGCCCGATCTGGCAGGCCACCCCGCCGGCCGAGCGCGCTGCGGTACTGGAGCGTGCCGCAGACCTGATGGAAGCCGAGATCCAGCCGCTGATGGGCCTGCTGGCCCGCGAAGCCGGCAAGACCTTCGCCAACGCCATCGCCGAAGTCCGCGAAGCCGTGGACTTCCTGCGCTACTACGCGGTGCAGGCGCGCAACGACTTCAGCAACGACGCCCACCGCCCGCTGGGTCCGGTGGTGTGCATCAGCCCGTGGAACTTCCCACTGGCGATCTTCAGTGGCCAGGTTGCCGCAGCCCTGGCCGCCGGTAACCCGGTGCTGGCCAAGCCGGCCGAACAGACGCCACTGGTGGCTGCCCAGGCCGTGCGCCTGCTGCTCGAAGCCGGCATTCCAGAAGGCGTGCTACAACTGCTGCCCGGTCGCGGGGAAACCGTGGGCGCGCGGCTGGTAGGCGACGAGCGCGTCAAAGGCGTGATGTTCACCGGCTCCACCGAGGTGGCGCGGCTGCTGCAGCGCAACATCGCCGGGCGCCTGGATGCGCAAGGCCGTCCGATTCCGCTGATCGCCGAAACCGGTGGCCAGAACGCGATGATCGTCGATTCCTCGGCGCTCACCGAACAGGTGGTGATCGACGTCGTTTCCTCGGCCTTCGACTCCGCTGGCCAGCGCTGCTCGGCCCTGCGCGTGCTGTGCCTGCAGGAAGATTCGGCTGACCGTGTGATCGAAATGCTCAAGGGCGCCATGGCCGAAGCACGCCTGGGCAACCCGGAGCGTTTGAACGTGGACATTGGCCCGGTAATCGACGCCGAGGCCAAGGCGGGCATCGAGAAGCACATCCAGGGCATGCGCGACAAAGGCCGCGACGTGTACCAGATGGCCATTGCCGACAGCGCCGAGATCAAGCGCGGCACCTTCGTCATGCCGACCCTGATCGAACTGGAAAGCTTCGACGAACTACAGCGCGAGATCTTCGGTCCGGTGCTGCACGTGGTGCGCTACAAGCGTCGCGAGCTGGACCAGTTGATCGGTCAGATCAACGCTTCCGGCTATGGCCTGACCCTGGGCGTACACACGCGCATCGACGAGACCATCGCCAAGGTGATCGACAACGTCCATGCCGGCAACGTCTACGTCAACCGCAACATCGTCGGTGCCGTGGTGGGCGTGCAGCCGTTCGGCGGCGAAGGCCTGTCGGGTACCGGTCCCAAGGCCGGTGGTCCGCTGTACCTGTACCGCTTGCTGTCGACTCGACCCAACGATGCCATCGCGCAGTCCTTCCAGCGCGGCGACGCCGGGGTCGCTCCGGATGTGCGCCTGCGCGATGCGATGGGCAAGCCTTTGCAGGCCCTGCAAGCCTGGGCCGCCAGCACCCAGCAGGCCGATCTGGCCCAACTGTGCGGTGAGTTCGCCGCGCAGTCGCAGAGCGGCGTGACGCGCCTGCTCGATGGCCCGACCGGAGAGCGCAACAGCTACACCCTTCTGCCGCGCGAGCACGTGCTGTGCCTGGCCGAGGTGGAAGCCGACCTGCGCGTGCAACTGGCAGCGGTCATGGCGGTGGGTTCCCGTGCAGTGATGCCCGACAATGCCTTGAGCAAGGCGGTGCGTGCGCGCTTGCCCAAGGAAGTCCAGGAACGGGTCACACTGGTGCCGGAGTGGAACAAGGACGAAGTTCACTTCGACGCCGTGTTGCACCACGGTGATTCCGATCAGCTGCGCGCGGTGTGCGAGCAGATCGCCAAGCGCGGCGGTGCCATCGTCGGCGTGCAGGGCCTTTCCCAGGGTGAAACCGGGATTTGCCTGGAACGCCTGGTGATCGAACGGGCACTGAGCGTGAACACGGCGGCTGCCGGAGGCAATGCCAGCCTGATGAGCATCGGCTGACCGGCTGCCTGACAACCCACGCACTCCGCGTTGCAGCGTGGGTGTCAGGCAAGAGCCTCAGGGCACGTGGGTCATGCCCTGGGCGCTCAAGCCGCCGAGCAGCGCGTCCATGTCGGCAAAGGGCTTGTCATGCACCGCAGCCCAGCTGGGCCGGCTGACCGAATAACCACCCCCGGCGTCTTTGCTGATGGGTGTCCGGTAAGTCTGCCCATCGCGGCTCAAATGGACTACGGCCAGCCCTTGCGCCGAGCTGTCGATATAGAAGGTGCCCGGCGCCGACAACCGCGCCGGACTTGGCTGCGCGCTTCGCGCCGTCAGTGAAGTGCTCCCGGCCACCGTCACATGGGGCGCCTCGACGGTCAGATAGAAATCGGCCTGTGTCCAATGCAACGGACCACCGAGCCCGCTCTGCAACCCCTCCCCCACATCCAGCTGGATCGCAGCCTGCCCCTTGGGCACATCCGCTACGCGTAAACCTATCGCCCGGTTGATTTCTGCCAGCCCCGGTACCCGTTTGAAGGTATTGGCGTGCGAGTTGCCCACCAGGGCCACCCACTTGTGTGCGCCATTGGCAGCCTGATGCTCTTGAATGACCTTGCTCGCGTAATAGCTGAACATGCGTTGGCGGTGCGCAATGCCGGTATAGAACATGTTGGAAATCCGATAGCTGGCGGCGCAGTCGATGGCCACCACGTCAATGCCCATCTTGCTGGCCTGCTCCACGACATTGAGGAAGGTGTAGGGCTGGCCGACAGGCACGCCGTTGCCCGTGTCCTGAGTCTGCAGCTCCTTCTTCAGCCCGGCGGGTAGCTTGCGCTGCTTGTTCAACGTCGCTAGGTCGACGCCATCCATGTCGCTGAGCAGATGCTCGAAATACAGGGTCTTCACGCCCTGCTCCTTGAGGGTCTGCAAATTGTCGATGATCACTCGCTTGCCGCTGATCATGCCGTGGCTTTCGCCCACCACCATGCCCTGGGCCTTGGCGTAGACCGCCTCGATGAAGGCTCGCTGGGACATGTTCGGTGCCAGGCCTGGCAGCTCGACTCGGGCAGGCAGGGTCAATTCCTTGAGGTACTGGTCGGCATCGGCCAGCAGAAGGTCGCGCAGCTTGAAGAACCGCTGCTTGGCCAGATGACCTGGGGTAGGCGTCGTCATCTCGCTGAACGACACCATGTGCGGGTCCAGCAGGCGACGGTTGCGGTGGGCTGCGTCCATCACCGGCTTGAGCAGTGCCCGGTCCGCCTCGGCAATCTCGTAGCGGGTGGTCTTCGCCTCGGCGGGAGTGGTGGGTGCTGCAGCAGCGGGCTTGCCGCCGCCCTTGCCCGGCAGATCGGCATGCCCGACGAAGCGCCCGTTGGCCGCACGTCGCACGGGCTGCTCGTAGCCGCTGCGCGCAGTCTTGCGCAGACGCAGGGTCAACTCGCCGGGGCGGCGGAACACTTCATAGGCCTTGCCGTCCTGCCAGATATACAGCTTGCCGTCCTTTTTCCAGGTGCCCAGGTTGCGCCCGTTCTGAGCCTTGGCCGCTACCAGCGAGATGTCCACTTCGTGACCCTTGAAGCCGTTCAGCACATGGCGCTTGTGGCCCACGTCGATCGGCGGCATCGCCATGGCCAGGCGCTGACGCTTGCGCACGCTGTCGCGCGCCGCGCGCAGGCCGGCAGCACCGGGAATGAACGAGAGCAGGGCAAAACCGAAATTCAGTTCTGCCGACGCCATGCGCCGCAGCCCCAGTGCCGTATGGCCCTAGGAAAAGGCATTGGCCGCCGCTTGCGCATCGTTCCAGCCGTCGTGCAGCTGAATGGCGGTGCCGATGCCGGGCAGGTAACTGAGCCCCGAGATCAAGAGTTGCCGGGCGCCGCCGAGCAGTTGCTGCTTGAACGCCTGTCGTACGTCGTCGCGGCTGCGCGATGCTGCGGCCGCTTCAGCCAGCAACAGGTGCTTGCGGGTTTCCAATAGGCAGGCTGCCACGGGGTACACGCGATGACTGACCGCCCGGTAGGCAATAAACCCCGTGTAATTGCGCAGCAGTGCAGTGTCGAGATACGCCACGCGCTCAGGGCTGGCCTCATGCAGGCCACCCTGGCCTGCCAGCCATGTCAGCACCGCGGGCTTGAGCAGACGCCGCAGCAACTGGTCGCTGGCCGCTGCCGGCGTGGCGGCCTGAATGAATTCGCCACCCTGCGGCACATCGGGCAGGTACAACACCACCTGCTGCGCCACCGGGTCGTGGATCAGCACCAAGGATGTGTACAGATCCCGCTCCTGGCCGCCCAGGCTCAGGGTGACCGTGCAGACCGCAAGGTTTTGCTGCGCCAGAGCCGTAGGGGTGCGGGCCGCCACCGCGCGTTCCAGCAGCGCCACGCCTGCGGCATCCAGCTGGCCTTGTTGCTGTGCGCTCAACGCGTGCAACAACAGCTGGTGGCGGTAAGGCGCCAGCAGAATCTGGCTGCGCAGCCCGCCCAGGGGTTGGGCGTCATCGAGCAGGCCAAAGGTGGCTACGACTTTGTCGCGATACTGGCGGGCGATGTCCAGCTCGATCACTAGGGCACGCAAATAGCCAGCGTTCAACCCCGCCACGTTCAATGCCAGCCCGGTACGACCGTCGAACAGCTGGGCGAAGTCCAGCCGGGCGCTGACCTGGCGGTCGACGTTGAGCAGTGCCAACTCGACCAGGTGCAGTCGATGGGTGGCTCTGCTGGGCCTCTTGATCAACGAGGGCACGTTGGGCACGGCCTTGTGCTCGACCTCGTCGGGCATCTGAACGATCACTTGTTCAGGGTCCAGGTCCTGGCCAAGATCGGCTTTCAGGCGCTGTGCCAACAGTCCGTGGGCAAAGCTGAAGAGGTTGGCGGGCTCACCCCCCAGGTAGCGCTCCAGGTCAGTGGCGGCCTGGTTATAGGCGTGCAGACGCAGCCCATAGACCTTGTGCACGGCGTCGGGCGCCTTGGTCAGCCAACTGGGCAACGCGGCGAGTGTGGCCTGCACACGTCGCTGTTCGGCGATCCGGCCCACGGCCAGGTCGCGGATTTCGCTGCCCGGCAGGCGCAGCTGTCGAGCCTGGGCCAGGCGCGCACGGCTTGGCTCATCGTGCCGAGCTGACGCTGCGCGGTCGATGCAGTCCTGCACGCACTGGCTGATTGCGTCGCCCTCGACCTCGCGCATCAGTACCGGCACGTTGCCAATGCTGCGAAAGCGCTGCAAGGCCGCAAGGCCGCAAGGCCCATGCTGTCCAGCCGCGACCAGAGCAGGTCGTAGGCCGTGTCGGCCAGGGTAGCCTGCAGGCAAGTGCGCAATGCGTCGATGGACTCGAACGATTTCAGCCCACCCTCGCAGCCCATCAGGTAGAACAACAGCGCAGGCGTGGCGCTCTGCCCGGCGTCCTCGTTGCGCAGCACAAGAGCGCCGGGCAGGGTCCAGGCAAATTCGGCATCGCCCATGGCGACTTCCAGCACGGTGATCGAGCTGTCGCCGCGTTCGCGGGCCGAGGGATGGGTCACCACTTCGGTGACCAGGGCCAGGGCCTCGATGCTCAGCGTCTGCTCGTAGACCTGCAACTGCGCTTCCTGCAACAACCCTTTGGCCAGGCTGCTCACCAGCCGCTGGGTGCGGTCCAGGCCCGTGTCGTCCTTGGCGCTCCAATGGTCGGCGGGTAACACCTGGGGCGCGTTGATCAACTCATTGAGCAAGGCGTCGCCGCGCGCCTGTGCCGCCTGCAACTCGGCATGGGCCTGGCGGTAGCGTTTGGATTCGTCACTGTCCATGGGCTCGCCGAAGAACCGCGCAATGGCTGCTTCACAGGCCACCCCTTTCTCATGGCACAACGCGTCGCTCAGGCTCGCACCGAAACTGTGGAAGTGCAGCAACGGCTGCTGACGGCGGGCATCACGGCTGGATACGCTGGCCACGGCCTCGACATAGGCGTCCGGCAGGGCGCGGCAGAACCACTGGGTGCGCTCAGCAAAAGAGTTAACGCCCAGCGCGGCAATGGAGGCGTCGATGCTGACAGACCAGGGGTCGCCTGCGGCAGGTTCGAACAGCAGCATGACTCCGATCGTCGAGGACGCGGCCAACAGGGCCGGGGCATTCAGCCACGTCGCATAGGCGCTACCCGCCTCGCTGAGTAAGTATTCGATCAATGCCTGGGCGGCAAGCTCGCGAGAGTCGAATTCGAAAAGCTCGTGTTCGACACCGGGGATGACCAACAGGCAACCAGGGCTGGCCGGGTCGTCGAACGCCAGGGCGCCCGGCAGGCCAAGCCGGGTGCCATCGCTGCCATGCAGCACCAGTGTGCAGCAACGCACAGCCATCGTGCCGGGACTGCTGTCGTCCAGCCAACTCGCTACACGCGGGCTCAGCTGGGCGAAAAGGGTCAGCAGCGCGCTACGGTCTGACCAGACCTGGCGGCGCAGCTGCCGCGCGTGGTCGCGGCGCGACATCAAAGCGCCCGGTGCCAGGTCCTGCCAGTACTGTCCGACTTCTTCCGGTTTTTGCGCCAGTAACCCGTTCAGCGCAGCGTGAGCTTCTTGCGCCTGGGCCAGCAGCAGCCCTGCGGTATTGAGCAAGGCCGTGCGTTGTGGGCCATCGCCCGCTTGCAGTTCAAGCACCGAAGCGAGGTCGGGCGCGGTGTGCAGTGTCATGTGGATTCACCTTCAAATTAACGAAGGTCGCACCATAGGCAGGCACCCCGAAGCGCTCGCGCTACATAGATATCCACCTGTCACTGGACTGCCAGGGCTTTTGGGCCAATGGATGAATTAGCGATAAGCACTTTGACATACAACCATTTGCACAGGTTAGAATCCCTTGGCACGCGGCCTGCATGACGCCTCCGCGGCTTCCCCCGTTTTCATGGAGTACTGCCCTTTGAATGCCACCTTCATCAACAGCCTGTTCTTGATCGGCGCGTTGCTGGTGGGTGCGAGTATTCTGGTCAGTTCGCTCTCGTCGCGCCTGGGCATTCCCATTCTGGTGATCATCCTCGCCGTCGGCATGGCCGCCGGCGTGGACGGCGGCGGCATCATATTCAACAACTACCCCACGGCCTATCTGGTCGGCAACTTGGCGCTGGCAGTGATTCTGCTCGACGGCGGCTTGCGCACGCGGGTATCGAGTTTTCGCGTGGCGTTGTGGCCGGCGCTGTCGCTGGCCACGGTCGGGGTGCTGATTACCACCGCGCTGACCGGTGCAGTGGCGGCCTGGCTGTTCGACCTGAGCATGATCCAGGGGCTGTTGATCGGCGCCATCGTCGGTTCCACCGATGCGGCGGCGGTGTTCTCGCTGCTGGGCGGCAAGGGGCTGAACGAGCGGGTGACCGCGACCCTCGAGATCGAATCGGGCAGCAACGACCCCATGGCGGTGTTCCTCACCGTCACCCTGATCGACATGATCGCCAGCAACCAGACCGGCCTGCACTGGGGCCTGCTGGGCCACTTGCTGCGCGAGTTCGGCATCGGCGGCATCATCGGGCTGGGTGGCGGCTGGGTCATGCTGCAACTGGTCAACCGTATCAACCTGGCCACCGGTTTGTATCCGATCCTGGTGGTGGCGGGCGGCCTGTTGGTATTTGCCCTGACCAACGCCCTGCACGGCAGCGGCTTCCTCGCCGTCTACCTGTGCGGCCTGGTAATGGGCAACAAGCCGATTCGCAGCCGCCACGGCATTCTGCACATGCTCGACGGCATGGCGTGGCTGGCGCAGATCGGCATGTTCCTGGTGCTGGGGCTGCTGGTCACGCCCCACGACCTGCTGCCCATCGCCCTGCCCGCGCTGGCCTTGGCCCTGTGGATGATCCTGATTGCGCGGCCGCTGTCGGTGATGGTCGGGTTGCTGCCGTTCAAGGCGTTCAACGGCCGCGAAAAGGCGTTCATTTCCTGGGTCGGGCTGCGTGGCGCGGTGCCGATCATCCTGGCGGTGTTCCCGCTGATGGCCGGGCTGCCGGATGCACAATTGTTCTTCAACCTGGCCTTCTTCATCGTGCTGGTGTCGCTGCTGGTGCAGGGCACCAGCCTGCCGTGGGTGGCCAAGTTGCTCAAGGTCACCGTGCCGCCAGACCCGGCGCCGATCTCGCGCTCGGCCCTCGAGGTGCACATCACCAGCGAGTGGGAGCTGTTCGTGTACCGCCTGGGCGCGGAAAAATGGTGCATCGGCGCGGCCCTGCGCGAGCTGAAGATGCCTGAAGGCACCCGTATCGCAGCCCTGTTTCGCGGCCAGCAACTGCTCCACCCGTCGGGCAGTACCGTGCTGGAAGTGGACGATCTGCTGTGCGTGATCGGCCACGAGCACAACCTGCCGGCCCTGGGCAAACTGTTCAGCCAGGCACCCCAGCGCGGTCTGGACCTGCGCTTCTTCGGCGACTTCGTACTCGAGGGCGACGCGCAACTGGGCGCGGTCTCGGCGCTCTACGGCCTCAAGCTCGACGGTCTCGACCCGCAAATGCCGCTTAGCCGCTTCATCATCCAACGCGTTGGCGGCGCGCCGATCGTCGGCGACCACGTGGAGTGGAACGGCACGCTCTGGACGGTCGCGGTGATGGACGGGAACCGGATCATGAAAGTGGGCGTCAAATTCCCCGAAGGAAGTCGTCCAGGGCCTGGGCTCTTCCTCTAAACTGCCCTTCTCTCTTCGAGCTGTACGACTTTTTACCTATGCGCAAACTTCTTTCCGCAGCCCTGCTGGGGCTGTGCATGGCTGTCGCCGGCGTTCAGGCCGCCGACCCGCTGAACCGTGAAACGGTGCAAAACAACCTCGACAAGATCGCCGAACGCAAGCTGCCAGAAGCCGACCAGAAGGCCCTGCAGCAAGTGTTCGAGCAGACTCTGGGTCTGCTCGGCAACCAAGCGGACAACGAGCGCAAGCTGGCCGAACTCAAGCAGCAACTGGCCGATGCGCCCAAGCAGACCCTCGAGGCCCAGCGCGAGCTGAGCCGCCTCAAGGGCATGCCGATCATTCCGGTGACCCAGCGCTATGCCACCTTGAGCGTGCCGCAACTGGAGCAGATCTTCAGCGAGCGCACCACCGAACAAGGTGAGCTGCAAAAGGCGCTGTCCGATGCCAACAGCCTGATCATTACCGCGCAGACTCGCCCGGAGCGTGCGCAGACCGAAATCAGCGCCAGCCAGAACCGTATCCAGCAGATCAACGGCATCCTCAAGCTGGGCAAGAACGACGGCAAGGCGCTGACGCCCGACACGCGCAACCAGCTGACGGCCGAGCAGGCCTCGATCAATGCCTTGATCAACCTGCGCCGTCAGGAACTGGCCGGCAACAGCACCCTGCAGGACCTGGGCAACGCCCGGCACGACCTCGTGCTGGAAAAGACCACCCGCCTGGACCAGGAAATCCAGGACTTGCAGACGCTGATCAACCAGAAGCGCCTGGCACAGTCCCAGGAAACGGTCACCAAGCAGTCGCTGGAAGCGCAGAAAGCCGGGGGCAGCAGTGTGCTGGCCACGGAAAGCGCGGCCAACGTCAAGCTGTCCGACTACCTGTTGCGCAGCACCGATCGCCTCAACGAGCTGACCCAGCAGAACCTCAAGACCCGCCAGCAGCTCGACAGCGTCACGCAGAGCGACCAGGCCCTGGACGAGCAGATCAGCGTGCTCAGGGGCAGCCTGCTGCTGTCCAAGATTCTCTACAAGCAGAAGCAGGCGTTGCCGCATTTGAAGGTCGACCGCGACCTGGCCGACGAGATCGCCGACATCCGCCTGTACCAGTTCGAAGTCAATCAACAGCGCGAGGCCATCAGCAACCCGGCAGCGTACGTGGACAACTTGCTGGCCAACCAGCCGCAGGACCAGAACACGCCGCAGCTGCGCAAGAGCCTGCTGGAACTGGCGGTCACCCGCAGCGACCTGCTGGAGCGCCTGAACCGCGAGCTGAGCGCACTGCTCAACGAATCGATCACCCTGCAGCTCAATCAGAAACAATTGCTCAGTACCGCACAGAGCCTGCGCGCCACGCTGGATGAACAGATGTTTTGGATCCCCAGCAACAAGCCGCTGGATGACGAGTGGTTCAAGGCCGTGCCGCGGCGCCTGGAAAACCAGGTCACGACCCTGCCCTGGGCCTCGAGCGTGAGCGAGCTGACCGACGGCCTGGCGCAGCGACCCTTGCTGTTCCTGCCGCTGCTGCTGGTGATCGGCCTGTTGCAATGGAAGCGAAAGTTTCTCTACCAGAAGCTCAATGCGGTGCATCAGGACATCGGCCACTTCAAGCGCGACCGACAATGGCACACCCCTGCCGCCATTCTGATCAACATCCTGCTGGCCATGCCCATGTCCTTGGGCCTGGCCCTGTGCGGCTATGCCCTGTTGATCGATGCGCGCGGGCAGAACGCCGGACTGGGCGCGGCCATGTTGCAGATCGCCCAGGCCTGGCTGGTGTTCTACACCGCGTATCGCATCCTGGCCCCCGGTGGCGTGGCAGAGCTGCATTTTCGCTGGGAGCGGGCGCAGGTGGCCTTTCTGCAAGGCTGGGTGCGCCGCCTGGGCTTCGTCGTGCTGGCCTTGGTGTCGGTGGTGGCGGTGGCCGAGCTGCAACCCTCGGCGCTGGCCGACGACGTGCTGGGCATTGCCGTGGTGCTGGCCTGCTATGCCTTGATGGCCTGGTTGCTGGGGCGGTTGTTGATCAGCAGCCCGACCCACAAGAGCGCCTCACTGTTTCGCCGCACCATAGGCCTGCTGTTCACGGCGCTGCCCATCGCGCTGTTCGTGGCGGTTTGTTTTGGCTACTACTACACGGCGCTGAAGCTCTCCGACCGGTTGATCGACACCCTTTACCTGTTGATGATCTGGCTGGTCATCGAAGCGGCGTTCGTGCGCGGCCTGAGTGTGGCCGCCCGGCGCCTGGCCTACCAACGGGCGCTGGCCAAGCGGCAGACGGCGAAGGAAAGCGGCGAAGGCGAACTGGTGGTCGAAGAGCCGACCTTGGACATCGAACAGGTCAACCAGCAATCCCTGCGCCTGGTGCGCCTGGCCTTGCTGGCCGGCTTCATCGGTGCGCTGTATTGGGTCTGGAGCGATCTGATCAGCGTGTTCGCCTACCTGGACAACATCACCCTGTACGAGTACACCAGCGGTACCGGCGCGGCCATGAGCATGGTGCCGATCAGCCTCAGCGACTTCATCGGTGCGGCGATGATCATCGGCATCACCATCGTGCTGGCCGGCAACCTGCCGGGGCTGTTGGAGGTGCTGGTGCTGTCCAAGCTGAACCTGGCCCAGGGCAGCGCCTACGCCACCACCACGCTGTTGTCCTATGTGATCGCCGGTGTCGGCTTCGTGTCCACGCTGTCCACCCTGGGGGTGAGCTGGGACAAGCTGCAATGGCTGGTCGCGGCGTTGTCGCTGGGTATCGGTTTCGGCATGCAGGAGATTTTCGCGAACTTCATTTCCGGCATCATGATTTTGTTCGAGCGTCCGGTGCGCATCGGTGACACCATCACCATCGGCAACCTGTCGGGCACGGTGAGCAAGATCCGCATCCGCGCAACCACCATCACCGACTTCGACCGCAAGGACATCATTGTCCCCAACAAGACCTTCATCACCGGGCAATTGATCAACTGGTCGCTGACCGACACCATTACCCGAGTGACGCTGAAACTGGGTGTGGATTACGGCTCGGACCTCGACCTGGTGCGCGACCTGCTGCTCAAGGCAGCGCGTGACAATCCGCGGGTGCTCAAGGAACCAGAGCCGCTGGTGTATTTCCTCAATTTCGGCGAGAGCACCCTGGACCACGAGTTGCGCATGCACGTGCGTGACCTGGGTGACCGCAACCCGGTCCTGGATGAGATCAACCGGTTCATCAACAAGGAATTCAAGCGCCAGAACATCAATATTTCGTTCCGGCAGATGGAGATTTACCTGAAGAACACCACCGGCAAAGAGTACAAGCTGGTGCCGGCCGAAACGGGTGAAAGCACTGGCACCCTGCAACCGGCCGCAACGCCTGCACAGGCGGAGCCTCCCAGCACGCCCCGGGTTGTCGACGCACCCCAGCCGCCCCCCTCGAAACTTGACTGAGCGCACTACGCCCACGGAGAACGCACATGAAAGGCCTCGACGAACTGATCTTCGACAACCGCTTCGCCCGCCTGGGCGACGTCTTTTCCACGCACGTTCTGCCGGAGCCCATCGACAATCCACGGCTGGTGGTGGCCAGCGATGCAGCCATGAGCCTGCTGGACCTGGACCCCGCGTGCGCCAAGACCCCGCTGTTCGCCGAGCTGTTCAGCGGCCATAAGCTGTGGAGCGACACCGAGCCGCGGGCGATGATCTATTCGGGTCATCAGTTCGGCGGCTACACCCCTCAGTTGGGCGACGGCCGCGGTGTACTGCTCGGCGAGGTGTACAACGACGCCGGCGAACACTGGGACCTGCACCTCAAGGGCGCCGGGCCCACGCCCTACTCGCGCAGCGGTGATGGCCGCGCAGTGCTGCGTTCCTCGATCCGCGAATTCCTGGCGTCCGAAGCCTTGCACGCCCTGGGTATCCCCAGCAGCCGCGCCCTGTGCGTGATCGCGTCGGACACTCCGGTGTGGCGGGAGAAACAGGAACGCGCGGCCATGCTTCTGCGCCTTGCGCCAAGCCACGTGCGTTTCGGTCATTTCGAATACTTCTACTACACCCGCCAGCCTGAACTGCAGAAACAGCTGGTCGACCACGTGTTGGCGGCGCACTTTCCGGGCTGTGCCACTCAGCCTGAACCCTATCTGGACATGTTTCGCGAAATCGTCGAACGCAACGCCGAGCTGATCGCGCAGTGGCAAGCCTACGGGTTCTGCCATGGGGTGATGAACACCGACAACATGTCGATTCTGGGCATCACCTTCGACTTCGGACCGTTCGCCTTCCTGGATGACTTCGACGCGAACTTCATCTGCAACCACTCCGACCATGAAGGCCGCTACAGCTTCAGCAACCAAGTGCCCGTGGCGCACTGGAATCTGAGCGCCCTGGCTCAGTCGTTGACGCCCTTGATCGAGGTGCCGGCGCTGCAGGAAGCATTGGGGTTGTTTCTGCCGTTGTACGAGGCTGCCTATCTGGACATCATGCGGCGTCGGCTGGGCTTCACCTTGGCCGAAGAAGGCGACAAGGTGCTGCTCGAACGCCTGCTGGGCCTGATGCAGAACAGTGGCGTGGATTACAACCTGTTCTTCCGACGCCTGGGCGAAGCCGGCTCGCTGGCCGTACTGCGCGACGACTTCGTCGATATGCAGGGCTTCGATGCCTGGGCAGCGGATTACCAGGCGCGCATGGATCGCGATGTGGTAGACGGCCGTACCGAGCGCATGAACCAGGTCAATCCGTTGTACATCCTGCGCAATTACCTGGCGCAGAAAGCCATCGACGCCGCCGAAGACGGCGACTATTCAGAGGTGCGGCGACTGCACCAAGTGCTATCGAATCCGTTCGAGGCCCAGCCCGGGATGGAAGGTTACGCCGAGCGGCCACCGGAGTGGGGCAAGCATCTGGAGATCAGTTGTTCGTCGTGATGGGTGTCTGACGGTCCCGCAGCCTCGTGTGAAGGTTGACGTTTTTACCTGGGCGGCTGCATCGGACGCAGCCTACATGGCTTTCAAGCCTGCCTGACTGATCTTTTAGTGCACTCAGCACATCATCGTAAGCCCCGAAACCCACATCTGGAACGGTACTGTTTTGTGGTACCGTTTTGGCCCGCGGAGCGTTACGATGAACCTTTCAAAGCTCAAACACATTGATGTGCTTGAGGCGATCTACGCTCGCCCAGTATCAGGAACCATCCGATGGTCACGCATCGAGAGATTGTTCATCGAATTGGGAGGCAAGGTGCAAGAGCGAGAGGGCTCCCGCGTGGCGGTAGTGCTTTTCGGGGCCGTGCGGGTATTCCATCGTCCTCATCCGTCCCCAGAAACCGACAAGGCTGCAGTGGCAAGCATCCGCAACTGGTTGGCCACCAACGGAATCAAACCATGAACAACATCATGATCATTGACGGTCATCGGGCCGTCATCCAGTACAACCCGGAGATCGGCATGTTTCGCGGGGAGTTCATCAATCTGAACGGCGGCGCGGATTTCCATGCCGACAGCGTCAGCGCATTGAAGACTGCAGGCGCCGAGTCACTGCGGGTGTTTCTACAGGTGTGCGCTGAAGAAGGCATCGAACCTGTCAGATCCTACTCTGGGAAATTCCAGCTGCGGCTGCCTGAGGCGCTGCACGCCCAGGTTACCGAGACAGCAGCTGCGCTGGGTGTCAGCCTCAATCAGTTCGTGCAGCGCAGCCTCGAGCATGAGCTCAAGGCGGTGAAGCTGTAGATCATCTTTGTTTCTGGGCAGACTCATCGCTGCGATCTAACAACCAGCGCAGGCCGCTCTGCACATGGACCTGGCTGCTATCGATCAGCGGCAAGGGTGCCCCGACGCTCTGCAGCAGAAGGCCGATCTCGGTGCAACCTAGAATGGCTGCCTGCGCGCCCTGGCTGTGGAGACTTTCAAGGCAGGCCAGGTAGTACGCCTGCGATACCGAGGTGAATTGCCCTTGGCACAACTCAGAAAAAATGATCCGGTCGATCTCTGCCATTTGCGGCTCTTCAGGCAGCATCACCTCGATGTCATAGTGCTCGGCCAGTCGCAGACGATAGAAGTCCTGTTGCATGGTGAAGCGTGTGCCGAGCAAGGCCACTCGCTGGAAACCGCCGGCTTGTAGGGCCTCACCTACCGCGTCGCCGATGTGCAGCAAGGGGATCTCGACCGCTTGTTCGATGGCATCGGCAACCTTGTGCATGGTGTTGGTCGCCAGCAATATGGCGCCCGCCCCCGCTTGCTCCAGTCCGCGTGCAGCCTTAGCCAAGTGAATGCCTGCGGCTTGCCAATCTCCAGCCTTCTGCAGCGAGGCAATGCTGGCGAAGTCGACCGAATGGAGCAACAGGGGAGCCGAGTGAAGTCCGCCTTTTGCGTCGCGATAGCCTTCGTTGAGCAGACGATAATAGGAAGCGGTCGATTCCCAACTCATGCCGCCGAGTATGCCGAGCAGTGCCATGGAGTGTTCCTTATTACAGGTCGGATTCGACTCTACTGGGCAGGGATCAAAGACTACAGGTACAGCCGGTGGGCAATCGGCAGGTACAGCGTCGGTTGATATCCAACTGGGCCGCCTCCACATACCTTTAGTGCATTCATCCAACCGGAGCCCGGCATGAGCGACTCACTGGTAATCCCCTGCCCGCACTGCAACGGGCTCAACCGCATTCCCGCTTTACGCCTTGCAGACCAGCCTAAATGTGGGCGGTGCAAGGCGGCGGTATTGTTGAATAAACCCTTCGAGTTGACTCAGGGCGACTACGGCAGCCAGATCAAGGGCGACTTGCCGCTGCTGGTGGACGTCTGGGCAGACTGGTGCGGGCCGTGCAAGTCCTTTGCACCGGTGTTCGAGCAGGCGGCAGTGCAATTGGAGGGTCGATGCCGACTGGCCAAGCTGGACAGCCAGGCCAACCCGCAGTTGTCCACGCAATTGGGCATTCGTTCGATACCGAGTTTGATTCTGTTCAAGAATGGCCGGGAAGTCGCGCGGCAGACCGGCGCGATGCCGTTGCCACAGCTGCTGGGCTGGTTGCGCGCCCAAGGCATTGCCAATCTGTGACAGCCTGATAGACCGCATCGCGTCCGGACGCGGCTCGCGCCGCTGCTACAGGGGATCGCGGCGCCCTGTAGCAGCGCCGCAAGCCGCGTCGGCGGGCAGCGTGGAGGGTCTGGTGGATCCTGTCGGTTCGCCGTGCGGCAGTCAGGCGTGTTCGAGCAGGTCGTGCAGTTCGACGAACTGCTGGGTCAGCTTGTGTCGCGGATCCAGGTGGATCAACGGGATATTCAGCTCGTGGGACTCGCGCATCTTCACCGAGCTGTTCAGGTACACCGGCAATACCGGCAAGCCTTCGGCAATGAGTTCGTCGAGCATCTGCTGAGGCAGGCTGGCGCGCGGTTGAAACTGGTTGACCACGATGCCCTCCACTTCCAGACCTTCGTTGTGGTCTTCTTTCAACTCGGCGATCTCACTGAGCAGGCCATACAACGCATGCCGGGAAAAACTGTCGCAATCGAAGGGAATCAATACCCGGTTCGCAGCGATCAAGGCCGAGACCGCGTAGAAATTCAAGGCCGGCGGCGTGTCGATATAGATCCGGTCGTAGTCTTCGCTGAGCTCGTCCAGCAGTTTGCGCAGCTTGTTGATCTTGTGCTTGGCCTCGAGCTTGGGCTGCAGGTCGGCCAGTTCTGCGGAGGCCGTGACCACATGCAGATTGTCATAGGGCGTCTGGTGGATGTCCACCTTGCCTTTCTTGCTGGCCGGTCCGGACGAGAGAATCTGCTTGAAGAAATCCGCGATGCCCATCGGGATGTCGTTGCCGGTCAGCCCGGTGAGGTACTGGGTCGAATTGGCCTGTGCATCGAGGTCGATCAACAACGTGCGAAAACCCTCGTTGGCACTCACGGCCGCCAGGTTGCAGGCAATGCTGGATTTGCCTACGCCGCCCTTCTGATTGAACACCACGCGCCGCATCTATACCCCTCCATGACAGGCAAAGCCTCGAGTGTAGCGACCAGAATATTACAGTTACTAGCGCGCCGGGACGTTCATTCTCGGATTTTTCCTACAACGGTTTTCTACAATGAAAGCCCGGTAATGAAAGCCCAATGGGTTGGCATCGATCATTAGCCAGCTATATAGTTTTCCCACTCCTGCCGTCCCAACCCCGAGGTCACCGTGAAAACTGCTGTCGCGCCTTCCGCGCAAGCTGTCGATACCCCTCATCAAAGCACCGCTCAACTCGACGAGCAGTACATCGAAAAGGGTACGCCGCAGTTTCTGCGAACGGTCCTTGCCTTGTTCAGCGGCGGATTTGCCACCTTCGCCTTGCTCTACTGTGTGCAACCGATGATGCCGATCCTGTCCCACGAGTTCGGCATCAACGCCGCACAGAGCAGCCTGGTGCTGTCGGTGGCAACCGGGATGCTGGCCATCGGTCTGCTGATCACCGGGCCGATTTCCGACAGCGTGGGGCGCAAACCTGTGATGGTCGCCGCGCTGTTCTGCGCGGCGCTGTGCACCGTGGGCAGTGCGCTGATGCCGACCTGGGACGGCGTGCTGCTGTTGCGCGCGTTGACGGGATTGAGCCTGAGCGGCCTGGCCGCAGTGGCCATGACCTACCTGAGTGAGGAAATCCACCCCCAGCACATCGGCCTGGCGATGGGTTTGTACATTGGTGGCAACGCCATCGGCGGCATGAGCGGACGACTGATCACAGGCGTGCTGATTGACTTCGTCAGCTGGCACACCGCCCTGCTGGTGGTCGGCGGCCTGGCCCTAATCGCGGCAGCGGTGTTCGTTAAAATCCTGCCCGAATCGCGCAACTTCCGCCCACGCAGAATGAACCCGCGCGGCTTGATCGAAGGCTTCACCATGCACTTCAAGGACGCCGGGCTGCCGTGGCTGTTCCTCGAAGCGTTCCTGTTGATGGGCAGCTTCGTCACCCTGTTCAACTACATCGGCTACCGCCTGCTGGCCGAGCCATACAGCCTGAGCCAGGCCTTGGTGGGGTTGCTGTCGGTGGTGTACCTGGCCGGCATCTACAGCTCGGCGCAGGTCGGTTCACTGGCCGACAAGCACGGGCGGCGCAAGGTGTTCTGGATGAGCATCGTGCTGATGTTCGCCGGTTTGCTGGTGACCTTGTTCAGCCCGGTGCCGGTGATCCTGCTGGGGATGCTCATGTTTACCTTCGGTTTTTTCGGGGCGCATTCAGTGGCCAGCAGCTGGATCGGGCGACGGGCGTTGACGGCCAAGGGGCAGGCGTCTTCATTGTATCTGTTCAGTTATTACGCAGGGTCGAGCGTGGCTGGGACAGCGGGGGGGATGGCCTGGCATTACGGCGGGTGGACGGGCGTAGGCGGGTTTATTGCGGGATTGTTGACGGTGGCGTTGGTCGTAGCGGCAAAGCTGGCGAAGTTGCAGCCGGTGGGAGTGTCGACGCGTTAGAGCGAGGCACCGCATGCACCGCCGACGCGGCTCGCGCCGCTGCTACAGGGGATTGCAGGCACCGCCGACGCGGCTCGCGCCGCTGCTACAGGGGTTGGGGTGTTTCTGTAGCAGCGGTGCAAGCCGCGTCAGGATTCAACGCGGCAAGATGTCAGCCGTGATACTGCGCCGAAAACTCATGCACGGCGCGGATGAACGCACCGGCGTGCTCTGGGTCGACTTCCGGCGTGATGCCGTGGCCGAGGTTGAAGACGTGGCCATCGCCCTGGCCATAGCTGGCCAGGATCCGCGCCACTTCGGCGCGGATCGCTTCGGGTTTCGCGTACAACACGGTAGGGTCCATGTTGCCCTGCAGCGCCACCTTCTGGCCGACCCGACGGCGTGCCTCGCCGATGTCGCACGTCCAGTCCAGGCCCAGCGCGTCGGCGCCTGCATCGGCAATACTTTCCAGCCATAGGCCGCCGTTCTTGGTGAACAGGATCACCGGCACCTTGCGCCCTTCGTGCTCGCGGATCAAACCGCTGACGATCTTGCGCATGTAGGCCAGGGAAAATTCCTGGTACGCCGCCGCCGACAGGTTGCCGCCCCAGGTATCGAAGATCTGCACGGCCTGGGCACCGGCCATGATCTGGCCGTTGAGGTAGCTGGTGACCGACTGCGCGAGCTTGTCCAGCAGCAGGTGCATGGCCTGG
>Ga0308158_10002033_pt1 | contig 19913 bp, 13 predicted proteins | sample PhyBR2_FD_201038 | JGI IMG/M metagenome (GOLD analysis project Ga0308158, IMG submission 201038) | Phyllosphere microbial communities from UC Gill Tract Community Farm, Albany, California, United States - DLSLB.R2 | ecosystem: Host-associated > Plants > Phyllosphere > Unclassified | place: USA...
CGTCCTTGAGCACCGAGGGATCCGGATGGTCGCCGGCCAGCACCGGATTGAGGAACGTGCCATCGCCACGGTCCGCCTGGCGCTGGTGTTCCAGCCCCCGCGCCCACTGCGCCGGGGCGCGCGCGGGCTCCGCCGCGGGTGCAGGCCGTGCCGGCAGCAACAGCACGAGCAGAGTGATGGTGGCGGCGATACACAGTGCACGCATGGCAGTCTCCTTGTGGCTCAGCCGCGCAGCGCGGCGGGCAGCCACAACGACAGTGAGGGGAAGAAGGCCACGACCAGCAGCACGGCGAGCGCGGCGAACCAGAACGGCCAGATGGTGCGCATGCTCTGGCCCACGCTGATCTTGCCGATGGCCGTGCCGATGAACAGCACCGAGCCCACCGGGGGCGTGACCAGACCCAGGCCACCGGTGAGCACCAGCACCAGGCCGAAGTGGATCGGATCGATGCCGTAGGCGCGGGCCACCGGCAGGAAGATCGGCGTGCAGATCAGGATCATCGGCGCCAGGTCCATGAAGGTGCCCAGCAACAGCAGCATCACCACGATCATCAGCAGCACCATGAACTGGCTGTGCGCGAACGACTGCAGGAACTCGACGGCGGCCGCGGGCACCTGCAGGTAGGCCAGCAGCCAGCCAAACACGGCGGCGGTGGCAATCACGAACAGGATCACGCCCGTGCTGCGCGCGGCATGGATGACGGTGTCGAAGAACTCGCGCCAGCGCAGTTGCCGGTACAGCACGGTGGTCACCAGCAAGGCGTAGACCACGGCGATGGCTGCGCTTTCCACCGCGGTGAAGATGCCGGCACGGATGCCGATGAAGATCAGCGCGACCAGGCCCAGGCCGGGCAGGGCGGAGACGATGCGCAGGGCCACGGCGCGCCAGCCGGGAAAGACCTCCACGCCATAGCCGCGGCGGCGCGCCACCGCATAGCCGGTGACCATCAGCGCCAGCGTCATCAGCAGCGCGGGGACAATGCCGGCGGCGAACAGGTCGGCGATGGACAGGCCCCCGCCAGCAGCGGCCGAGAACAGGATCAGGTTGTGCGACGGCGGCACCAGCAGCGCCACCAGCGCGGCGGTAATGCTGACGTTGACGGCGAAATCGCGGTCGTAGCCGCGCTTGACCATCTGCGGGATCATCGTGCCGCCCACCGCCGAGACATCGGCGATGGCCGAGCCGGACACGCCACCGAAGAACAGCGAGGACAGGATCGAGACCTGGCCGAGGCCACCGCGCAAGCGGCCAACCAGCGACGAGGCCAGGGCGATCAGGCGCTCCGAGATGCCGCCGCGCATCATGATCTCGCCCGCGAAGATGAACAACGGAATGGCGATCAGCGAGGCCGAGCCGGTACCGGCCGAGATCTGCTGCACCAGCACGATGCTGGGAATATCCAGGTAGAGCAGGGTGGCCAGCGCGGCTGCGGCCAGCGCGTAAGCCACCGGCACGCCGAGCAGCAGCAACACGGCAAACACGGAGAACAGGATGGTGATACCCATGGATCAACGATCTCCTTCAGCGTCTTCGGCGCCGGTGGCGCGGGCCTGCAGCGCGTCCCACGCACGGTTCAGCGCGAACAGCAGCATCAGCCCGCCGCCCACCGCCAGTGGCAGGTAGTTGATGCTCTGCGGCAGATCGGCGCCGGCGGTCTTGATGTCCAGGCCGTCGAGCAGCAGATCACCCGACCAGAAGGCGATGAAGCCTCCCAGCACCGCCACAACCAGCTGCACCAGCACGTCCACCGCACGGCGCAGGCCGGGGCCCATGCAGGCGTGCAGCAGGAAGAAGCCGAAGTGGCGGTTGGTGTGCACACCGCAGGCGGCACCCAGGCTCATCGCCGTGGCCAGCAGCAGCAGCGTGACCGGCTCGGTCCAGCTGGGCGAATCGTTGATCACGTAGCGCGCGAACACCTGCCAGCCCTGCACCACCACCAGCCCCAGCAGGGCAGCAACGGCGCCGTAGATGGCGATGTCGGCGATGCGGTCCAGCAGGCGCTGGCCAGGCCCGGTGGCGGGCGTCGTCGTCTCGGTCATGGCAGTGTCCTCAGGCGGCGCGGATGCGGTCGACCAGCGCGGCGATCTCCGGCTGCTGCAGGTACTGCTGCAGCAGCGGCTGGGCGGCGGTGCGGAAGGCGGGCATGTCCACCTCGTTGGCTTTCACCCCATAGGCCAGCACGGCGCGGCGTGCGGCGTCCTCCGACGCATCCCACTGCTCGCGCATCACCTTCACCGATGCGCGCGCGGTCTGCAGCAGCAGCTGGCGGTCGTCAGGCGACAGGCGTTCGAAGCTGGCACGCGACATCAGCAACACGTCCGGCGCGTACGAATGGTCGCTCTGCGACCAGTAGTGCGCCGCTTCGAAATGGCGGCTGGAATGGAAGCTGCGCATGTTGTTCTCGGCGCCGTCGATCATGTGGGTTTCCATGCCGGAGAACGTGTCGCCCAGCGACATCGGCGTCGGGTTGGCGCCGAGCAGGCGCATCAGCTGGATGAAGATGTCCGATGAGGCGACGCGCAGCTTCAGGCCGTGCAGGTCCTTGGGCGAAACGATGGGGTGCTTGGTGTTGTAGAAGCAGCGTGCACCGGAATCGTAGATCGCCAGGCCGACCAGGCCGCGGCCCTGGAAGCCGCGCAGCACGGCTTCGGCCACGCCATCATCCAACGCGGCACGCTGGTGCGCCACCGACGTGAACACGTAGGGCAGGCACAACGCCTGGGTCAGCGGAAAGGCATTGTTCAGCGCACCCGCATAGACGCGGGTGATATCGATGGCACCGAAGCGCGCCATGTCGATCGCCTCGGATTCGCGGCCCAGCTGGCCGGAGTGGTACTGGCGCAGGCGCAGGCGGCCGTTGGTTTCGCGCTGCAGCGTTTCGCCGATCCACTTCACCGCGGTGACGGTAGGGTAGTCGGCCACGTGCACGTCGGTGGCGGTCAACAGCGCGCCACCGGCCATATCGCTGCCCGGCCCGCGGCCACAGGCGGCGAGCATCGGGGTGGCCAGGGCAGCAGCGCCACCGGCCAGGAAGTTACGTCGTGTGATCATCTGCGCCCTCCCGCGCGTGTTCACCAGGGCAGCCCCGCGGTCATCCCGCGGGCACGGCCCGGCAGGCAATGTCACCGAAGCCGGCAAAGCGCACCAGCGCCGTTTGTCCTGCCTCGATATCGTGGATGCCGGTGGCATTGCCGGTGGCGATCAGGTCGCCCTTGCGCAGCGGCCGGCCACGCAGGGCCGAACGGGACAGCGCAAAGGCATAGGCCGCCCGCAGGCCACCGGGCAGGCGGGTGGCGCCACCGGTGCCGACCACCTCACCTTCGATCAGTGTCTCGGCACGCAGCGAGTTTTCGTCGCGTGCGGTCCAGTCGACGATCTCCGGGCCCAGCACCAGGCCATTGTTGTTGCCAAAGTCGGCCACCACCACGCGCGGACCGAGTTCGTTGATGGTGGCGAGCGGACTGCTGGCCACTTCCACGCCGATGTAGAGGCGCGCAGGCAGCGCTTCGGCCTGTTTCGGGGACCAGTGCAGCTGTCCGGCCGGCGCGTCCTCCAACAGCTCCAGCACGTACTCTGCTTCCACTGCGCCGAAGCCCCCGACGAAGACCGGGATGTCGCTTGTTCCACCGGTATCATTCCAGAGCTGACGTTTGAAGATCGGCCCCAGCAGGCGCTCATCGCCGGAGCCGTCGCGACGCTCGGCAGCGATGTAACCCACCTTCCAGCCGACCACCGTATCGCTCCACAGACCGATGGCTTGGTCCTGCACGTGGTAGGCAGCCACCAGATCGACGGGGATCTCTCCGGGGAACGCGGGCAGGGCCTTGCCTGCGCGGCGTGCATCGGTGAAGGCGCGGGCGATGGCGGCTGCACCGTCCGGCGCCGGCCTCTGCCCCTGTGTGCCGTGTTCGTTGCTCAAGAACGGTCTCCCTCTGCGTTGTTGCACTGCCCATCGACAGCGTCTGCAGGAGGTGTATATGGTAAACCGGTGTCATCGCGCAAGCCGCAGCGCATCACACCCGCTTCCGGGGCGCTTGCGGCACGCTGCCCACCCTTCGCTGGAGCCCGGTCCGCCATGCGTCTGCCCCCTCTTGTGCTGTTCCTGTGCGTTCTGTTGACGCTTGCCCCGGCACGTGCCGCCGACGTCCCGCTGCGCGACGGCCAGCGGCTTGCCGGGGAGGTGGCGGGCGAACGCCTGCCGCTGTGGCCGGACGGCCAGGTACCTGGCCAGAGCGCTCCGGCACGGAAGGCGCGGGTGGTTGAGCGCAGCCCCGATCCGGCCCATCCGGACCGGTTCGTGGACGGGATCGATGCGCCATACATGATCGTGCACGCGCCGCCACGTCCGAACGGGCAGGCGGTGCTGGTCATTCCGGGCGGCGGCTACCAGCGGGTGGTAATCGACAAGGAGGGCAGCGCGCTGGTGCCGGACTGGGTGCAGCGGGCAGGCTTCACCCTGTTCGTGCTTCGCTACCGCCTGCCGCAGCCGGGCAGGGACCGCCAGGCGGCGCTGGCCGATGCCCAGCGTGCGCTGCGGGTCGTGCGCGACCAGGCCGCACGCCGCGGCCTGGAGGCTGACAATGTGGCGGTCATGGGCTTTTCCGCCGGCGGCCACGTGGCTGCGCGGCTGGCCACCGGCTTCGATGCTCCGGTCTATCCCGCACGCGATGCGATCGATCAGCTGAGCGCGCGCCCGGCACGGGCGGTGCTGGTCTACCCGGTCATCGACATGGGCGCGCATGCGCACAGCGGTTCGCGCGGGCGATTGCTGGGCGAGCACCCTGACCCCGCATTGGCGGCCCAGTACTCGGTGCAGGAGCACGTGCGCGCGGACATGCCACCGACCATGCTGATCCATGCCAACGACGATCGCGTGGTCAGCGTGCACAACAGCGAGGTGATGGCGCAGGCGCTGGCCAGGGCAGGTGTCGAGCACGAACTGCATGTGTTCGCCCATGGTGGCCACGGCTTCGGCATGCGCCTGCAGCCCGGCTCCACCCTGGCGCAGTGGCCAGCGCTGGCACAGGCATGGCTGACAGCAGGAAAGGGTGCGGAGGGCAGCCGATGACGGGAGCACCCGACGATCTGCAGCGCCGCCGTTTCCTGCGCGACAGCGCGCGCTGGGCGTTGGCCACGGCCACGATGGTGGCACTGCCGGCAGCGGCGTTGCCCGGTGCACGCGACGAACGCCTGCCGATCGTCCGCGTGCGCGGGGGGCGCGTGCGCGGCCAGCATGAACAAGGCGTGCTGGTATTCCGCGGCGTGCGCTACGGCGCCGATACCGGCACCCATCGCTTCCAGCCGCCACGCCGGGAAGCGGCATGGAACGGGATCGCCGACGCACTGGACTATGGCGCGGCCGCACCGCAGGGCGGCGCGGAAGGCCCCGGCAGCGAAGACTGCCTGTTCCTCAACGTCTGGACCCCCGCACTGGGGGATGGCGGCCGCCGCCCGGTGCTGGTCTACATACACGGGGGTGGGTTCAACAACGGCTCCGGCAGCGATCCGCTGTACGACGGCAGTGCGCTGTGCCGCCGCGGCGATGTGGTGGTGGTGACCCTCAATCATCGGCTGAACACCTTCGGTTACCTGTACCTGGGCGCACTTGGCGACGCACGCTACGCCGCGTCGGGGAATGTCGGCCAGCTCGACCTGGTACAGGCGCTGCAGTGGGTACGCGAACACGCGGCGATCTTCGGCGGTGACGCTGGAAACATCACCGTGTTCGGCCAGTCCGGGGGCGGCGCCAAGATCGCCACGCTGATGGCGATGCCTGCGGCACGCGGCCTGTTCCAGCGCGCGTGGACGATGAGCGGGCAGCAGGTCACCGCGGCCGGCCCGCGTGCCGCCGCACAGCGCGCCGCCATTGCAATGGAGGCAGTGGGTGCAAAGGACCTGTCTGCCCTGCTGCGGCTCCCGGCCGCCGATCTGCTTGCAGCCACCCGTGCCCGCGATCCATCGCGGGTGGAAAGCACATCGCTGTACTTCGGACCGGTACTGGACGAAGTCTCCCTTCCGGTGCATCCGTTCTGGCCGCAGGCACCGCGGCAGTCGGCCAGCATTCCGATGGTGATCGGCAATACGCGCGACGAGACCCGCGCCTTCCTCGGCAACGATCCGGCCAACTTCACCTTGACCTGGGAGACGCTGCCGGCACAGCTGCAACGCCAGCAGTTCGTGGATCTGCTGCCGCAGACGGTGATCGCCGAGTATCGGCGCCTGTACCCGCATTACACGCCTTCGGAGGTGTTCTTCGCCGCCACTACCGCAGGCCGTTCCTGGCGCGGCGCAGTGGAGGAACTGGAAGCGCGTGCGCGCCAGCCCAGTGGGGCCGCGCCCACCTGGGCCTACCAGCTGGACTGGGGCTCACCGGTGGAGCAAGGCCGGCTGCGCGCCTTCCACACGCTGGACATCCCACTGGTGTTCGACAACGCCGGCCTGCCCGGCGCACGCACCGGTGGAGGTGCGGATGCGCATACGCTGGCGGCGGCAATGAGCGACGCACTGATCGCCTTTGCGCGCAACGGCGACCCCAATCATCGCGGAATGCCGCAATGGCCACCCTACGCGCTGCCCCGGCGGCAGACCATGCTGTTCGATCGCCAGAGCGGCGTGGTGGACGATCCTCGTGCCGGCGAACGTGCGCTGTACGCGAAAGTACCGTTCGTGCAGCGCGGTACGCAGTGATGACACCGCGGTGCAAACATTCTGTTAACCCCTCTCGGCTAGAGTCGGGACATGGGAACGATGTCCTTGCCACCGTCATTCACCGGCCGGGAGCGGCTGTTCGCTGCGATCGATGCCGCGGTGATGCTGGGTACGCCGGAGGCCATCACCGGTGCGCTGCAGCGGGTGCTGCGCGAGGCCATCGTCGATCCGTCCATCCAGCTGCCCCCCTGCGTGCGGCGCCCGGTCGAAGGGCATTACGCACGCCGTGAACTGCACCGCAGCCCGACCCTGGGCTACAGCGTCATCGCCATGTGCTGGGGCCCAGGCCAGGGCACGCCCCTGCATGACCACGATGCCATGTGGTGCGTGGAAGGTGTCTGGCAGGGCGAACTGATCGTCACTCCCTATGCGCTGATTGAACAGGATGGCGAACGTCATCGCTTTGCCGCCCAGCCCACGCTGTACGGCCACCGTGGTAGCGCCGGCAGCCTGATTCCGCCGCACGAGTACCACACGCTGTGCAACGCCAGCGACGCAGACGTGGCCGTGTCGCTGCACGTCTACGAGGGCGTGATGGAACGCAGCGCGGTGTTCGAGCCGTTGGATGATGGCTGGTACCAGCGCCGGATGAAGCGGCTGGAGACCGAGGCGTCCTGACCCGCGCCGGATCAAGCCGGGCGTAATGCAGGCATCATCGTGGCACGCCGACCACGTTGTTGAGCCGGGTCACTTCCTCGCCACCGTCGGCCAGCGCCACGCGCACGCGCAGGCCGCTGCGGTCGCCGGCCGGCAATGGCAACCAGACCTGCACGGTCTTCGGCTGCAGGTCACTGGGTGCCCCCAGCGCCGGCACGTCCGTGCGGGCGATCTCGCGACCGCGCGCGTCTTCCAGCATTGCTACGCCCACGCCGGTGCCGACATGCCCCAGGCTGTGCACGGTCACCTGCAGCTGGCTGCCGTCGATGCGTACGTCGCCGCGACCCACGCCCAGGTCCGGCCGTGTTTCCACCGGTGTTCCCTCGGACACGCGTTCGAACTCGAACACCTCGGTACGCCCGGGACGGAACTGCAGCGCTACCGAAGCGCTGGTTTCCAGCTGCACGCGGCGTTCGGCGGGCGTGCCGTCGATGTGGCCATCGCCATCGGCATCCACGCCGCTGCGTATCCGCCAGGTCCCGCTGGCCACGTTCCAGCCGGTCATGTCGGCGCCGATGGTGCGCGTGCCCAGGTTGTAGCTGGTAACGGTGAAACGTTCACGCGACGGCGCATGCACCAGCAGGGCGACCTGTTCGGCCGCTCCCTCGCGGTCGAAGCGCCAGCTGACGGTATGGCCGGGCCAACTCTGGTTGCGCTTCAGCGCAATGCCACCCAGGCGTGCGCGCTGCAGGAATTCACTGGGCGCTTCCACGCGGTCGGACCACCAGTGGCCCTCGGTGTTCATGTATGCGCGCTGCACTTTCGCCTGCAGGCCGTCGGCATGAAGGGCGGCGATGTATGACCTGTCGCCGCTGGCCTGCCACGCCATCAGGCTGGCGAAACCGGTTTTTCCCGCGTCGGCCTCGGCGCGCAGCAGCGGGTACCAGTCCTGTTGCCGGCCCAGTACGTCCACGACGTTCTCGCCCAGGTTGGCCAGTGCGCCCGGGCCGCCACGGGCCACGCGGTAGTCCAGTGCCTGCAGGTACTTCGCATCGCCGCTCCAGCGCCACGCCGCCCAGAATGTGTGCATCGTGTCGCCGCTGCCGGAGCCGTTGTTCAACTCGCCGCCGCGGGTGGCACCGCTGGCCCAGTTGATCTCGTTGGGCAGGGTGAAGCGTCCCTTGTCGTCCTTGCCTGCGTGGGCCAGATAGCCATCGGCCAGGCCGATCACCAGCGCGCGGCCGGTGGGATCGGCGTTGTACTGGCCCAGCAGGAACGCCGGGTGCAGCACCGGGAAAGAATACGGCTTCTGCCACTGCCAGTTCGGTTCGCGGTAGACCTTGTTGCCACCGAACCAGTTGCTGGAAAACAGCAGGTGGCCCTGCGGGTTGCGCAGGATGATGCGCTCGTCGAAGGCCTTCACCGTTTCCATCAGGCGTTCCAGCGTCAGCGGATCGCCCCAGTTGAGGTAGAGCATGGCGCTGTTGGTGTTGATGCCTTCCTCATAGGAATGCAGCTCGTCGGTCTCGATGGTGCTCAAGCCGTTGCTGAACATGCCGTTGCGGTACACCGCATCGGACAGCGCGGTCAGCGAGGCGTTCAGTCGATCCGGCTGCACACCCATCAGGGCCAGCCCCGGCCACTGCTGGGTCAGGTCGGAATCGTCGGAGATGCCACCGCCGAAATCCCCGTAGGCCACCTGCCGTTCATCGATCCACCAGTCGACGAACTGCCGCACCTGCGCCAGGTCCTGCACCTGGTTGAATGCCCACGCCGGCACGCCCCTGGGCACGGCAGGCGCCGTGTAGGGCGGGCGGCCCTGGCTGTTGTAGCTGATGTAGTTCCAGTACAGGCGGCCGAGTTCATGGTCCGGATCCACCCGCAGCAGGTCGCTCAGGTCCGCATACACGCGCGCGTACAGGCGTTGGCGCTTGGACGTGGTGTGCTCTTCCACCAGGAAGCCCCAGTTGTCGCGGACCTGGTTGAAGCGGTCGGCCACGTGCTCCTTCAGTGCCTCGGCGCGCGGCTTGAACACCAGCCGGACCTGCGCACCGTCGAGGGCATCGGCATCGAAGCGCGGTGCGGCCGAGGCGATGCTCAGCCACAGGCTGTCCGGGGTGAGGATGCGATCGCGCAGGTCCAGCCACAGCGTGCGTTTCTGCCCTGGTGGCACCGACACCGATACGTCGATCATGTCGCGCGCCGGCCAGATCGGATCCTTGATGCGGATGTTCAGCGGGATCAGCCCATCGTGGGTGGGCGGCAGGTTGAGCGCGGGAAGGTCGATGGCCACGCCGTCCAGGCCGTCGTGCATGTTCTCCCAGCTGTAGGCCCAGCTGCGGATCAGCGGCTGGTTGGCGGGTGCATCGCCCACCCCGGAAGGGATCAGCACGTGCACGATGGGCCGCGGATGCGCAGGCAGGGTGCCGGCATCCCGGCGGCGGGAACCGGCGCCCTTCGGCAGCGCCATCACCGTGCTGCGTTCGGCGGCCGGGAAACGTCCATCGATGTAGCGGCGCAATGCGTCCAGGTTGGTGTAGTCGGGCAGCGCGTGGCTGTCGATGATGTAGGTCTGCTTCACCGTGCCTTCCGGCTCGCCGCCCTCGCTCACGTGGTAGGCCCAGATTTCCTGGATCGGTGTTTCCTGCTCGACGTTGCTGAAACGCAGCACACCGCCGCGCTGCGCGGCAATGTCGTCGACGCTGCGCACCACGCCGCGCGGGCGCGTGATCAGCACGTCGGTGGCATGTTCGGCGTCGGGCCCGTGGGAGAGGGTGCCGAAGGCCGCACCACGGATCTCCACTCGGTTCACCGTTTCGGTGGCCGGCAGGGTCAGGTCCAGGTGCTGGCCGCCTTCCACATAGGTGTTCCAGTCCGGAAGCTGGAAGTAGTCATTGCGGCCGGGCAGGCGCGAGCGGTTGTAGACGCCCGGCCAGGTGGTTTCGGCGATGCCATCGGTGGCCTTCCACATCCACGCCTTCAGGTCACGGGTGTCGGCAAATTCGATCTTGCGGATGCGGGTGCCGCCCGCCGCCACCGCTGGGGGTGCAGCCCCATCCCAGCCGAAGCGGTGGCGCCAGGCGCGCGTGCCATCGGCAACCCCCGCGGCGCTGGCCGGTTCGCGCCCGCGAGCCAGCGCTGCCACCGCTGGCACATCCAGCATGCGGTCGTAGACCCGGATGTGCTGGAAATCGCTGCCACGCAGGAAGTTGTAGCGGCTCTGCACTTGGTACGGCGCCATCACCCGACCGGCCAGGCCAAGCTGGTCCAGTGCGGCATCGTAATCGCCGGTGGCCTGCGCGCGCGCGACTTCGCGGCCATCGATGAACAGGCGCACGCCCTGGTCCTCGTCCCAGGCGAAGGCCAGGTGCAACCACTGGTCGGGACGCGGCAGTGCATCCATGCGGAACGACACGCGGGTGCGTGCCAGGTTGGCATCGGTGACGAAGGCATCGAAGCCGTGCCCGTTCCAGTCGATGCGCAGCCAGGCCATGTCCCAGCTGCTGTGGTCGGCGTAGCCGACGCGGAAGATCACGAACGGCGCTTCACCCACCGCGTAGCGTGAACGCCAGTCGAAGGCCAGCGTGCCGCGCTGGGCCAGGATGTTGCCCGGCGCATCCCAGGCAAGCACGCCGTCGTCTTCCCATTGGATGGCCTTGCCATGCTTGCCGTCGTCGACCACCGCCACCTTGTCGCGAAAGTTCGCTACGGCCTCACCGTGAGCGGTCACGGCCTGCAGGCCGTGATTGGCATCCACATGGAAGAGCAGGGTGGGGACATCGGCGGCGGCCGTCGCGGGGCCTGCGGCCAGGGCGACTGCCAGCAGCAGGCAGCGGAACACGGTCGTGCGGTGCGGCATGGAGACATTTCCTTTCAACGGGCGACGGCCGGCGGCGGGCCGCCGGACCGTAGCAAGGCCACGCCGCAGCGGCACCTTGCGGCGCAGCAGCGGTCATGGCGAACCGCGGCGCGTATCGGCACGCGCCGCCGGCGTTGCTCAGAACTTGTAGCGCACGCCCAGCAGGAACTGGCGGCCGGTTTCGGTGTACTGCAACGGCAATCGGCCGGTCAGCGGCGAGTAGACCCACTCGTCGGACGCCTCGTTGGTCAGGTTGATGCCTTCCAGGCTCAGTTCCAGCTGGTCGCTGATCTTGTAGCGGACGGAGGCATCGAACACCGTGGTGCCGGTCATGCCGTGGTAGCCATCCAGATTGAAGCCGGTCTCCTGGCCAGGGGCCTGGGTCAGGTAGTCATCGCGGTTGGTCGCCGAGATGCGGCCGGCAAACCGCTCCCCTTCGTAGAACAGCGTCGCGTTCCACGATGACTTCGACAGGCCGGTGAGATCGGTCTTCATGACCGGCTGGCCTGCCGAGTTGAGGTACTGGATCTTCGATTCCACCCAGGTGTAGTTCAGCTGTATGCCGAGGTTGGCCCACTTGCCGGGCAGGAAGGTGAAAGGCTGCGTGTAGTTGGCTTCCACGCCGTGCAGTTCGCCACCGGGCGTGTTGACCGGCTTGCTGTAGGTGAAGTCATCGCTGGCCGAGGCTCCGGTGCCTTCCAGCAGCGAGGCGGGCAGGCCGCTGTCGCTGTAGGGACGCACTTCGCGGGTGGTCTGGATGAAGCTCTCGATATCCTTGTAGAACAGGCCGATGCCGGCCATCGCGCCCTCGGCGAAGTACCATTCGAAGCCGAGATCGACATTGGTCGCGCGGATCGGATCCAGGTCAGGATTGCCGCTGGAGATGGTGCGCGCGCCGCCGGCCACAGCCACGGTCGCACCGGGCGTCAGGCTGCCCAGTCCCGGCCGGCTCATCACCTTGGCCGCGCCGAGCCGGATCAGGAAGTCCGGCGTGACTTCCGCCACCAGGTTGAACGAGGGCAGGGTGTCGTCATAGGTGCGGTTGGCCGTGGTCTGCACCGTGCCGTTGGCCAGCGTGGACAGGCCGGTGGAGGACTGCTTGGTGCGCACGTACCGCACGCCCACGTTGCCCGACAGGGGCAGGCTGCCCAGTTCGGTGGAGAACTCGCCCATCAAGTAGGCACCGCGGTCCTTTTCTTCCACGCTGCGCACATTGTTGGCACGCGGCGCCACCGCGAAGCTGCCGCTGTTGCTGTAGATGTCGAACTGCTCGGCAATCGCCCCGAGGTCGGGGACGACCCAGCTGGCGGGGCTGCCGTTGATGCCCTTCAGCCCTGCGGGCGTGGTCATGCCCGCCGGCACGACCTTCGTGCCATCGGCAAAGCCGGGTACGGCCAGCTCGCTGGCACGGCGCAGCTCGGTGGTGCTGAACGTGTAGTCCTTGGCCAGCACGCCGCCCTTCAGGCGGAAGCCCGGGCCGAGATTCCAGTTGAAGTCGATCTGGCCGGTATCGAAGTCATTGTCCACGTACTGCGGCCGCAGGCGGATTTCCGCCAGCTCCCAGCCGTTGGGGTTGGTCGGGTCGATGCCATAGTTGAGGACCGGCGCGCGGTTGTTGCCACGATAGTCGTAGCTGTAACCATCGACGTCATACTTGTCCATGATCACCGTGGTCTGCACGGGGTTCTCATGCCTGGAGCGCGAGATGCCGATCTTGCCGGACAGGGTGAAATCATCTCCGAAGCGATGCTGGCCGTTCAGTGCGATCTGCTTGAACTCGGTACTCCATTCGTCATGGCGGCTTTCGGAACGGATGTCGACATTGTCGAACTCGCCCTGGACCAGGGCGTTGTTCTCGATCACGCCGTTGCGGACCACCATGGCCGGCTTGCCGACCAGGCGCGGCGTGCTGCTGGTGCCGCGGCTGAAGGAGATCGCCTCGATGTAGTTTTCATCGCGGGTGGCATCGATCTTCGAGTACAGCGCGTCGAGCGAGATTTCAGTGGCATCGCCGGGTTTCCACTGCAGCGAGCCGGTCACGCCCAGGCGCTTCTGCTCATGCTCCATCTGCACGTAGCGCGGGAAACGCGGATGGAACACGTTGGCACCACGCGCTGCGGCGAACGGCGAAGAGGCCGCGAAATTGCCGTTGCTCGGGCCGTTGGCCCAGCGCCCGGTGTTGGAGCCTTCCTCCAGTGCCTGGCGCTCGGAGTAGGCCACCGAAAGCAGGGCGCCGAAGGTGCCATCGGCGAAGGTATTGGATACCAGCGCCGCGACCCGCGGGTCGGCCTTCTCGGCCATGGCGTTGTAGCTGGCCTGGCCACTGGCGGCGAAGGTGAAGCCCTCATAGTCGAACGGCCGCGCGGTACGCAGATCGACCGTGGCACCCAGCGAGCCTTCTTCAACGTCGGCCGAGGCGGTCTTGCGCACCAGCAGCTGCGAGAACAGGTCCGAGGCGAACACATTGAAGTCGAAGCCACGGCCGCGGTTGGTGCCACCGCTCTGGTCACCGGCGCCGACGGTGGTCAGCGCCTCCATGCCGTTGATGCGCACGCGGGTGAAATCCGGGCCCAGGCCGCGCACGGAGATGTTGCGGCCTTCGCCGGCCTCGCGGGTGATGACCACGCCCGGGATGCGCTGCAGTGATTCGGCCAGATTCAGGTCGGGGAACTTGCCGATGTCCTCGGCAACGATGGCGTCGACCACGCCGGCTTCGCCGCGCTTGATGTCCAGCGCCTTTTCAACGCTGGCGCGGTAGCCGGTGACGGTGACCGTGTCCAGATCGGTGGCGGCCTGCTGCTGGGCAGCCGCCGTGGTGGACAGGGCCAGCGCCACGCCCATTGCCAGCAAGGTAACCGGTGTCTTTTTTCCGTGGATCCGAGATTGCATGCCTTTCCCTCTCCCAAAGGTCTGGTATCGCGGCTGTGCAGCGGAATGACACCGCTGGTCAAAGCCGACGTTAACAGCACGCCTCGAATCGGGCATCTTGCAGCGCAACAGATCCGCAATGTCTCCAAGACGCTTGCAGGACAATGGTTTCGACATGCGAACCGAGCATCCGCAGCGCAACTTCGGTCTAGAATGACACCGCTAGTCAACGCCACACCCCCACGTGGTCCACAACCATGCCGCGCAGTGTCCCACGCTGGCGGCAAGCACGAAGGAGCGGAGATGGGTCGTATCGTGTGTTTCGGGGAGCTGCTGCTGCGCCTGGGTGCGCCCGGCCGCGAGCTGCTGCTGCAGTCTCCGCAGTTGCAGGTGCACGTGGGCGGAGCGGAAGCCAACGTGGGTGTCTCGCTGTCCCGGCTGGGACACCAGGTCTCGATGGTCGGCGCGGTCGCAGGCAACCCGCTCGGTGCCCACGCGCTGGCAGAACTGCGCCGGCACGGCGTGGACACCCGCCACGTTCACGAGGTGCCGGGCGCTCGGATGGGGCTGTATTTCCTCACCACCGGGGCGGTCCAGCGTGCCAGCGAAGTGGTCTATGACCGCGCGGACTCGGCGTTCGCGCGCAGCACTGCGGGCGACCATGACTGGCCGGCGTTGCTGCAGGGCGCGCACTGGCTGCACCTGTCCGGGGTCAGCCCGGCACTGGGGCCGGAGGTCGCCGCAGCGACGCTGGATGCCGCACGCGCGGCGCGGCAGGCCGGGGTTCGTGTTTCCTTTGACGGCAACTTCCGCCCCAGGCTCTGGCAGCGCTGGGGTGGTGACGCCCAGGCCGTGCTGCACGAGCTGTTCGCCCAGGCCGACATCGTCTTCGCCGACCACCGTGACATGGAGGTGGTGCTGGACCGGCCGTTCACGCAACAGGAGCCGGTCGCCCGCGTCGAGGCCGCCGCCGTCGCTGCGTTCGCAGCGTTTCCACAGCTGCAGTGGATGGCGTGCACGCAGCGGCAGGTGATCAGCGTCGACCACCATGCGATGGGTGCACTGTTGCTGGGCCGCGACGGAACACGCGCGCAGGCGCCCGTGCGCCAGCTGCAGGGCATCGTCGATCGCATCGGCGGTGGCGATGCCTTCGCGGCCGGCATCCTGCATGGCATCCTGTCCGGCCTTGATGCCGACGCCACTGTGCGCTTCGGCCTGGCCGCCGGGGCCCTGAAGCATTCCATCCCCGGTGATTTCAATCCTGTCAGCGAAGCTGACGTGCTGGCCCTGATGGGCGAGGAGCGATTCGATGTCCGCCGCTGATCCGCGCGTGCGCGCGGTGCTGAAACTGGCACCGGTGATTCCGGTGTATACCCCCGGCTCGGTGGAGGAGGCCGTGCAGGTCGCACAGGCGCTGTTCCGTGGTGGCCTGCCGGTAATCGAAGTCACGCTGCGCACGCCGCAGGCGATGGACGCCATCCGGGCGATGCGGGAGGCGGTACCCGATGCCGTGGTCGGTGCCGGCACCGTCCTCACGCCCGCGCAGATGCAGGCGGCCCGGGAGGCGGGCGCGCGTTTCGCCGTGTCGCCCGGCGCTACGCCGGCCCTGTATGCAGCCGCCCGCGATGCCGACCTGCCCTACCTGCCGGGCGTGGCCACCGGGTCGGAATTGATCCTGGGCCTGGAGCACGGCCTGGATACGTTCAAATTCTTCCCTGCCGTGCAGGCTGGCGGCGCCGCGCTGCTGTCGGCCTGGCACGGGCCGTTCGCCGATGTCCGCTTCTGCCCGACGGGCGGGATCAGCGTGCAGACCGCACCACAGTTCCTGCACCTGCCCAACGTGCTGTGCGTGGGCGGTTCGTGGCTGACCACCCCGGCGCTGCTGCAGACCCGCGACTGGGATGCCATCGAACGCCTGGCCCGCGAGGCCGCAGTGCTGGCCGGCTGAGGCCGCTGCTGCGTTGCACCGGGCAGCGTCGCGCGCGCTCAGCGCGTGGCAGGCCGGCCCAGGCGCCGGTACAGCGTGCTGCGGCTGATGCCCAGCTGCTTGGCCGCCGCGGAGATGTTGCCGTCGGCGGCCTGCAGGGCCTGACGCATCGCCTCCTCGGCGATATCGCGCAGCCCACCGCGGACAGCGCAGGCGCTGTCTGCGGCCGTCACCTGCGGCGACAGCGGCGTGCTCATCAGGTCCGCCGGCAGGTGTGCTGCAGTGATCGGCTCGCCAGGGTCGCTCAACGCCACCAGGGTGCGCAGGCAGGCCTGCAGCTGCCGCAGGTTGCCCGGCCAGCGCTGCCGTTGCAGCAGCTCCAGCACCTCGGCCTGCAGTACGCGGCCTTGGGCCATCGGTGCCCACAGCGCCTGCAGCAGGGCGCCGCGCTCGTCCAGTTCGCGCAGGGTGGGCAGGTGCACCACATGATCGGCGATGCGGTAGTACAGGTCCGCGCGGAAGCGTCCGTCGGCCACGGCCTGCTGCAGGTCGCGGTGGCTGGCGCAGACGAGGGCGAAGTCCAGCTTTACCGGACGGCCACCGCCGAGCGGTGACAGTTCGCGTTCCTGCAGTACGCGCAGCAGTCGCGGCTGCAGGGCCAACGGCATGTCGCCGATCTCATCGAGGAACAGCACACCCCCCTGGGCCTGCCTCAGCAGGCCGGTACTGCCCTGCCGGCGCGCGCCGGTGAAGGCCCCTTCCTCGTAGCCGAACAACTCCGCTTCGATCAGCCCCTCTGGCAGGGCCGCGCAGTTCACCGCCACCAGCGGCTGGCCGGCGCGCGTACTGCGGCGGTGCAGCTCGCGTGCGAATACTTCCTTGCCGGTGCCCGTCTCCCCCTGCACCAGCACCGGCAGGCCGGCATCGAGCACGCGCACGGCCCGGTGCAACTGCTGCTGCACCGGCGTGGCCAGCACCGTGCCGGGCGCCGCCGGCACGGGAGCCACGGGGACCACGCGCGGAGCGCGTGCGGGCACGACGCTGCCGGCGCGTGCGCGGCGCTTGCTTTCACTGTGGCCGTACAGCGCGCGTCCCTGCCGGTCCAGCAGCATGCCGTCGTCGTGCAGCCGCGCGAGTGGCTGGTCGAACAGGGCCTCGTAGGAGGCGTGGCCGATGTCGTGCCGGTCCAGCCCGAACAGCCCCAGGCCAACGCGGTTGGCAGCCACCAGGCGGCCGTTGCGGAAGCCGAGCAGCGCTTCGCGCGGGCTGCCCAGCAGCAACGGCTGGGCATGCAGGTGCAGCAGTTCGCAGTCGTCCAGTCCGTCGGCAAAGTAACGGTGCTCGATCTGGTCCACGGCCTGGCGACCCAGCGCCAGCGCATGCAGATGGGCGTGGCGCGCGTCACCGGAAATGTCGAGCACGCCCACGCGTTGGCCGAAGGGATCGAAGATCGGTGTGGCCGAGCAGGTGAGGATGCCGTGCGGGGCGAAGAAATGCTCGCCGCCGCGTACCTGCAGGGCGCGGCCTTCGACGATGGCGGTGCCGATGGCATTGGTGCCGACGGTGCCTTCGTCCCAGCGCACGCCGGGCATCAGCGCGACCTGGCCGGCACGGTCCAGGAAGCTGTTGCTGCCCTCGGCATCCAGCACCCAGCCTTCCTCATCGGTGAGCAGCACGATGCCATCACTGCTGGCCAGCGAGCCGGCCAGGCCTTCCAGCTCGGGCCGGGCCAGCCGCCACAGGCGCTCGCGGCGCTGGCGCAGTTCGCGCAGGGAGGGTTCGGGCACCGGCGCCACGTCGGGCCGTGCATCCACCGATAGGCCCTGGCGCTGGCAGCGCCGCCACGACTGCAGGATGGCGTCGGGTACCACGCCAGCCGGCACTGCACCGCGCTCGAAGAAGGCACGGCGCGCGCCGCCGACGCGCTCGGGAAGAATCGGCTGGGACACCCTCTCGCTCCTTGTCGCATTCTGCGACAGCTGTTGCGGGCACTGTTTCGATTAAAAGCACATCCCGCCTTCAAGTGCCATGACGTCCACTGGTGCGCTGCGGCATTCCGCCAGGGGACCGCCAACACTGATGCCGCCGCGCCGCGTGATGCGCCGCAGCACCAGCGGGATTGGCACGCTCGTTGCGGTAGCCGGGCAGGTCCCGGGTTGTCCGGGCCATCCAAGGAGTGCCCCCGATGAATGCCGTTGCTTCAATCCCGCCCTCGCCCTCAACCGACCCGGCCGGTCCCGGCACGCTGTTCAAACCCCGCTACGACAACTACATCGGTGGCCAGTGGGTGGCACCGCGCAGCGGCCAGTACTTCGACAACATCACGCCGATCACCGGCCGGGTGCTCACCTCGGTGGCGCGCTCCAACGCCGACGACATCGAGGCCGCGCTGGATGCGGCCCATGCCGCCAAGGAAGACTGGGGCAGGCGCTCCACCGCCGAGCGCGCCAACCTCCTCAACCGCATCGCTGACCGCATCGAGCAGAACCTGGAACTGATCGCGCGCGCCGAGACCTGGGACAACGGCAAGCCGATCCGCGAAACCCTCAACGCCGACATCCCGCTGATGGTCGACCACTTCCGCTATTTCGCAGGCGTGGTGCGGGCGCAGGAAGGCAGCCTGTCGGAGATCGACAAGGACACCGTGGCCTACCATTTCCACGAACCGCTGGGCGTGGTCGGCCAGATCATCCCGTGGAACTTCCCGTTGCTGATGGCGGCCTGGAAGCTGGCCCCGGCGCTCGCCGCCGGCAACTGCGTGGTGCTCAAGCCGGCCGAGCAGACCCCGGCCTCGATCTTGGTGCTGATGGAGATCATCGGTGACCTGCTGCCCCCGGGCGTGCTCAACATCGTCAACGGCTTTGGCCTGGAAGCAGGCAAGCCGCTGGCCAGCAGCCCACGCATCGCCAAGATCGCCTTCACCGGCGAGACCAGCACCGGCCGCCTGATCATGCAGTACGCCAGCCAGAACCTGATTCCGGTGACGCTGGAACTGGGCGGCAAGTCGCCCAACATCTTCTTCGCCGACGTGATGGCCGAGGACGATGATTTCCTCGACAAGGCCGTGGAGGGCTTCGTGCTGTTCGCGCTGAACCAGGGCGAAGTGTGCACCTGCCCGTCGCGTGCGCTGGTACAGGAATCCATCTACGAGCGTTTCATGGAACGGGTGCTCAGGCGCGTGGCCGCGATCAGGCAGGGTGATCCGCTGGACCCGGACACCATGATCGGCGCACAGGCCTCCGCCGAACAGCTGGACAAGATCCTCTCCTACATCGACATCGGCAAGCAGGAAGGGGCCGAAGTGCTGATCGGTGGCGAGCAGAACACCCTGGGTGGCGACCTGGCCGGTGGTTACTACGTGAAACCCACCGTATTCAGGGGCCACAACCGCATGCGCATCTTCCAGGAGGAGATCTTCGGGCCGGTGGTAGCGGTGACCACCTTCAAGACCGAGGAAGAAGCTCTGCAGATCGCCAACGACACGCTGTACGGCCTGGGTGCCGGCGTGTGGAGCCGGGACGCCGCGCGCCTCTACCGCATGGGCCGTGCCATCCAGGCCGGGCGCGTGTGGACCAACTGCTATCACGCCTACCCGGCGCACGCCGCATTCGGTGGCTACAAGCAGTCGGGCATCGGCCGCGAGAACCACCGGATGATGCTCGACCACTACCAGCAGACCAAGAACCTGCTGGTCAGCTATTCGCCGAAGAAGCTCGGCTTCTTCTGATGGATTGATCGGGATCAAGGCGCAGGCATGGGGCCGGCGCCATCCTGTCTGCAAGCGCACTACGGAGAAGCATGCATGAACAGAACCATGAAGGCCGCCGTCGTCCGTGAGTTCGGCAAGCCACTGGTCATCGAGGAAGTCGTGGTACCGCGCCCGGGGGCGGGCGAGGTGCTGGTCAGGATCGAGGCTTGTGGCGTCTGCCATACCGACCTGCACGCCGCCGAGG
>Ga0308158_10002036_pt1 | contig 19901 bp, 17 predicted proteins | sample PhyBR2_FD_201038 | JGI IMG/M metagenome (GOLD analysis project Ga0308158, IMG submission 201038) | Phyllosphere microbial communities from UC Gill Tract Community Farm, Albany, California, United States - DLSLB.R2 | ecosystem: Host-associated > Plants > Phyllosphere > Unclassified | place: USA...
CGGCGGTGTGGAAGCGAAAGCCTGCTGCTGGCTTGATCATCCACTCTGACCAAGGCAGCCAGTTCACGAGCAGCGACTGGCTATCGTTGCTGAAGCAGCATGGCATGGTTCCAAGCATGAGCCGACGCGGAAACTGCCATGACAATGCGGTGGCTGAGAGCTTTTTCAGCGCACTGAAGAAGGAGCGGATCAAGGTCAAGACGTCGATTGAAACGCAATCGGCTTCGTCCAGATAGCGATGGGGGTAATGGCTGGATTTGAAAGCGTGGTACGTGCCATCCAACGCACGCTCCAGTTGGACAGAGAGGTCTATGGGCACATTTAACCTCTGTGGAGAAGGAGGCAAACGGGCGCTCACGGCATGCTGGAGACATGCCCCGACCGGCGCAGTGCCAACCGAGATCCCGAAACTACATTGCCCGCATGCGCGCGCGTACACGACACGCACTTTGTATGCGTCGTGTAACGGAGTTACGCCGATCTTCACGGAAACTTACAAGAAGGCCGATGCAGACCAGTGGCCGTGGCCGCTGCGCGGAGCCCAATGCGCGTTGGATCAATGTGGTGTTGTCCAATCTGAACCGCTCGCCGGGCGGAATTACCACGTCTTCAAGTTCTGCCAATACGCCGATCGCTATCTGGTCGAGGCACAATGGCGCTTCGACCGGCGCTTCGACCTGACAACACTGGCACCGCGCATGCTCCTCGCTGCCGCACGCGTCCGCCCGTGGCCGGAACGGGCAATGCGCAATGTCCCTGTATTTTCGGCTGAGGCATCGTGCTAATCAGGCCCCCTTTGCATGGCGCGACGCCTGGGTTCCGTACTACGGATGCTCTGAATAACCCATGGGTAGTACCCGCCGCTGACCAGCCGCCGGAGAGACAATGGCAACCCATCTTGAGGAGCCATCCATGCAGCTGAAGTTTGGTGATGCCGAGGGTTTGGGCAAGCGCAAGCAGGCCCGTCGTGAGATCTTCCTGGCCGAGACGGGGCTGGTGGTGCCGCCGAAGGCGCTGCTGGCCCAGATCCACCCCATTACCCGCGGTCGGGCCGTGTGGGCCGACCGCCGTATGCGATGGAGACGATGCTATGCATCCACCTGCAGCAGTGGAATGCACTGAGCGATCCGGGCATGGAAGAACTATTGCACGAGCTCGCTTCGATACGGTTGTTCGCCCGGTTCAGCGGGCTTGATGCGATCCCCGATGAAACCACGACCCTCAACTTCCGGGTGCTGGTGCACGGCGATGACCGCGGTGTTGGCCGCCATCCACCGCCGCATACCGGTAGCGCACGTTGAAGCCGGCCTGCGCACCGGCGACCTGCAGCAGCCGTGGCCCGAAGAGATGAACCGCCGTGTGATCGACGTGGTGGCCGATCATCTGTTCGCCCCACCAACAGCTCGCGCTACAACCTGGAACAGGAAAACTTGGCCGGGTGCATCAGCGTGGCCGGCAACACCGTCATCGACGCGCTCAAGCAGTCCGTTGAACGCATCGACCAGGACGCGACGCTGCGCGGGCCACGTAGTCACTGGCCCAGCACTGCAGGCGGACCGGATCGGCCCAGTGGTACTGCTCGATCTCATACGGCAGGTACCAGCCGCCGAAGGCCTGCAGGCGGGCCCACGGTGCCTGCGCCAGCCACTGCTGGGCGCGTGCCAGGCTGCTGGCGAAGAAGGCCTGCAGCGCGGCGTCATCGCCGCCGATTGCCTGCCACCACGACTGCTCGAAGGGCAGCCCCACCCGCACCGTGATGCCTGCTTGGCCTGCGGCGGTGAAGAGCATGCGCAGGCCGGCATCGGACAGTTGCCAATCGCCTTCCGGCGCGCCGTGGATACCGATCCACTGCAGCACCAGCTGCTGCTTGCAGCCCAGGCGCTGGGCCAGCCCCACCGAGCGCTGCCAATCGGCCATGGTCCAATCCAGGTGGCTGCGCCAGGGCTGCAGGAACGTGCCCTCTACCTGCACCGGCATCGAACAGCCGGGCAGGGTGGCCAGTGCACCCACGGCAGGCGCCAGCAGCGCGGCACGCAGCAGCCGGCGACGCAACGGCGAAGACAGATCGACAGGCAGGGGGGAATCGCTCATGCGCCATCATCCCAGAGCCGCATTGCGTAGGGGTGAACCGCGGGGCGTGCGCCCTGGCCGTGGATGATCGCATTGCGTAGTGCAGGGCCGGCTTCGCCCCTGCGTCATGCCGACATCGAACGTTGATCGGGTCACGGCAGTCGGCAGGGGCGCGACCCTACCGCGGGTGCGGCTTACTCCAGCGCGTAGCGCAGCACGAACAAGCCGGCCACCAGCCACACCGCCGGGTGCACCTCGCGCCAGCGCCCGGTGCCGGCCTTGAGCACCGCATAGGCGATGAAGCCGAACGCCAGGCCGTTGGCAATGGAGTAGGTGAACGGCATCGCCAGCGCACACAATGCGGCCGGCACCGATTCGGTCAGGTCGCTCCAGTCCACGTCCACCAGCTCGCGCAGCATCAGCCCGGCCACGAACAGCAGGGCAGGGGCGGTGGCATAGCCGGGCACCATCGCCGCCAGCGGCGAGAACAGCAGTGCGGCCAGGAACAGCGCGGCCACCACCAGCGCGGTCAGGCCGGTGCGGCCACCGGCCTGCACGCCCGAGGCGCTTTCAGCGAAGGCGGTGGTGCTGCTGGTCCCGAGCAGCGAGCCGGCCACGATGGCGGTACTGTCTGCCAGCAGCGCACGCCCGAAGCGCTTGGGCGCGCCGGGCAACTTGAGCAGGCCCGCACGCCCCACCACGCCGTACAGCGTGCCGGTGGCGTCGAACACTTCCACCAGCACGAACACCAGCACCACCTGCAGCAACACCGCGATCGGCGCACCGCCGTTGTGGTGCAGCAGCCCGGGCAGGTCCAGCTGCAGGAAGGTGGGGGCCAGGCTGGGCGGCAGCGACACCAGCCCATGGAACTGCACGTCACCGAGCAGCCACGCCGCGCCGGTGACGGCCAGAATGCCGATCAGGATCGCGCCACGCACCTTGCGTGCTTCCAGGATCGCAATCAGCAGGAAGCCGGCCAGGGCCAACAGCGGTGGGGCGGTATTGAGCGGGCCCAGCGCCACCAGCGTGTCGGTGTTGGCGATGATCACCCCGGATTTCTGCAGCGCGATGATCGCCAGGAACAGGCCGATGCCCGCCACGATCGCCGCGCGCAGCGAGGGCGGAATGCCCGCCACCAGCCAGGCCCGCACGCCGGTGAGCGACAGCGCCAGGAACACCAGCCCGGAAATGAACACCGCCGCCAGCGCCTGCTGCCACGGCAGGCCGGCGGCCCCGACCACGGTGAAGGCGAAGAACGCGTTCAGGCCCATGCCCGGAGCCATGCCCACCGGGAAGTTGGCGGCGAACGCCATCACCATCGAACCCAATGCCGCGGCCAGGCAGGTGGCCACGAACACCGCGCCCGGGTCCATCCCGGTGGTGGCCAGGATGTCCGGGTTGACGAAGACGATGTAGGACATCGTCAGGAAGGTGGTCAGCCCGGCCAGCACCTCGGTACGCACGGAGGTACCGTGCTGCTGCAGCTGGAACAGGCGCTCGGGGAGGGACATGGTGGAATCTCGTGACGATAAGGTGTCACGACCAACGGCCGTGACCTACCAGAATGCAGAACGGCTGCGCGGTGTGCGCCTGTGTCATGAGCAACGGTCATGACCTACCCAAATGCAAACGGCCGCGCAGAGCGCGGCCGTTTCTTCTTTCTTATTTCAGCGCCTTGAAGCGCAGGCGCTTCGGTGCGGCGTCGTCGCCCATGCGGCGGCGCTTGTCTTCTTCGTACTCGCGGTAGTTGCCCTGGAAGAACTCCACGTGCGAGTCGCCTTCGAACGCCAGGATGTGGGTCGCGATGCGATCCAGGAACCAGCGGTCATGCGAAATCACGAAGGTGTTGCCCGGGAACTCCAGCAGCGCATCTTCCAGCGCACGCAGGGTTTCGATGTCCAGATCGTTGGACGGTTCATCGAGCAGCAGCACGTTGCCACCCTGCAGCAGGGTCTTGGCCATGTGCAGGCGGCCACGCTCACCACCGGACAGCGAACCCACCAGCTTCTGCTGGTCCTGGCCCTTGAAGTTGAAGCGGCCGATGTAGGCGCGCGACTGGATCTCCACGCCATTGATGTTGAGGATGTCCAGGCCGCCGGCGATTTCCTGGAAGACGTTGTGGTTGCCTTCCAGCGCGTCGCGGCTCTGGTCCACGTAGGACAGCTTGACGGTCGGGCCGACCACGATCTCGCCGGTATCGGGCTTTTCCTGGCCGGTGATCATCTTGAACAGGGTCGACTTACCGGCACCGTTGGGGCCGATGATGCCCACGATCGCGCCACCGGGCACCAGGAAGTTCAGGTCGTCGAACAGCAGGCGATCACCGAACTTCTTGGAGACGTTCTTGAACTCCATCACCGCATTGCCCAGGCGCTCGCCCGGCGGAATGAAGATTTCGTTGGTCTCGTTGCGCTTCTGGTAATCCACCGACTGCAGTTCTTCCAGGCGGGCCAGACGCGCCTTGCCCTTGGTACGGCCGCCCTTGGCGTTCTGCCGCGACCATTCCAGTTCCTTCTGGATCGCCTTCTGGCGGGACTTTTCCTGGTTGTCTTCCTGGCGCAGGCGGTCGTCCTTCTGGGTCAGCCAGTCGGTGTAGTTGCCCTTCCACGGAATGCCGCGGCCGCGATCCAGTTCCAGGATCCACTCGGCGGCGTTGTCCAGGAAGTAGCGGTCATGGGTGACCGCCACGACGGTGCCGGTGTAGCGCGCCAGGAACTGTTCCAGCCATTCCACGGACTCGGCGTCCAGGTGGTTGGTCGGTTCATCGAGCAGCAGCATGTCCGGCTTCTGCAGCAGCAGGCGGCACAGCGCCACGCGGCGCTTTTCACCACCGGACAGGGTGCCGACCACAGCCTCCCACGGCGGCAGGCGCAGCGCATCGGCGGCCACGTCCAGCTGGTTTTCCAGGGTGTGCGCGTCGCCGGCGGCCAGGATCGCCTCCAGGCGCTCCTGTTCCTTGGCCAGCTTGTCGAAGTCGGCGCCTTCCTCGGCATAGGCCAGGTACACCGCGTCCAGCGCGGCCTGGGCCTGCAGCACTTCGCCCACGCCTTCCTCGACCGACTCGCGCACGGTCTTGGTCGGGTCCAGCTCCGGTTCCTGGGCCAGGTAGCCGACCTTGATCCCGGCCTGCGGGCGGGCTTCGCCCTCGAAGTCGGTATCCACGCCGGCCATGATCTTGAGCACCGTCGACTTGCCCGAGCCGTTCAGGCCCAGCAGGCCGATCTTGGCACCCGGGAAGAACGACAGCGAGATGTCCTTGATGATCTGCCGCTTGGGCGGGACCACCTTGCTGACGCGGTTCATGGTGTAGATGTATTGCGAGGACATGAGGTCTCCGAAGGCGCAACCCTGCGCCCGTTCCAGGCGGAACAGGAACAGATGAATAAAGGGGTACCCCCGATTATAGCCGGAAGCGATGACAGACGCCGGTCTGCCGATCGCGTGGGGCTTGCCGGGGCCTGAATGGGCCGTCAAAGCCGTTGAAATGGAAACCGTTTCCAGCCGGAAACCGTTCAGATGCCGTCAGCATGATGGAGCCATCAACCCACCAAGCGAGGCCAATCATGCGCATGAATCGATTTGTGGTCGGGGCCGTTGCCTCGCTGCTGGCCCTGGGCACGGTGGCACCGGCCTTCGCCGACAACGACCACCGCGGCCGTGGGCACGACCGCCATGATGACCATCACGACCGCCGCCACGATCGCCACGACCGGCATGATCGCCGCGACTGGCGCGACGACCGCCGCCGCGAGGCCCACCATGACCGTCGCTACTACGACAACCGCGGCTATTACCGCCCGGCACCGCCGCCGCGCGTGGTCTATCGCCCGGCCCCGGGCTACGGCTCCTACGGCTGGGCGCGCGGCCACCGTTACCGCGAGTACTACGGCGGCCCAGTGTACGTGGTCAACGATTACAGCCGCTACTCGGTGCGCCGCCCGCCGCGTGACCACCACTGGATCCGCGACGACCGCGGCAACCTGCTGCTGGTCGCCATCGCCACCGGCATCATTGCCGACTACGTGATCAACAACCGGTAAGCCCGGCGGCAGGCACGCTGCCCGGCCTGGACGGCGCCCTTCGGGGCGCCGTTCCGCGTTCCGGGGGCCGCGCGCCCGGATTGGTCACCCCGCGCCGCGGGGACTACAATCCAGAGCTCGCGCTGTACCCCCTCTGCCTGCCTGGAGTAACCGATGTTCCCGCGTGACGTCCGCATCGAAACCTACGATCCCGAACTGGCCAAGGCCATCGCCGCCGAAACCCAGCGCCAGGAAGACCACGTCGAGCTGATCGCCAGCGAGAACTACACCAGTCCGGCGGTGATGGAAGCCCAGGGCAGCCAGCTGACCAACAAGTACGCCGAAGGCTACCCCGGCAAGCGCTACTACGGTGGCTGCGAGTACGTGGACATCGCTGAACAGCTGGCCATCGACCGCCTCAAGCAGCTGTTCGATGCCGACTACGCCAACGTGCAGCCGCACAGCGGTTCGCAGGCCAACCAGGCGGTGTACTTCGCGCTGCTGCAGCCGGGCGACACCATCCTGGGTATGAGCCTGGCCCATGGCGGCCACCTGACCCACGGCGCCAAGGTCAATGCGTCGGGCAAGCTCTTCAATGCGGTGCAGTACGGCGTGGACGAAGCCGGCCTGATCGACTACGACGAAGTGGAACGCCTGGCTGTCGAGCACACGCCGAAGATGGTCGTTGCCGGTTTCTCGGCGTACTCGCAGGTGGTGGACTGGGCGCGCTTCCGCGCCATCGCCGACAAGGTCGGTGCCTACCTGTTCGTGGACATGGCGCACGTGGCCGGCCTGGTCGCCGCAGGCGTCTACCCGAGCCCGCTGCCGCACGCCCACGTGGTCACCTCGACCACCCACAAGACCCTGCGCGGCCCGCGCGGCGGCATCATCATCGCCAAGGGCGCTGACGAAGACCTGGTCAAGAAGCTGCAGTCGATCGTGTTCCCAGGCATCCAGGGCGGTCCGCTGATGCACGTCATCGCCGGCAAGGCCGTGGCCTTCAAGGAAGCGCTGGAACCGGCCTTCAAGACCTACCAGCAGCAGGTGGTCAAGAACGCCCAGGCGATGGCCAACACGCTGATTGCGCGCGGCTACAAGATCGTCTCCGGCGGTACCCAGAACCACCTGATGCTGGTCGACATGATCGGCAAGGATGTGTCGGGCAAGGATGCCGAAGCCGCGCTCGGCAAGGCCCACATCACCGTCAACAAGAACTCGGTGCCCAACGACCCGCGGTCGCCGTTCGTGACCTCCGGCCTGCGCCTGGGTACCCCGGCCGTCACCACCCGTGGCTACCTGGAGCAGGACTGCGTGGACCTGGCCAACTGGATCGCCGACGTACTCGACGCCCCGGCTGACGAGGCTGTGATCGTCCGCGTCCGCGATGCGGTGAGCGCCCAGTGCGCGAAGTACCCGGTTTACGGCTGATGGGTACGTAGGTGCTGGCAATAAGCCAGCACCTGCCTGTGAAGATTTCAGGCCTGTTGTGGTTCGAATTGCAACCGCCCGGCAAAGGGACCCTCGTGAGCGTATTGAAGGGTGCCGACATGGTGCATTTCAGCGTTCGGGCAATCGGCGTGGCGCAACAGTCTGACACCCTGCTGGGTGTGGGCAATGATCAGCATGTTGGATGCGTAAGTAGGCTCTTCGTAGATCGAGGGGCCTTCCCGTCCAGTCTCCTCGACCTGCAGGAAATATGGAATCTTTTCAGCAAGGGGGTCGACGATGACATATTCCTCCCCGGCCGGGGCGCCGACCCGGATCAGGCAATGATCGAGTAGTGCATCAGGGACGGTCCCCGTTACCGCAATGAGCGAGACTGGCCAGGGATAGCCGGCGCGAACAATCGCGCTTGCCGCCACCAGGCACAACTCCATGCAGTTTCCTACCGAGCTCTGCTGTGCGTGTCTCACCAGGTCTTCGACATGTTCTGATGTGCACCTGTTCAGCGGGAGCGGCGTGTCGCCGTGCGTGCTGATGAGCTTGGCTGACTGCAGTACATCCAGCCGTGCCCTTCGGGTGTCTTCATCAGTGCATCCGAGAAGCTGATTGACCAGGGGAGAGCGGGCAACGCCATTTGCTGCACGCAACCCGTACTGGGCAGCCTCTTTCGGCGAGGCATCCTTTAAAGCGTGTTTGGTGACGGGGAGCATGGAGGAATGTGCTACCTGCAGGGACTGCGTGATTGAAGATGGCATACAGCGAGTTCCTGATGATGGGGGTGCTGGGGGGTGCTCGCGAACGTGGCGTATCGAACGCGGTGCGGGGTGATGCCATGCCGGGGCAGATGCCGCCGTCGCTGATACACCACACTACACCGATGGGGCTGTCCGATGCTGCGACGGGCTGCGCAAGATCCGCAGGCAGGGCATGTACCTACCTGCCAGTCTTCTACCCCCTCACGCGCATCTGGTCGTTGGCGCTTGCCTGGCCCAACCCACACCGCCCATGCGGTCGGCCCGCAGACCAATTGCCTTGCGCCTGGCCGTCAGGTTGATGCAAGTGAGCTGAGCCGCGTTGGCAGGTGTCACGGCCAATCACGTCACGCGCGTCATCGCATTGCGTGCAGGAAAGGGGCGGCCCCATACGCGCTCCCCGGCTTCCACCGTGGCACTCGTCCGGCTGCGCTGGTCGAGCCAATGGCCCCCGCCAGGCCGGATGGCGTTTCATATTTGCTGGTCTGTGCCTTCTCAGGTACCGTTGCGACGCGGCCATGACGATGGCGTGACGATTTCATTGCCCTGGGACTCTATGTACTGTCCATTCTGCCAGCATGCCGATACCCGTGTGATCGACTCGCGCGTCTCTGAAGACGGGGCGACGATCAGGCGTCGGCGTGAGTGCGAGGCCTGCAACGAACGCTTCAGCACGTTGGAAACCATCGAGTTGAAACTGCCGGCGATCGTCAAGAGTGACGGCAGCCGCGAAGCCTTCGACGCGCGCAAGGTGCGCAGCGGCTTCGATCGCGCGCTGCAGAAGCGCCCGGTGCCCGAAGACGAGATCGAACTGGCGGTGCGTGCGGTGATGCAGCAGGCACGTGTCTGCGGCGAACGTGAAATCCCCTCGATCAAGATTGGCGAGTTCGTGATGAATGAACTGCGCAAGCTCGACCATGTGGGCTATGTGCGCTTCGCCTCGGTGTACCGCAGCTTCGGCGACGTGGCCGATTTCCGCGAGGAAATCGAAAAACTCGAACGCGACCTGCCGGCCAGCACCGAGCAACTGCAGCTGCTGGGCGGTGTGATTCCGCTGGACAAGAAAAAGAAGGGCTGATGCCGGCCGCCTCGCGGCGACCCCGGCTGGGCTACCATCGGCGCTGCACGCCTGCCGCCGATTGATCATTGCCATGACTGCTGAATTTTCCGCGCTCGACCACCTGCACATGGCCCAGGCGCTGCGCCTGGCCGAACGGGCGGCGTACACCGCGCGGCCCAATCCCATGGTGGGCTGTGTGATCGCCCACGGCAGCGAGGTGGTAGGGCAGGGTTGGCACCAGCGCACCGGTGGCCCGCACGCCGAAGTCTTTGCGCTGCGCGAGGCCGGCGACCGCGCGCGGGGTGCCACTGCCTACGTCACCCTGGAACCTTGCGCGCACCACGGTCGCACGCCGCCCTGCGCGTTGGCGCTGATCGAAGCAGGCATCACCCGCGTGGCGGCGGCGATGCGCGACCCGTTTCCGAAGGTCGATGGCGGTGGCTTCGTGCTGCTACGCGCAGCCGGTATCGAGGTTGCCGAAGGACTCATGGCCGCGCAGGCGCGCGAACTCAACCGTGGGTTCCTGTCGCGCATCGAGCGCGGCCGGCCGTGGCTGCGGGTGAAGCTGGCCGCCAGCCTGGATGGCCGCACCGCGATGGCCGATGGGACATCGAAGTGGATCACCGATGCGGCCGCGCGCGAGGACGTGCAGCACTGGCGCGCGCGTGCGGGTGCGATCCTGACCGGCGCCGACACCGTGCTGACGGACGACCCGATGCTGACCGTGCGACTGGCCGACACCGACGTCGTGCCGCCGCTGCGCGTGGTGCTCGATTCACGCCTGCGTTCGCTGGAATGCGCGCGCGTGCGCGAGGGCGGGGCGCCCACGCTGTACCTGCACGATGCCGCGGTGAGTGCGCCGGATGCAGCCGATGCGGCCTTTGCCAGCGTGGCCTGTCGCGAGGGCCGCCTGGACCTGGGTGAGGTGCTGGCACTGCTCGCCGAACGCGGCGTCAACGAAGTGCACACCGAAGCCGGTGCGACGCTGGCCGGTGCGTTGCTGGCCGGCGGTTGGGTCGATGAGCTGCTGCTGTACCAAGCGCCCACACTGCTGGGCGAACACGGGTTGCCGTTGTTGTCCGGGCTGGGCATCCATGCGATGGAACAGCAGCGTCGGATGCGCGTGGTGGACCAGCGCCAGGTGGGCGACGACCTGCGGCTGCTGCTGCGGCCCTGATCCTAGGATCAGGGCCGGGTTTTCATCTCAACGGCAGGCGTCGGTCCACATCATTTCGGCGATCGGGCGCAGCGCCTTGCACTCCTGCACCATGGCCTCCACCGATTGCGTCTGGGCCTTGTCCCGCAACTCGTCGGCCATCGCATCCACGCCATTGAGCTGCTCCGGCGCGATCTTCGCCACGCACTGCCGGTGCTGCTGCAACAACAGATCGCAACTGGCCACGCCGGTCACCGTCGGCGCGTCCTTCGCGGCGGCGTCCTGCTGCCACGCATCGAACGGCAGCAGCGCCTCCACCACCGGCGCCACCAGCGCGTCCAGGTGGCCGCTGTACCAATAGCCGTTGTCCTTGCCCGGGTACAGATCCACGCTGCCGCGTACCTCACGGCGCGGACCGGTGCTGAGTGCGGCGACGTAGGCGTCGGTGAAGCGCTTCAACCCGGCCGGGGTGTTGTCGGCCACGCTGGCGTCGAACAGCGGGCGCAGGCCATCCAGTGCGGTTACCTGGCAGGTGAAGTCGACCGCGGCGACCTTCGCACCGTCCACAGCGTCGTTGTCGCGCAGGGTGCTGCCCTGCGCGCGGCACCGGGTCTTGCCCAGGTTGGCCGCCACCACGGCGGGCATCGCCTCGATACGCGCGTTATCGCTACCTGCTGCCGCAAGCAGGCCCTGCAGTGGCGCGGCGAGCGCACCGGCGAAGGCGCCCTTGTTGAATTCAAGCGAGTCCTGCCCATCGAAGGCCGGGCGCAGCGCATCGTTGAGCGTGCGCGCCGCCGCGGCGTCGTCTTCCAGCATCACCCGTGCGTACAGGTCGAAGGTCTGTTCGGGCGTCAGCGGCGTCGGTGCGGCGGCAGCGGCCAGCAGCGGCATGCACAGCAACAGCGAGGTGGCCAGTACGTGGGGGGTTTTCATGGCGGTCAGCGTCCAATGCAGGGCGCGGAAGCCTAGCGCATTTCACCCCTGCATCGATGGCGCGCCGGAGAAGAACAAGAAAGACTCTCCTCCCATCTGAGGGGCGGCGTCTTGTTGCGAGGGCCGTCGCAGAGTGAGCACGACCCTATGCCCGTGGCCGGGTGTGCATGCGCCGTTTTAGTCGGCTTGCGGTACAAGCGGGGCGAGGTGCATCTGACTTCCGTTGGTGGGTCGGGCGCTGGGGTCCCCTGCCCTTGGAGGCGAAATAAAGGAGGAGGGGGCGGCCGCAGGCCGACGCCGGGGGACATTCGCCGGAAAGGGCAGGGGACCCCTGCGCCCGACCCACCCACAGCCGCGTCTGAAAAGGGCCCAGGCACGCTTCTGCTTGCCCCGCCTATGTGCGAAGAACCAAAAAAAACGGGCCCCTTTCGGGACCCGTTCGATCACAGCGCAGCGGCGGACCGCCGCAGCCCGATCAGAAACTCGCGCGGACGCCCACCGAATACTGGGTGACTTCGTCGTACGCCTGCACTTCGCCCACCAGACCCCAGGTCGGGGTGAAGTTGACCTGGCCACCGAGGGTGCCGGTCCAGGTACCGTCCATGTCGCTGCCGTCGATGTAGCCGGCCTTCAACCAGGCGTCGGTACGCGGCGAGGGCTTGCCACGCACGCCCAGGGTGGCGCGGGCGGCGTTGGTGTGTTCCTTGAAGCGCTCGGTGTCGAAGCCGTCGGCTTCGTACTTGGCTTCATTGTTGATGCGCAGCCAGGCGATGTCGGTGGTGAAATCGACGCGGTCGCTCATCGGCATGTGGTAGCCGATGCCCAGCTCCGGCTGGTTCAGCTCCTGCTTGACGCGCACGTCATAGCTGCCCAGATCGTAGGTGGTGGTCTTGGACACGGTGCTGTAGGCACCGAACACGTGCACCTGTTCGGCGATGGCGAACGAGCCGCGGATGTAACCACCGTCCAGCTTCGGCTTGGAGGGGGCGCCATTGCGGTCCAGTTGCAGCTGGGTCCAGCCACCTTCCAGGTAGGTGTAGCTCAGGCCTTCGGCCGCAACGGCGGAAAGCGGGGCGGCGGCCAGCAGGGCGGCGGCCAGGAGAATCTTGCGCATGCAGGTTCCTTGGTGGGTGTTGAGGTCCATTTCAGCCGGCCCTTCACTGGGCGGCAGGAGCGGCGATCACTGCCGCGCGAGCGGATTTTAACCAGAATTTCACAAAAAGCGAGCAGTCAGCTTGCCCTGTTACAATGGCCCCGCCGGTTCGCCGGTACACAAACGTCTTCAGGGCGGGGTGCGATTCCCCACCGGCGGTAGGTGCGCAAGCACGAGCCCGCGAGCGCTTCCGGCCCCCTGTCGGAAGGTCAGCAGATCCGGTCCGATGCCGGAGCCGACGGTATAGTCCGGATGAAAGAAGACGGTGCAACCGGGCCCTGGGCTCGGTGTGCGCCTATATGCCTTGCGGCGTTTTTCGCTCACTTTTCGCGGAGAACGTTCCTTGTTTACTGGAATCATCGAAGGCGTCGGCCGTCTGGCCGCACGCGACACCCTCGGCGGCGACGTACGCTTTACCTTCCACGTAGGCACCCTGCCGTTCGACAACGTGCAGATGGGCGAGAGCATCGCCATCAATGGTGTCTGCCTGACTGTCATCGCCCACGACGCCACGTCCTTCCAGGCCGACGCGTCCACCGAGACCCTGGGCCTGACCACGCTGGGCCAGCTGGCCGACGGCGCGGTGATCAACCTCGAACGCGCCATGCGCCCGACCGACCGGCTCGGCGGCCACCTGGTCAGCGGCCATGTCGACGGCCTGGGCCAGGTGCTGTCCATCCATGACGACGCCCGCGCCCAGCGCTGGCGCTTCGCCGCACCGGCTGCGCTGCTGCGCTACATCGCAAAGAAGGGTTCGATCTGCGTCGACGGTGTCAGCCTGACCGTCAACGAAGTGGACGAGCAGGGCTTCGAGGTCGCGCTGATCCCGCATACCGTGGCCAACACTGCCTTCGCCGCCACCGGCGTGGGCAGCGCGGTCAACCTGGAAATCGATCTGGTGGCCCGCTATGTGGAACGGTTGATCAGCGTGCCGGCCACCGGTGCGCATCCACAAGGAGATGCGGCATGAACTTCGCCCCCATTCCGGACATCCTGGACGACATCCGCCTTGGCCGCATGGTGGTCATCGTCGATGACGAAGACCGCGAGAACGAAGGCGACCTGATCATGGCCGCCGAGCTGGTCAAGCCGTCGGACATCAACTTCATGGTCACCCACGGCCGTGGCCTGGTGTGCCTGCCGCTCACCCGCGAGCGCGCCGCCGACCTGGGCCTGGCACCAATGGTCCAGGCCAACACCGCGCAGTTCCAGACCAACTTCACGGTCAGCATCGAGGCGGCCGAGGGCGTCACCACCGGCATCTCGGCCTATGACCGCGCCCACACCATCCGCACCGCGGTGAAGCCGGACGCCAAGCCGGCCGACCTGCACCAGCCGGGCCACATCTTCCCGCTGATCGCCCAGCCGGGCGGTGTGCTCACCCGCGCCGGGCATACCGAAGCGGGCGTGGACCTGGCCATGCTGGCCGGGCTGGAGCCGGCCGGCGTGCTGGTGGAGATCCTCAACCCCGACGGCAGCATGGCGCGCCGCCCGGAGCTGGAGGTGTTCGCCCGTGAGCACGGCCTGAAGATGGGCTCGATCGCCGACCTGATCGCCTACCGCCTGGCCACCGAGAAGACGGTCGAGCGCGTGGACGAGCGTGAGATCGACACCGAGTTCGGCCCCTTCAAGCTGGTCACCTACCGCGACCGTATCGCCCACGACCTGCATTTCGCCCTTGTCCGTGGCACCCCGGACACCGAGCCGACCCTGGTCCGTGTGCAGGTGGAAAACCCGCTGGCCGACCTGCTGCACTGGCGCCGCGACGACTTCGGCGTGGCCTCCACCGACGCCCTGCGCGCCATCGCCGCCGCCGAGCGTGGCGTGATGGTGGTGTTGTCGGCCCCGCGCGACACCAACAGCCTGCTGGCCCGCCTGCGCCAGCAGCCGGCCCCGATGACCCCGGGCAAGGACAAGGATGTGGGCCAGTGGCGCCGCAACGGCGCCGGTGCGCAGATCCTGTCCGACCTCGGCCTGGGCAAGCTGCGCGTGCTGGGCACCCCCCGCCGCCAGATCGGCCTGGCCGGGTACGGCCTGGAAGTAGTAGAAACGGTCACCCCCTGACCGCTCGGCCGTAGAGCCGGGCTCTGCCCGGCTGGCCCCATCCCGTAGAGCCGGGCTCTGCCTGGCTGCTTTCGGCGCACGGCCAGCAACGCAGCCGGGCAGAGCCCGGCTCTACGGGATGGGGCCAGCCGGCCCGTGTCCGGCGTAACCGGCCCGCCCGCGTTAAACTAGTCAACCTTTTGGACCCCACGCCGAACATGAGCCACTACGAAGGCGACCTCCGTACTCCGGAAAAGGCCCGTTTTGCCATCCTTGCCAGCCGCTGGAATGCCCGCATCACCGACGTCCTGGTCGCTGGCGCGCGGCAGAGCCTGGCCGGCAACGGCATCGACGAAGCTGCCATCGACGTGATCCGCGTGCCCGGCGCATGGGAACTGCCGCTGGTGGCCGCCCGCCTGGCCGCCGCGCATGAACATGCCGCGATCATCGCCCTGGGCTGTGTGATCCGCGGCGACACCCGCCACTACGAGCACGTGGCCGATGGCTGTGCCGAAGGCCTGATGCGCGTGCAGCTGGATTTCGGCGTGCCGGTGCTCAATGGCGTGCTCGCCGTGGAACGCGCCGAGGATGCCGAGGCCCGCGCCGGTGGCAGCCATGGCAACAAGGGTGAGGAAGCCGCACTGACGGCGTTGGAAATGGTCAATCTTCTGGAGCAGTTGCCGTGAACAAGTCGAACCCGGGCAAGCCCTCCGGTAAACCCGTCCGCCGTGATGGCATCGACCCCGTGCTGCGCTCGCGCGCACGCCGTCGTGCCCTGCAGGCGATCTATGCGTGGCAGATTTCCGGTGGCAACGCGCAGACCGTGGTCGCCCAGTTCGCGCACGAGCAGGCGCGTGAAATCGCCGATCTGGCCTATTTTGAAGCGCTGATCCACGGTGTACTGGACAATCGCAAGGACCTGGACGAGGCACTGACCCCGTACCTGGATCGCAGCATCGACGAAGTGGACGCCATCGAACGCGCCGCGCTGCGCGTGGCCGCCTTCGAAATGCGCTACCGCCTGGACGTGCCGTACCGCGTGGTGATCAACGAAGCCATCGAGTCGGCCAAGCGCTTCGGCTCCGAGCATGGCCACACCTACGTCAACGGCGTGCTGGACCGCGCGGCCGTGGAATGGCGCAAGGCCGAATCGGCTCACTGACCCGCCGGTGGCAATGAGCCGTCGGCGGTAATGACCCGCCTGGTAGTGCCGGCCAGCGGCCGGCACTACCAACAACCGCACGCAGCGCGGCAGGCAATACCGACCGCGCGTCGCGCGGCACGTACAACCGCCCCACCGCGCGTTGCGCGGCACGCACAACCGCGGGAGCGCCCCATGTCCCTTGCCGAATTCGCCCTGATCGACCGTATCCGTGCCCGCACTGCCGAGCGCGACGACGTGGTGCTCGGCATCGGCGATGACGCCGCGCTGCTGCAGCCGCGCCCGAACGAACAGCTGGTGGTCACCGCCGACACGCTCAACAGCGGCATGCATTTCCCGGCTGAGACCCTGCCCTTCGACATCGGCTGGAAGACCCTGGCGGTCAACCTGTCCGACCTGGCCGCCATGGGCGCCCGCCCGGCTTGGTGCACGCTGGCGCTGTCGCTGCCCGACGCGCACCCGGACTGGATCGAATCCTTCGCCGACGGCTTCTTCGCGCTGGCCGACGAACACGCCATCGCATTGATCGGCGGCGACACCACGCGTGGCCCGCTGTCGCTGTCGGTAACAGCGATGGGGCAGGTGGCACGTGGCCAGGCGCTGCGCCGCGACCGTGCCCAGGTGGGCGATGACATCTGGGTGAGCGGCACACTCGGCGATGCCGCCGGTGCCCTGCAACTGTGGCAGCGCGGCGAGTTGAATATCGCCACCGCCACCGTGCTGGGTGATTACCAAACACTGCGCCTGCGCCTGCTGCGTCCCACTCCACGGGTGACGTTGGGCCTGCGCCTGCGTGCCTTCGCGCATGCCGCCGTGGATATCTCCGACGGCCTGCTGGCCGACCTGGGCCACATCACCACGCGCAGTGGCGTGCGTGCCGAAGTGGACGCCGACGCCGTGCCGCTGTCACCGGCGCTGCGTGCGGTGCTTGGCCGCGACGCCGCGCGTGCGTGTGCGCTGGTCGGCGGCGACGATTACGAACTGTGTTTCACCGCCGCCGCCGACCAGCGCGAGGCGCTGCATGCCGTAGCCGAATCGCTGCGCCTGCCGCTCACCCGCATCGGCCGCATCGTGGAAGGGCAGGGGGTGCAGTGCGAAGGCGAAAGCGGCCCTGGCGGTTACCAGCACTTCCCGGAGTGAGCAGCCGGGAAGTGCCCGACGCTACATTACAGAAAGCGCACCTGTTGGGAGGGCGTGCGGTGCATAGGGCTGTCTGCGCTGCAGTTGAACGTCGTACTGAAGGCCGGAACATTGGATGCGCCTACATCGGTGCGGACACGGGGCGGGGCGTGATCGTCGGTTGCCATGTCCAGTTTGGTCCGCTCGGGCGTGGCATGGCGACGCCAGCAGCGCGCGTAATTGGCGAAGAAACGCTGCGGTCGGCTCAGCCCATCCAGCAGTGGATCGGGTGCATCGACCGTGCTGGCCAGCAGGGCATCCAGCGCAATCTGCAATCCGGCCACGTCGGCAAGACTCTCATCCACCGTCAGCCCGCCGTCCACCGGCTCGCCGGCCACTTGGTAATGCGCCAGCTGCTCACTGAGCTGCTGGGCGCGGACTGTCATTTGCGCCCGACTTTGTTCGGACCACCAATCGTCACGTGTCCCGTTGGCACCGAACTGGCTGCCGCCAAGGTCGAAAGCATGCGCGAACTCATGGGCCAGTACCACCCCGATTCCGCCGAGGTTCGTGGCCATGTCGGCGTCGGCACTGAAGAACGGAGGCTGCAGCAATGCGGCCGGAACCACGATGCGGTTCTCCAGCACATCGTGATAGGCATCGGCGGTCTGCGGGGTCATGCGCCATTCGGTGCCGGATACGGGCTGATCGTAGCGTGCAACATTGAACCGGTGGTTGAAGGCTTTCACCGCGTTGACATTCTCAAGATAGCCGGCGGGCTGTGTGTCCACACCGTCCCAGTTGCGCCATTCTGGCGGTATCCCGATGTCCAGCCGGATCTTTGCGGCCTTGTCCAGCGCGCGTTGCCGGGTGGGCGCATCCATCCAGTCGCACACTGCCAGGCGGCGCTGCAGCTGCTCGCGCAGCACGGTAGAGAGCTGCTCGACCTGCAAACGCACCGGCTGGGTATACGCAATGCTGGCGTAGGCTGGAGCCAGCGCCTCCCCTGCAATCCTTTCCACGGTGCCCATCACAGCGGCCCAGGTGGGTACCGGGCGCGCCCGACCCTTGAGTACCCTGCCATGGAAATCTTCATGCGCCAGAACGAACCGTTCGGACAGCTGTGGCGCAGCGTTCTCCACTGCATGGAAGCGGAAGTACGCCTGCCAGGTGGATAGCGGAAGAATATGCATCAGGGCGTCCAGCCTCGCGAAGTATGCAGGCATCCCCAATGAGAAGCGCGCTGGCGGCGCCATCCCATGTGCGCCGAACAGACTCTGCCAGTCCAGGCCTGGGGTATGCTGGTCGCAGCTGGCCAGGTCGGTGGGGTTGTAATACTGGCTGATGTCGTTGGTCAGCACGGCAAACGGCACCGAGGCTTCCGCAAGGGCCTGTTCTACGGTCATTACCTCAGCGGCCGCTGCGCTGGCCTGGGCCTGCGTCAGGCCGGACAACGCCAGCATCCGCTCGATGTGCTGCAGGTACAGGGCGCGCGTTTCGGCCTTGGCCGGATCCTGGTACCACGCGCTGTCAGGCAGGCCCAGGCCCGCCTGCGCAATGTAGAGCATATGTCGGCTTGAATCCTCCATGTCCGGCAGCGCTGCGAATTCAAACAGCGGGTTGCGGGATTCCGCGGCCAACCGATGCATATGGGCGACCAGGTCCTCAGACCCTTGCAACTGGTCGATGGCGTCCAGCTCTGGCTGGAGGGGGGCAACATCCTGCTGTGCGCGGCTGGCGCTGTCCATGCCGGACTGCCACAGGTTGGCAATGACCCGCTCGCTCGGCTCGGGATGTTCCAGCGCGGCCATCTGCATCGCCAGCTGCCAGGTCATATGCAGGGCGCGATCGCGTAGATCGGTGAACGCTCCGCGCTCGGAGCGGCTGTCTTCCAGCTGCACTGCGTCCTGCCAGGGCCGGTTGACCCAGTCGTACAGCGACGTGCAGGGTGACACGCCGGGATCAAGTTGGCTGGCATTGAACGCAAGATCATGCGGCAACTGGGCTGCGGTCAGCCCCGGGGGCAGCAGATCAGGATCGTAGCTGAAGCGCGGTGCGTCCCGCACCGCCGGCAAGGGGGGGGGCGTTGTGGGGGATGTGGCGGGAAGCGGGCGCGTCAACCAGTCTCCCAGTCCCACCAGCGTACCGCCCAGTACCGTGGCCCCGGTCACCAGCGCAGCGGTGGCCACGGTCCTGCGGCAGTCGGCTGGGCGCTGCACACAGTGCAAAAGGGCACTGTTGACGATATGCACCGGGGCATTCGCCGCCAACATCGGCATTCCCGCCTCGACATCTTGGGGGGCCTGGGTGGTCATTGCGATGGTCTCGGTGGCCTGGGCGCCTGGCGGCCAGCTGGCGCCCGGACGTCCGTCACGGCGCTCGCCGGACGTAGCACTGCCCGGACGTAGCGCGGCCAACAGCGCCAAGCCTGCCACGAAGCGGTTGGCCATGCCATTGAGCCGCAACGGTGGGGCAGGAGGAGCGCCACCGTTGCGCCGTCGCGTGTCGCGGTCAGCAACCGCGCCGCCTTGGAGATGCTGCTCGAAACGACGATGCTGTTCCCGAAAAGTCGTTAAATCTAAGGGCATGAAGAATCTCTGTGGACGCCGCCGATCCGCGGCAACGGAATGCTCGGCGCATGATGCGGAAGCAGCAGCGCTGCACGCAATCAGAGTGGGACGAAATACAGTGCGGTGGCGCTACCCCCACGCCCTCAGCAGTTGCCGCCACCGTTCATGGGCGAACACCGGCGGCGGTGGCGGTGCCCCTGGGGAGAATCCATCGTTGGCGGGCAACGGCAGGGGCGCAGGCTGCAGGTCAGCGGCAGGCACCGCGGCTGGCGTCTCCGATCAGGCCGGTGGCGAGCGTGAGGGCCCCGTAGCAGCCGGTAGCAACTGTGTTGATCAGCGCCTGCCTGATCCGTAGCTGAGGCGGCTCCGGTCGGTTTCCTGCGCGCGCAGTAAGCGGTAGGTGCCGGCCGTTGGCCGGCAC
>Ga0308158_10002039_pt1 | contig 19865 bp, 20 predicted proteins | sample PhyBR2_FD_201038 | JGI IMG/M metagenome (GOLD analysis project Ga0308158, IMG submission 201038) | Phyllosphere microbial communities from UC Gill Tract Community Farm, Albany, California, United States - DLSLB.R2 | ecosystem: Host-associated > Plants > Phyllosphere > Unclassified | place: USA...
GGCATCATGGCAGTAAAGCCTGAGACCGGTGTTTGCGCATCACAGAATGAAGCGCGAGAGGTCGGTGTTCTGGGCGAGATCACCGACATGCTTGCGCACATATTCGGCGTCGATGGTCACGGCGGTGCCGCCGCGATCCGGCGCGTTGAAGGAGATTTCGTCCAGCACGCGCTCCATCACCGTCTGCAGGCGGCGGGCGCCGATGTTTTCGACCGAGGCGTTCAGGTGAACGCCGACGTCGGCCAGCGCATCGATGCCGTCATCGGTGAATTCGAGCGTCAGGCCTTCGGTTTCCATCAGCGCCTTGTACTGGCGGATGAGGCTGGCCTCGGTTTCCGTCAGGATGCGGCGGAAGTCTTCCTTGGTCAGCGGGCGCAGCTCGACGCGGATCGGCAGGCGGCCCTGCAATTCCGGCAGCAAGTCCGACGGCTTGGAGACGTGGAAGGCGCCCGAAGCGATGAACAAGACGTGGTCGGTCTTCACCGGCCCGTACTTGGTCGACACGGTGGTTCCTTCGACCAGCGGCAGCAGGTCGCGCTGCACGCCTTCGCGCGAGACGCCGGCGCCCATGCCGCCATCGCGGGCGGCGATCTTGTCGATCTCGTCGAGGAAGACGATGCCGTCGTTTTCGACGGAGCGCACGGCCTCGCGCTGGATGACCTCATTGTCGATCAGCTTGTCGGATTCGTCGCGGATCAGGTCGGTGTAGGAGGCCTTGACCGTAGTGCGCACCTTCTTGGTGCGGCCGCCCATGGCCTTGCCGAACATTTCCGACAGGTTGATCATGCCGATATTGCCGCCGCCGGGCATGCCGGGAATGTCGAAGCCGCCCATGCCGGTGCTGGTGTCGGCCACTTCGATATCGATTTCCTTGTCGTCGAGCTCACCGGCGCGCAGCTTCTTGCGGAAACTGTCGCGCGTGGCCGGCGAGGCGGTCGATCCGACAAGCGCATCAAGCACGCGTTCTTCTGCGCTCATGTGAGCCTTGGCCTCGACCTCGGCGCGCTTCTTTTCGCGCGCAAGGCCGATACCGACCTCGACCAGATCGCGGACGATCTGCTCGACATCGCGGCCGACATAGCCGACTTCGGTGAACTTGGTGGCTTCAACCTTGATGAAGGGGGCGCCGGCGAGCTTGGCGAGGCGGCGAGAGATTTCCGTCTTGCCGACGCCGGTCGGGCCGATCATCAGGATGTTCTTGGGCATCACTTCGTCGCGCAGGCTCTCATCGAGCTGCTGGCGGCGCCAGCGGTTGCGCAGCGCGATGGCGACGGCGCGCTTGGCGTCATGCTGGCCGATGATGTGGCGATCCAGCTCGGAGACGATTTCCCGGGGAGAAAAGTTGGTCATGATATCCTCTTGGCTTTCCTGCTCCGGCCGGCCGTTCTCGGCCCGGCCCACAGGACCCATTGTGAACGATTGCCGTTACTCGGCGTCGAGCGTTTCGACCACGAGATTGTGGTTGGTGTAGACGCAGATATCGGCGGCGATATCGAGCGCCCGGCGCGCCACTTCTTCGGCCGACTTGTCACTGTCCATCAGGGCGCGGGCGGCGGCGAAGGCGTAGTTGCCGCCTGAGCCGATGGCGATCGCGCCATGTTCGGGCTCGAGCACGTCACCGTTGCCGGTGATCGCCAGCGTCACCGACTTGTCGGCGACCAGCATCATGGCTTCGAGGTTGCGCAGATACTTGTCGGTGCGCCAGTCCTTGGCGAGCTCGACGGCGGCGCGCATAAGCTGGCCGGGATATTGCTCGAGCTTCTTTTCAAGCCGCTCCAAGAGCGTGAAGGCATCCGCGGTGGCGCCGGCGAAACCGGCAATGACGTCGCCCTTGCCGATGCGGCGCACCTTGCGGGCATTGCCCTTCATGACGGTCTGGCCGAGGCTGACCTGTCCGTCGCCCGCCATGATGACCTTGCCGCCCTTTCGAACTGTAATAATGGTTGTCATCGAATATACCCTAGCCCGTCAGGCGGGCTCTTACCTCGGGCCGCACATCGGCCCTGTTGAGCCCTATGTAAGTTGGCAAATCGCGATTGCAATCGGCGTCGATTTCTCTACTCGCGCTTCTGGATATTTCCCGGCACGCCTGATAAGGAACCCCCGTATTTCCAAGTGGAGTAGCCATATGGCCGAGACCGCAGCAAGCCGCACGGGATCCGTATCCCGCAAGACCAACGAGACCTCGGTTTCCGTTTCCGTCAATCTCGACGGCACCGGGAAATCGACGATTTCGACCGGCGTCGGCTTCTTCGACCATATGCTCGACCAACTCTCGCGACATTCGCTGATCGACATGGAGATCGAAACCAAGGGCGATCTGCACGTCGACGACCACCATGCGGTGGAAGACACGGGCATCGCCATTGGCCAGGCCATCGCCAAGGCGCTCGGCGACCGTCGCGGCATCACCCGCTACGCCTCGATCGACCTTGCCATGGACGAAACGATGACGAAGGCCGCCGTCGATCTCTCCGGCCGCCCCTTCCTCGTCTGGAACGTATCGTTCAGCGCGCCGAAGATCGGCACGTTCGACACGGAACTCGTGCGCGAATTCTTCCAGGCACTCGCCCAGAACGCCGGGATCACCTTGCATATCCTGAACCATTATGGTGCCAACAACCACCATATTGCCGAGACATGCTTCAAGGCCGTCGCCCGCGCGCTGCGCACGGCGACAGAGATCGATCCTAGGCAGGCGGGCCGTGTACCCTCGACGAAGGGCACGCTCGTCTAAGCCCCTTCAGGGAGCTTGACGACATGACTTCCAGCTATCTGGTTCTGACCGCCCCTGGCGGCGCCGATATCAAGCACGAGAAGACGCGCTTCATTCGCGACGGCTTTACCGTGCTCGGCTTCCTGTTTCCCTGGATCTGGCTCGCCGTTAACAGGCTCTGGCTCTACGCCGTCGCCGCCTTTCTCTTGCAGAGCATCGGCGGCGCGTTGATGGATCAGTCCGGCCTGTGGCTGGTCGGCTTTGCCGTGACGTTCGGCACCAGCCTGCTTGTCGGGCTCGAGGGGCAGAACCTGCGGGTTCGCAACCTTGCCTCCAAAGGCTGGCAGGACGATGCGCTGATCTCGGCCGATCGGCTCGATGTCGCCGAGGAAATCTACTTTTCTGAAATTCAGACCGATCTCAGTGACGGCACTCCCTTGCCGTCGCCTAAATGGGATGGCGGGAGCCGCACAGAGCGCGGCACCACCACATCCCTCGGTCTCTTTGGCTTTGATGGAGGACGCTGATGCGCGTCGCAATTATCGATTACGGTTCCGGCAATCTGCGTTCGGCGACGAAGGCCTTTGAGCGGGCTGCTCGCGAGGCTGGCGTGGACGCGGTGATTGATCTCACCGACAAGGCCGAGGCCGTTGCCGCCGCCGATCGCGTCGTGCTGCCGGGTGTCGGCGCCTATGCCGATTGCCGCCGTGGGCTGGACGCCGTGCCCGGGATGACCGAGGCGCTGATCGACGTCGTCGAGAAGAAGGCGCGGCCGTTCCTCGGCATCTGCGTCGGCATGCAGTTGATGTCCTCGCGCGGTCTGGAGAAGACCACGACCGAGGGCCTCGGCTGGATTCCAGGCGACGTCGTTGAAATGACGCCTGATGATCCCAATCTGAAGATACCGCAGATCGGCTGGAACACGCTGGACCTGAAGCGCCCTCACCCGCTGTTCGAGGGTATTGCAACCGGCACCGACGGGCTGCATGCCTATTTCGTGCATTCCTACCATCTGGCCGCGCAAAACCCCGAGGATTTGATCGCGACGACAGGTTATGGCGGACCGCTGACAGCCTTTGTCGGCCGCGACAACATGGCCGGCGCGCAGTTCCATCCGGAGAAGAGCCAGAAGCTCGGTCTCGCCCTGATTGCCAATTTCCTGCGCTGGAAGCCCTGAGCTCGCGCCTTTGAAGGACTGACAGAATGATCCTCTTTCCCGCCATCGACCTCAAGGACGGCCAGTGCGTTCGCCTCAAGCTGGGCGACATGGAACAGGCCACCGTCTACAATCCGGACCCCGGCGCGCAGGCCAAGGCCTTCGAGGACCAAGGCTTCGAATGGCTGCACGTGGTGGACCTCAACGGCGCGTTTGCCGGCGAGAGCGTCAACGGCGCTGCCGTCGATGCGATCCTGAAGGCCACGAAGAACCCGGTGCAGCTGGGCGGCGGCATTCGCACGCTCGACCATATCGAAAGCTGGCTCAGCCGAGGGCTGACGCGCGTGATTCTTGGAACCATCGCGGTGCGCGATCCGGCGCTGGTCATGGAGGCTTGTAAGAGGTTTCCGGGCCATGTGGCCGTCGGCATCGACGCCAAGGGTGGCAAAGTGGCTGTCGAGGGCTGGGCCGAGGCCTCCGAGCTCGGCATCATCGAGCTCGCCAAAAAGTTCGAGGGCGCCGGTGTCGCGGCGATCATCTACACCGACATCGACCGCGACGGCATCCTGACCGGGATCAACTGGGATTCGACGCTGGAACTGGCGGGCGCCGTCTCGATCCCCGTTATCGCATCGGGCGGACTGGCCTCGATCGACGACATCAAGCGGATGCTGAAGCCGGATGCCGCAAAGCTCGAGGGCGCGATCTCCGGCCGCGCGCTCTATGACGGCCGTATCGATCCCGCTGAAGCGCTGGCGCTTATTAAAGCGTCGCGCGCGAAGGAGACCGCGCAATGACCCTCAAGGCTCGCGTCATTCCCTGCCTCGACGTCAAGGACGGCCGTGTCGTCAAGGGCGTCAACTTCCTCAACCTCGTCGATGCCGGCGATCCCGTCGAGGCCGCCAAGGCCTATGATGCGGCCGGCGCTGACGAGCTCTGCTTCCTCGACATCACCGCCTCCTCCGACAACCGCGAAACAATCTTCGACGTGGTGTCGCGCACGGCCGACCAGTGCTTCATGCCGGTTACCGTCGGTGGCGGTGTTCGCACGATCGCCGATATCCGCAAGCTGCTTCTTTGCGGCGCAGACAAGGTGTCGATCAATTCCGCTGCCGTCAGCAATCCGGATTTCGTGGCGGAAGCGGCCGACAAGTTCGGCGACCAGTGCATCGTCGTTTCGATCGACGCCAAGCGCCGGCAGACGCCAGCTGGCGGAGACGCCAGCGCCTGGGAGATCTACACCCATGGCGGCCGCAACGCGACGGGCATCGATGCGGTGGATTTCGCGCGCCGGATGGTCGAGCGCGGGGCCGGCGAATTGCTGGTGACCTCGATGGACCGCGACGGAACGAAAGCCGGCTACGATCTGGCGTTGACGCAGGCGATCGCCGATGCCGTGCGCGTTCCCGTCATCGCGTCCGGCGGTGTGGGCGACCTCGACGATCTCGTGGCCGGCGTCAAGGAAGGGCATGCGACCGCGGTTCTCGCCGCCTCGATCTTCCACTTCGGCACCTATTCCGTCGGCGAAGCGAAGCGCTATATGTCTTCCTGCGGCATCGACATGCGTCTCGACTGAGACTGAAAGCGATATGATGAGCGAATTCACACTCAGCGACCTCGAAACGATCGTCGACGCGCGGTCGAAGGCCTCGCCAGACGAATCCTGGACGGCGAAGCTCGTTGCGGCCGGCCAGCCAAAGGCGGCGAAGAAGCTTGGCGAGGAAGCGATCGAAGCCGTGATGGCTGCCGTGACCGACGACCGCGAAAACCTCACCTATGAGGCGGCCGACGTGCTCTATCATCTCTTGGTCGTATTGAAGATCGCCGGTATTCCGCTACAAGATGTCATGGCGGAACTTGAGCGCCGTACCGCTCAATCCGGCCTCAGGGAGAAGGCCAGTCGGCAAAGCTGATGGGTATCGCAAGACAGATCACCGGTGCGCAAGAAGCGCACGATCATTTCCAGGCGAATGCCTATTCGCCCTATCACTTCTTTTCATCCGAGGAATGGGCGAAGTTCAGGGCGGATACGCCGATGACGCTGACCTCGGACGAGGTCAAGCGACTGCGCTCGATGGGCGACCCCATCGATCTCGACGAAGTCCGGCGCATCTATCTCTCGGTCTCGCGCCTGCTTTCGGCGCATGTGGAATCGTCGCTGCTCCTGTTCAAGCAGCGCAACAGGTTCCTCAGCCTGTCGAACGTCGCGAAGACGCCCTTCGTGATCGGGATCGCCGGCTCCGTGGCGGTGGGCAAATCGACGACCGCGCGTATCCTGAAGGAGCTTTTGCGCCGCTGGCCGTCCAGCCCGAAGGTGGATCTCGTGACCACCGACGGCTTCCTCTATCCGAACGCCGTGCTGCAGCGGGAAAACCTGATGCAGCGCAAGGGTTTCCCGGAGAGCTACGACACCGGCGCCATCCTGCGGTTTCTGGCGGCGATCAAGGCCGGGCAGCCCGACGTCAAGGCGCCGTCCTACTCGCACCTCGTCTATGACGTGCTGCCCAACGAATACAAGATCATCGACCGGCCCGACATCCTGATCTTCGAAGGCATCAACGTGCTGCAATCGCGCGACCTGCCGGCGGGCGGCAAGATCGTGCCGATGGTCTCGGACTTCTTCGACTTCTCGATCTATATCGACGCGGATGAAAGCCGGATTCACGACTGGTACGTTACCCGCTTCATGGGCCTGCGCGAGACCGCGTTCCGCGATCCGAACTCCTTCTTCCATCGCTATGCCTCGATCAGCGAAGAGGAAGCGCTTTCGATCGCCGAAGGGCTTTGGCAGAACATCAACCTCAAGAACCTCCGCGAAAACATCCTGCCGACGCGTCCGCGAGCCGACCTGATCCTGCGCAAGGGGCAGAATCATCTGATCGAGCAGGTGGCGCTCCGCAAGCTTTAAGGCGTCACGCGCCGAAGCGTCAGGTTGATGCGGCCGCCATTCTTCAGAAGCGTGGATGTTGCAGGATAGATGCGGTCAACGCCGTGGAAGCACAGGCGCCCCTGCCCGCCCAAAATGACGACATCGCCGCTTGAGAGCTTGAAGGACGTGGTCTTGTCCGTTCGCTCGAGGCCGCCGACGCGAAACAGGCAGGTGTTTCCGAGCGAGATTGACACGACGGGTGCGGAGAGGTCCTGCTCGTCCTTGTCCTGATGCAGGCCCATCTTGGCGTCGTCGGCATAGAAATTGACGAGGCAAGCCTCGGGCGGCTTTTCGTAGCCGGACACGTTATTCCAGATATCGAGCAATTCGGCCGGGATTTCGGGCCATGGTTTTCCCGTGGCCGGATGGGTCGGCTGGTAGCGGTAGCCGCGTTCCTTATCGGTGACCCAGCCGAGCGCGCCGCAATTGGTCATGCGCACAGACATGGGCTTGCCGGTGCCGGGCATCACTGGTGTGTAGAGCGGCGCCTGCGTGACGATGCTGCGAATGATCTCAACCAGCGCTTCCTGGCGGGGGCGACTCAGATAATCAGGGCTGTGGCGAATGCCGTTTGGCAGTTGCAGCATCGTGCCCTCCCCTGATTACTCGCCGCTCGGGCGGCTGCGCATCTTCTTGACGTCGGAGCGGCCGGACTTGGCCTTCAGCCGGCGCTCGACGGAGCCCTTGGTCGGCTTGGTCTTCTTGCGCGGCGGCGGCGGCGGCTTGGCGGCCTCGAGGATCAGCTCCTTCAGCCGTTCGCGCGCATCCTCGCGATTGCGCTCTTGGCTGCGGAAGCGGCTGGCCTCGATCATCAGCACGCCTTCCTTGGACATGCGACGGCCCGCCAGTTTCACGGCGTTTATCTTGACCCGCTCGTTCAGCGCCGGCGAATTCTGGATGTTGAAGAAGAGTTGGACTGATGTCGAGACCTTGTTGACGTTCTGCCCGCCGGGACCGCCCGCCAGAACAAACTGTTCCGTCAGTTCCCATCCCGCGATGGTGATCCTGTCGTTGATATAGAGCGGGTCGCTGGCCATGTGATGTCTATCTCACATCGCCTCCCGCTTGGAAAGGCGCTTCAAAACGCGCAAAACCCGGTCGTTCAGGACCGGGTTTCACGTGAATCATCAATCAGTTGTCGCTGATTTACTCAGCGGCCACCCGAAAACCCGGGGCCGCATCGCGCACTCCGCCATCGACGTGGCCTTCGAACTTGGCGAAATTGTCGATGAACATGGTCACCAGCTTGTTCGCCTGTGCGTCATAGGCGGCAGCGTCCGCCCAGGTCGAGCGCGGATCGAGAATGCCGCTCTCGACACCTTCGACCGCAACCGGAACGGCGAAGCCGAAGTTCGGGTCGGCGCGGAAATGGGCCTTGCTGAGTTCACCCGAGAGGGCGGCTGCGAGCAGCGCGCGCGTTGCCTTGATCGGCATGCGCTTGCCGGTGCCGTAGGCGCCGCCGGTCCAGCCGGTGTTGACGAGCCAGCATTCGACGCCGTGGCGGCCGATCAGTTCCTTCAGTAGATTGCCGTACTCCGACGGGTGCCGGGGCATGAACGGGGCGCCGAAGCAGGTCGAGAAGGTTGCTTCCGGCTCCGTCACGCCGCGTTCCGTGCCGGCGACCTTGGCGGTGTAGCCGGACAGGAAGTGGTACATGGCCTGATCCGGCGTCAACCTGGCGATCGGCGGCATGACGCCGAAGGCATCGGCGGTCAGCATGATGATCGTCTTCGGATGGCCGGCGCGGCCGGTTTCCGAGGCGTTGGGGATGAAATCGAGCGGATAGGCGCAACGGGTGTTTTCCGTGAGCGAGCCGTCGTTGAAGTCCGGAATGCGGTTCTCATCGAGCACGACATTTTCAAGCACGGTGCCGAAGCGCTGCGTCGTCGCGTAAATCTCCGGCTCGGCTTCGGCCGAGAGGCGGATGGTCTTGGCGTAGCAGCCGCCCTCGAAGTTGAAGATGCCGTCCTCGCCCCAGCCATGCTCGTCGTCGCCGATCAGCGTGCGGGCCGGATCGGCCGAGAGCGTCGTCTTGCCGGTGCCCGACAGGCCGAAGAAGACCGCGGCATCGCCGTCCGGGCCGACATTGGCCGAGCAGTGCATGGGCATGTCACCCTTGGCCGGCAGCAGGTAGTTCAGCGCCGTGAAGACCGACTTCTTCATTTCGCCGGCATAGAAGGTGCCGGCGATCAGGATTTCGCCGTTCGTCAGGTCGCAGGCGATGACGGTTTCGGTGCGGCAGCCGTAGCGCTCCGGATCGGCCTTGAAGGTCGGCAGGTCGATGATTGTCAGCTTCGGCATGAAAGCGTCCAGCGTGGAACGTTCCGGCCGGATCAGCAGGTTGCGGATGAACAGCGAGTGCCAGGCAAGCTCGGTAACGACGCGGGTCGGCAGCGCATTCGCCTCATCGGCACCGCCGATCAGGTCCTGCACGAAGAGCTCCTTGCCGGCGGCATGCGCCAGCATGTCCTGCTTCAACAGCGCGAAATGCTCCGGCGACATCGGCTTGTTGTTGTCCCACCAGATCTGGCCATCGGTATTCGCGTCGCGGACGACGAACTTGTCCTTGGGCGAGCGGCCGGTGTGCTGGCCGGTCAATGCCCGCAAGGCGCCGTGAGCGGTGAGTTCGGCTTCTCCCCGGCGAATCGACTCTTCGTAGAGGGAAGCGGCGGTGAAGTTATAGCGGACGCTCTTCGCGCCTGCAAAACCTGCCGTCGCCAGCTCTATCGCTGGGTTGTGGGTACCGAACTGCTCCATGGTCATTTCCTTCCCTTGGGGCTCAACGCCGTTAAGAACTGAGCGCGAACCTACGGACAGGATTTTTAAAACGCAAGTAGCATAAATCGATATTATTTAATGATATCAGTTATTTAATCGATTTAAATTTCTGGCGTTTATTTTAAATCGTTTGAACTGGCTTGGCGTGGTCAATTTCACCGCACGACTTTCGGTTGTCTTCAAAAATTACCGATCGCCCCACCCTTTATCTTTGCCACAATTTGTTCCACCTTTATCCCCATAAGCGCATCCGGTTCATATGGCCGCCTGGGGACCTTCAAAAAACCTGGAGACGCGCATTAGATGACGGAGACGAATACAATGCCGACAATCGCGCTCGTTGATGACGACCGTAACATCCTGACCTCGGTGTCGATCGCGCTTGAGGCCGAAGGATACAAGGTCGAGACCTACACGGATGGCGCCTCGGCCCTTGACGGTCTTCTCGCCCGCCCGCCGCATCTGGCGATCTTCGATATCAAGATGCCGCGCATGGACGGAATGGAACTGCTGCGCCGTCTGCGCCAGAAATCCGACATGCCGGTGATTTTCCTCACCTCCAAGGACGAAGAGATCGACGAGCTCTTCGGCCTGAAGATGGGCGCCGACGACTTCATCACCAAGCCGTTCTCGCAGCGACTGCTGGTCGAGCGCGTACGCGCCGTCCTGCGCCGCGCTGCCGGCCGCGAAGCCGCGGCGGCTGCCGCGACCGGTGCCGCACCCAAGCCCGGTGCCGCACAGCTCGCGCGCTCGCTCGAGCGCGGCCAGCTTGTGATGGACCAAGAGCGCCACACCTGCACCTGGAAGAGCGAGCCGGTGACGCTGACCGTGACCGAATTCCTGATCCTGCACTCGCTGGCGCAGCGCCCCGGCGTCGTCAAAAGCCGTGACGCGCTGATGGATGCGGCCTATGACGAGCAGGTCTATGTCGACGACCGCACCATCGACAGCCACATCAAGCGGCTGCGCAAGAAATTCAAGATGGTCGACAACGACTTTGATATGATTGAAACGCTCTACGGAGTGGGATACCGCTTCCGCGAAGCAGCCTGACGCCTAAGGGCGCGGCGGATAGGAATATATGAGAGCCGGCGCCGCGGACGCGGCCCGCTCTCCGAAAGGGCTGTCGTTGGCACAGTTGGTGCAGGAGAAGGATCTGGATGACGCAGACGGCGTAGGCCGACGCGTCAGGGGACGACGCTGGTCGCATCCCTTCACGATCATTCGGCGTATCTTCGGCAACGCCGTCTTTTCCAGCCTGACGCGCCGCATCCTCTTCTTCAATCTCGCAGCACTCGTCGTTCTGGTCGGCGGCATTCTCTATCTCAACCAGTTTCGCGAGGGGCTGATTGACGCCCGCGTCGAAAGTCTTTTGACGCAGGGCGAGATCATCGCCGGTGCCGTCTCCGCTTCCGCCTCGGTCGATACCAACTCGATCACCATCGATCCCGAAAAGCTTCTGGAACTGCAGGCCGGCCAGAGCATCACCCCGGTTCCGAATGACGAGGACCTGGAATTTCCGATCGATCCGGAAAAGGTCGCGCCGGTTCTGCGCCGGTTGATCTCGCCGACCCGCACACGCGCGCGCATCTTTGATGCCGATGCGAACCTTTTGCTCGATTCGCGTCATCTCTACTCGCGCGGCCAGGTGCTGCGCTTCGACCTGCCGCCGGTTGCCGATGAAGAGCAGACCTGGGGCGAGTGGTTCACGACGATCTTCAACAAGGTTCTGCAGCCGGGCAACCTGCCGCTTTACAAGGAAGCGCCGGGGGGCGACGGCTCGATCTATCCTGAAGTCATGAACGCGCTGACCGGCGTGCGCGGCGCTGTCGTCCGCACCACGGAGAAGGGCGAGCTGATCGTTTCCGTCGCGGTGCCGATCCAGCGTTTTCGTGCCGTGCTCGGCGTGCTGCTGCTATCGACGCAGGCGGGCGACATCGACAACATCGTCCATGCCGAGCGCCTCGGCATCATGCGCGTCTTTGGCGTCGCGACACTGGTCAACGTGCTCTTGTCGCTGGTGCTGTCGTCGACGATCGCCAATCCGCTGCGCCGCCTTTCGGCCGCGGCGATCCGCGTGCGTCGCGGCTCCAAGGAGCGTGAGGAAATCCCCGATTTCTCGGTGCGCCAGGACGAGATCGGCAACCTGTCGATCGCCCTGCGCGACATGACGACCGCGCTCTACGACCGGATCGATGCGATCGAGAGTTTCGCAGCCGACGTCAGCCACGAGTTGAAGAACCCGCTGACCTCGCTGCGCAGCGCCGTCGAGACGCTGCCACTGGCGAAATCGGACGATTCCAAGAAGCGGTTGATGGATGTCATCCAGCACGATGTGCGCCGCCTCGACCGCCTGATCAGCGATATCTCCGATGCCTCGCGCCTCGACGCCGAGCTTGCCCGCGTCGATGCGGGATCGGTGGATCTCGAAGTTCTGCTTCGTGACCTCGTGGAAATCTCGCGGCAGATCCGCAACCGCAAGAAGGAAGTGCAGATCGAATTCGCGATCGAACGCAAACCCGGCGTGAAGACGCGCTTCCTGGTCAACGGTCACGACCTGCGCATCGGTCAGATCGTGACCAATCTGATCGAAAACGCACGCTCCTTCGTTTCCGACCAGGACGGAAAAATCACCGTTCGTCTGGTGCGCACCCGCTCGCGCTGCATCGTCTATATCGAGGATAACGGCCCAGGCATTCAGGCGGAGAATATCGACCGCATCTTCGAACGCTTCTACACCGACCGGCCGGAGTCGGAAGGTTTTGGCCAGAATTCCGGCCTCGGCCTGTCGATCAGCCGCCAGATCGCGGAAGCGCATGGCGGTTCGCTGCGCGCCGAAAACATCATCGACGCCGAGACCGAAGAAGTGGTCGGCGCCCGCTTCACGCTTGCGCTTCCCGCAGATCCCAATTCATGACCACGGCCGCGGTCAATATTCACGCGACGGCGATCGTCGTCGGCAAGACCGGGCTTCTCTTTATAGGGCCATCGGGTTGGGGCAAGTCGATGCTTGCCTTTGCCTGCCTCACCGAGGCGAAGCGGATAGGGATCGAGGCCGCCTTGGTCGCCGACGATCAGGTGATGATCTCGGCTCGGGACAATATGACGATCGCGGCCTGCCCGCCCTCCATACAAGGGATAATCGAGCTGCGCGGAACCGGCATCGTCCGCATCCCCTCCATCCAGGAAGCGCCCATGCATTATGCGGTGCTGCCCGGCCACGTTTCGGGGGAAGACCGTGTGCCGCCGGAGGGCGAGACGACCGTGGTTTCAACAGGTATCACGCTCCCTGTCATTCGGTTGCTGGCTAATGTGCCGCTTCCACTGGCGGTATTGATGGCCAAAGCACCTGAAATCGGGCTCTAATGCCCACGAAACCGGCAGCTGGCGCGCGAAACCGTGCATTTTTGTCTTGCCATTCGGCTTTTCATAGCCAAGATGTGCCCCCACGGTGGACGCGATTGCTGCATTGCGATATTGGGCCTACCGTTTGCATACGCCATTGGGAGCAGTAGTATCATGATCGGACTTGTGCTTGTCACTCACGGCAAGCTGGCTGAAGAGTTTCGTCATGCGGTCGAACATGTTGTCGGTCCTCAGAAATTCATCGAGACGGTCTGTATCGGCCCCGAAGACGACATGGATCAGCGACGCCAGGACATTCTGGGCGCTGTTGCAAACGCCGATGACGGCCATGGCGTGGTCATCCTGACCGACATGTTCGGTGGTACCCCTTCCAATCTGGCGATCTCCGTGATGAGCAGCGGACATACCGAAGTGATCGCCGGCATGAACCTGCCAATGCTGATCAAGCTCGCCGGCGTGCGCGGCGAAGACAACATGGAAAAGGCGCTCGCCGAGGCATCCGAAGCCGGCCGCAAATACATCAATGTCGCCAGCCGCGTCTTGAGCGGCAAATAACGAGCCCCAGATGACCGTCCAGCTCTCCCGCGAAATTCTGATCATCAACAAGCGTGGCCTGCATGCGCGCGCTTCGGCGAAATTCGTGCAGACGGTCGAGACCTTCGACGCTTCGATCACCGTGTCGAAGGATGGGATGACCGTTGGCGGCAACTCGATCATGGGGCTGATGATGCTGGCCGCGAGCCCGGGCTCCAGCGTTTTGGTCTCGGCCAGCGGTAACCAGGCCGAACAGGCGCTCGACGCGCTGGACCAGCTGATCCAGAACAAGTTCGGCGAAGATATGTAACGGTCCGCCGGACCATATAAACATATAAAGACTTCTTTATATCATTATTGCCTTCGTCATAGAAGCCTGCTAAACGGCTGGCATGACCGCGCCTGCGCGGAGCTTTTCGTCGCGCGACCTCGTTTCGCGCCTTCGCATCTGAGACGCTTTCAGCATGGAGAACCCAATGAGCACTGAAAAAGATTACGTCGTCGCCGATATCGGCCTCGCAGACTTCGGCCGCAAGGAAATCACGATCGCTGAAACCGAAATGCCGGGCCTGATGTCCTGCCGCGAAGAGTTTGGCGCATCGAAGCCGCTCAAAGGAGCGCGCATCACCGGCTCGCTGCACATGACGATCCAGACGGCTGTTCTCATCGAGACGCTGGTTGCTCTCGGCGCCGAAGTGCGCTGGGCTTCGTGCAACATCTTCTCGACGCAGGACCACGCCGCTGCCGCGATCGCCGCTTCGGGCGTGCCTGTCTTCGCCGTCAAGGGCGAGTCGCTGCATGACTACTGGGTTTACACCGACCAGATCTTCCAGTGGGCTGACGGTGGCCTCTCCAACATGATCCTCGATGACGGCGGCGACGCCACCATGTATATCCTGCTCGGCGCCCGCGCCGAAGCCGGCGAGGACGTACTGTCGAACCCGCATTCGGAAGAAGAAGAGATCCTCTTCGCACAGATCAAGAAGCGCCTCGCCGCAACGCCCGGCTGGTTCACCAAGCAGCGCGACGCGATCAAGGGCGTCACCGAAGAAACCACCACGGGTGTCAACCGTCTGTACCAGCTCTCCCAGAAGGGCCTGTTGCCCTTCCCTGCGATCAACGTCAACGATAGCGTCACCAAGTCGAAGTTCGACAACAAGTATGGCTGCAAGGAATCGCTGGTTGACGGCATCCGCCGCGGCACCGACGTGATGATGGCCGGCAAGGTTGCCGTCGTCTGCGGTTACGGCGACGTTGGCAAGGGTTCGGCTGCTTCGCTGCTCGGCGCCGGCGCACGCGTCAAGGTCACCGAAGTCGATCCGATCTGCGCCCTGCAGGCCGCCATGGATGGTTTTGAAGTTGTCACGCTCGAAGACGTCGTCTCCACCGCCGACATCTTCATCACCACGACCGGCAACAAGGACGTCATCCGCATCGACCACATGCGCGCGATGAAGGACATGGCGATCGTCGGCAACATCGGCCACTTCGACAACGAAATCGAAGTTGCCGCGCTGCGTAACCTGAAGTGGACCAACATCAAGCCGCAGGTCGACCTGATCGAATTCCCGAAGGGCAACCGCATCATCCTGCTCTCGGAAGGCCGCCTGCTGAACCTCGGCAACGCAACGGGCCATCCGTCCTTCGTCATGTCGGCTTCGTTCACGAACCAGACGCTGGCGCAGATCGAGCTCTTCACCAAGCCCGGCCAGTACCAGAACCAGGTCTACATCCTGCCGAAGCACCTCGACGAGAAGGTCGCGCGCCTGCATCTCGCCAAGCTTGGCGTCAAGCTGACGCAGCTTTCGGAAGAACAGGCATCCTACATCGGCGTCACGCCGCAGGGTCCGTTCAAGGCTGACCACTACAGATACTAACAGCGGATTTTATATCCACAACATCTAGAGAGTGCGGCATTGACAAATGCCGCACCCTTATTTTTTGGGACACATCTTCCCGACGAATCCTATCCGAAGTATTGTTTTAACACTCGATTCGTGGAGACGGACGCGTCCGTTTGCTTCGAAAATGGGATGTCTTGTCGTAATGCGGCACAAAAGGACGGAGACATACCGCGCATGTCGGAAATGATGCACCGCCTGGTCAAACAGGCAGAAGACGGCGTTTACCCGTCTTGCTGCACTGGTCACCCGGGCAATGGAAAACCGGTCGATGCCCGCAAGGGTTCGACGCAGCGATCAGGCTTGTTGGCTCAGGTGGCAAAGATCTTTGCCGCGGGGACTGCAATGGCGTCGATCGCCCAGCCGGTTTTCGCACAGGCGGCGGCAGAGGCTGCCACGTCTCCGCATCTTTTCACCTCCACGCAGGTTGTCGGTTTCTCCGTCGTGATCGGCGTCATCTCGGCAGCCCTTCTTTCCACGCTCTGGGTCGTGCGCCAGCGCGGCAATCTCGAGAGCGAAGGCCGCGAGATCCGCTCCGCGCTATCGGACGCGCAGCAGCGCATTTCGCAGTACCAGGCGCTGATCGCCGACAAGAACCGCCGCATCGTGATCTGGGACGGCGATGAGCGCCCCGAACTGCTGGGACAGCTGCCGGCCGAGACCGGCGCACCACAGGACAATGAATTCCTGGCATTCGGCCTCTGGCTGAAGCCGCGCTCGGCATCGGAACTCGACCGCGCCATCGACGGCCTGCGGCAGTCCGCCAAGAGCTTCGACATCGTCGTCGAGACCCACCGCGAAGAAGTGCTGGAAGCGCAGGGTCGGGTTTCCGGCGGCCGCGCCTTCGTTCGCTTCGTGGCACTGAACAATCTGCGCGCCGAGCTTGCCGAACTGAAGATCGAGCGCGACCGGCTGATGTCGTCGATCTCGGCGTTTCAGGGGCTGCTTGATTCCATCGACCTGCCGGCATGGCAGCGCGATACCGAGGGCCGGCTTACCTGGGTGAACCACGCCTATGGCGCCGCCGTCGACGCCGCATCGCCCGACGAGGCAATCTCCGAGGGCCGTGAAATTCTGACGACCATCGCGCGCGAGCGCATCCGCGCCGTCGCAACGCCGGAATCGCCATTCCACGACAAGATCTCGACCGTCATTCACGGCAACCGCACTTTCCTCGACGTTGTTGATGTGAAGGTTCCGAGCGGTTCGGCCGGCATCGCGGTCGACGTCTCCGGCGTCGAGACCGTTCGCGCCGAGCTGGAGCGGACGCTGAAGAGCCATGCCGAGACGCTCGACCACTTGGCGACGCCAGTCGCGATCTTCGACGGCGACCAGCGCCTGCAGTTCTATAACCAGGCCTTCGTCACGCTGTGGCAGCTCGATATCGCATTCCTCGAGAGCAAGCCTGACAATGCCGAGCTTCTGGAGCGCCTGCGCGCCGCAAAGAAGCTGCCGGACCAGCTGAACTGGAAGACCTGGAAAGAGACCGCGCTTTCGGTCTATCGGGCGCTCGATACGCAATCCGACCTCTGGCACCTGCCGAACGGTCAGACGCTGCGCGTCTTCGCGACCGCGCATCCGCAAGGCGGCGCCACCTGGGTGTTCGAGAACCTGACCGAACAGGTCGATCTCGAGACGCGTTACAACACGCTGGTGAAGGTTCAGGGCGAAACGATCGACCATCTGTCCGAAGGCGTGGCGGTGTTCGGGCCTGACGGGCGCATTCAGCTGTCGAACCCCGCTTTTCGGGCGCTCTGGGGCATTACGGAAGCGGAAGCAAAGCCGGGTACACATATCCGGGCGCTGGGCGATGCCTGCGCGCCATCCTACGACAAGCCCGATGGCTGGAAGACCTTCGCCGAGCTGATCACCAGCTTTGACGACGAGCGTCGCTCGAGCCAGGGAACGCTGGAGCTGTTCTCCGGCCTCGTGCTCGATTACGCCGTCATTCCGCTGCCGAACGCGCAGACGATGCTGACCTTCGTCAACATGACGGATAGCGTTCGCGCCGAACGGGCACTGACGGAAAAGAACGACGCGCTGCGCAAGGCCGATGAGCTGAAGAACGATTTCGTTCAGCACGTGTCCTACGAACTGCGCTCGCCGCTGACCAACATCATCGGCTTCACCGACCTGTTGCGCACGCCGGGGCTTGGCGATCTCAACGAGCGGCAGGCGGAATACATCGACCATATCTCCACCTCCTCGTCGGTCCTGCTGACGCTGGTGAACGACATTCTCGATCTCGCGACCGTCGATGCCGGTATCATGCGGCTGAACTATTCGGAAATCGACCTTGGCGACCTGCTCGACGACGTCTCGATCCAGATCGCCGACCGGCTGCAGGAAAGCGGCGTGACGCTGGAGATCACCGCGCCGGCGCGGCTCGGATCGATCATCGCCGATCCGCAGCGCCTGAAGCAGATCCTAGTCAAGCTTTTGTCCAACGCCGCGAATTTTTCGCCGGAGGGTGCCTCGATATCGCTGGCCTGCCAGCGCGAGGGAACGGACTTCGTCTTCAGCGTGACCGATCAAGGCCCGGGCATCTCGCAAGAGATGATCTCGACCGTCTTCGACCGCTTCGCGACGGGCGCGAAGAGCGGCAAGCGCGGTGGTGCCGGCCTCGGCCTGTCGATCGTCGACAGCTTCGTCAACCTTCATAACGGCCAGGTCGTCATCGACAGCCAGCCGGGCAAGGGAACGACGGTCATTTGCCGGATTCCTTCGGCCAACCTCCCCTCCTACGCCGCCGCCGAATGACGACAAGCGCGCCTGTCATCTCGCTTTTCCTGGAAGACGAGGCAGCGACCGACCGTCTCGGCGAAGATCTGGCGCTGGCGCTGAAGCCGGGCGACTGCCTGGCGCTATCGGGCGACCTCGGCGCCGGCAAGTCCTCGCTGTCGCGCGCGCTGATCCGCGCGATTGCCGACGACGCGGAGCTGGAAGTGCCGAGCCCGACCTTCACGCTCGTGCAATCTTACGAGCTGCGTATTCCCGTCGCGCATTTCGATCTCTACCGGCTGGGCGATGCGGCGGAACTAACCGAGCTCGGCTTCGACGAGGCACTGCAAAGCGGCATCTGTCTGGTCGAATGGCCGGAGATGGCCGAGAGCGAGCTGCCTGATGACCGGATCGTGCTGACGTTGACGCATGAGGGCGCGGGGCGACGGGCGACGATCGCCGCGCCCGAAAAGCAAGCGGCGCGGATCAATCGTGTGCTCGCCATCCGCGCCTTTCTGGCAGAGGCCGGATATCCGCTTGCCAAGCGCCGGTTTCTTACCGGCGACGCATCGCTACGGGCCTATGAGGCGATCTATCCCGACGATGGTGCGCGCCGCATCCTGATGGACTGGCCGCCGCTGCCGGAAGGGCCGCCGGTGCTTGACGGCAAGCCCTACCCGAAGGTGGCGCATATTGCCGAGAACGCCTATCCGTTCGTCGCCATCGCCGACATATTGCGCGAGCGCGGCTTCGCAACGCCGCTGATCCATGACGTCGATTACGAGCAGGGAATCCTGTTGATCGAAGATCTCGGCGTCGATGGGGTTCTCGATGAGAACGGCCAGCCGATCGCCGGTCGCTATCTCGAAAGCGTCGCATGCCTCGCGGCCCTGCATGCGCAGGCGATCCCGCAGGATATCCGCGTCACCGACGGCCACGTGCACCACATCCCGGATTTCGACCGCACCGCCATGAAGATGGAAGTGCGTCTGGTGCTCGACTGGCATCTGCCATGGAAACGCGACGGGGCGCCGGTCACCGATGCGGAGCGCGACGAATATCTGGCGATTTGGGACGCGCTGATCGACCAGCTTGATGCGGCCGAGAAGAACCTGCTGCTGCGGGATTTTCATTCGCCGAATATCATCTGGCGGGAAGACGAGACCGGCGTAAAGCGGGTCGGCCTGATTGATTTCCAGGACGCGATGATCGGGCCGACAGCGTATGATCTCGCCTCGATCGCCCAGGATGCGCGCGTGACCATCGAGCCCGATCTCTTCGACCGGCTGATGGAGCACTATCTATCGCTGCGCCGCGCGCAGGGTGGATTCGACGAGGCGGGTTTCCTGAAAAGCTGGGCGATCATGTCGGCGCAGCGCAACTGCAAGCTGGCCGGCCTATGGGTCCGGCTGATGCGGCGCGACGGAAAACCCGGCTATATGAAGCACATGCCGCGCACGCTCTCCTACTTGAGCGTGGCGCTTCAGCATGAAACGCTTGCCCCCTTGCGCGAGTGGTGCGTAAGGACTGGAATAGTCACCAGCGAATCATAAGTTTCGGACGATATGACCATCAAACAAGCCATGGTGCTGGCTGCCGGTCTCGGCACCCGCATGCGCCCGATTACCGATACGATCCCCAAGCCGCTGGTGAAAATCGACGGCAAGGCGATGATCGACTATGCGCTTGATTCGCTCGCCGAAGCGGGCGTCGAGAAGGCGGTGGTCAACGTCCACCATCACGCCGACCAGATGCTCGACCATC
>Ga0308158_10002042_pt1 | contig 19858 bp, 16 predicted proteins | sample PhyBR2_FD_201038 | JGI IMG/M metagenome (GOLD analysis project Ga0308158, IMG submission 201038) | Phyllosphere microbial communities from UC Gill Tract Community Farm, Albany, California, United States - DLSLB.R2 | ecosystem: Host-associated > Plants > Phyllosphere > Unclassified | place: USA...
CGCTCAAGGACCAGTTCATGCAAATTACAAAGCGCGCATTCGAGCAGTTACTGAGTGAAAGAATCAACGTGAGGTTGAAAGGTGCAATGGCTGCCGAATCACCTCTCGTCGCCGAGCACTCCGCCCCGATTATTCCACTGGCGGTCAACGAGCCGGAAGTCGACACCAGCCCGGAAGAGATCGAAGGGCTGCATATTATTCGTTCGATCCTGCGCGATGTGGTCAGTCCGCGCCGCATCGTGATGCGGGATAACCTGAGCTACTGCGCTATTTTGCTCGATGACAATAATCGCAAACCGGTCTGTCGCCTGCGTTTTAATAACGCCCAAAAGCTAGCTGTTGGCATTTTCGGTCAGGACAAGGCTGAAGAACGTTTCTCACTCGACGTGATCGATGATCTGTATAACTTTGCAGATCGCCTGCGCGCTACCGTGACGATGCATCTGCCTGCCGAGGAGTAATCGGCGGCAGGTTCATTATGGCGATCAATATCTCTGTATAGGGAGTTCTTCATGCCGATCCGCCCCGCACAACTCGCCGCCCTGATGCGTGAAGTCGAACAGGAAGACCCGATCGACTTCGCCGACCTCCCCTTCCCCGAAGACGAACTGCGCGACCTCGTCGCCAGCCACCTGTGCGAGATGGCGGCGGCGATGGAAAACTTCAGCCACGAAGATCGCCTGATGACTCTGCTTGCCGTGTCGGCCAAGCTGGTGCTGGAAAACCTCGTGCTCCACGTCCAGTTATTGCGGCGCCACGGTTTGCCCGTGGGCGAACATGTCGATGCCTTGTTGCAACGTCTGAGCAAGGGCCCCGGCACCGAAGAGGAGTGAAAAGGGCTGCGCCGGTCGCCTCTCGTCTCGGTAACAATTGCTCTCACTTTTTTGCTGTTACCTGTGGCTGGAATTTGCAACAATTGCACCCGTTTGCACGTTGGCGACGCTGTTCCTTCAGGTATTATTTGTTGTTGAGGAATTTCGCTATCTGGCGAAACAACGAACTCCACTGCCTGAGGAATCCCACATGTCGCGCCACGCTACCAAGCTTACTCTTACCGCCCTGCTGTCCGGCGCCATCCTTGCTGCCGGCCTGTCCGGCTGCGACCGTACCCAGTCGACCGAGACTCTACTGGCCGAAGCCACGGACTATCAACAAAAAGGCGATATCAAGGCGGCGCTGATCCAGTTGAAGAATGCCGTGGCAAACAACCCGGAAAATGGCGAAGCGCGCATGGCGCTGGGGACTCTGCAATTGTCGACCGGCGACGCCGTATCGGCTGAAAAAGAATTCGGCCGCGCCCGTTCGCTGAACATCCCGGCGGCGCGCGTGCTGCCGCTGCTCGGCCAGGCGCTGACGCAGCAAGGCAAGTTCAAGGAAGTACTGACCGAGATCACGCCCGAAGCGGCGGCCGGTTCGGCATCACTGCTGAGCCTGCGCGCCGATGCCCTGCTGGGCAGCGGCAAGCCGGACGAAGCGCAGCAGGCCTACACCGCCGCGCTGGCGGCCGATGCCAATTCGGGCGAGGCCCTGATGGGCATGGCGCGCATGGCCGCCGCCAAAGGCGACCGCGAAGCAGCACAGCGCTATGTCGAGGATGCAGTCGCGAAGGATCCGAAGAACCCGGAAACCTACATGATGCGCGGCTCGATGCTGCGCATGATGAACAAGCCGGACGAAGCCCTGGCGTCATATGACCAGGCGCTCAAGCTCAAGCCGGATCACCGCGGCGCCCACATCGAAAAGGCCTATGTCGAGATCGCACGCGGCAAGTTCGATGCGGCCAAGATCGAAGTCGAAGCAGCAGAAAAAAACTCGCCGGGCAGCCTGCTGGTGGTGTACACGCGGGCCCTGTTCGAGTTCTCGCAAGGTAAGTACTCGGCAGCGAAAGACGCGCTGGCGAAAATCCTCAAGATCGCGCCCGATCACCAGCCGAGCGTCCTGCTGGCCGGCGCATCGGAGCTGAACCTGGGCGGGACCCAGCAGGCCGAGCAGCATCTGCGCAAATATCTGCAAAATAATCCGGACAATGTGTATGCACGCAAGCTGCTGGCCCAGGCACAACTGCGCAATTCGCAGCCAGCCGATGCCGCCGCAACCCTGGCGCCGGCCCTGAAAGACGCGCCGCAGGATGCGCAATTGCTGGCACTGGCGGGTGAGTCGTACATGCAGGTGCGCGACTTCGACAAGGCCAGCAGCTACCTCCAGCAGGCCGCCACGCTGGCGCCGCAAGCTGCTGCCGTGCGCACCTCGCTTGGCCTGTCGCGCCTGGCGCAGGGCGACCAGGCCCGTGGTCTGAGCGAGCTCGAAGCAGCCGCCACGCTCGATCCGAAATCGATCCAGGCCACGATGGCCCTGGTGCAGACCGAGATGGGCATGAAGCGCTATGACCGGGCCGAGGCCGCCGTGGCATCGCTCGAAAAGCAGCAGCCTGACAGCGCGCAGGTGCAGCAACTCAAGGGCGCCGTGTACATGGTCCAGGGCAAGAATGCGCCAGCGCGCACGGCGTTTGAAAAAGCCGTACAGCTGCAGCCGACGTTCCTGCCGGCCGTCACCAATCTCGCGCGTCTGGACATGCAGGAGAAAAAGCCGGACGCTGCCAAGGCGCGCTTCACGGCCTTTCTCGAGAAAGACAAGAACAATGCGGACGCCATGGCGGCGTTGGGTGAGCTGGCACTGCTGCAAAAGAACACGGCCGAAGCCACCACCTGGTTCGAAAAAGCCAGCACGGCCAATCCGCAGGCAACGGCCCCGGCACTGAAGTTGGGCGCGCACTACCTGCGCACCGACCAGGCGCCAAAAGCGCTGACGCTGGCCCGCAAGTTCCAGACCACACACCCGGCCGATGCCGGCGTGCTTGAACTGTTGGGCCAGTCGCAGGTCGCCACCAAGGATCTGAACGGCGCGCTCGATACTTACAGCAAGCTGGCCAATGTACTGCCGAAATCGGCGCCGGCCCAGATTCGCCTGGCAGAGGTACAGCGCCTGCTCAAGAATGACAGTGCAGCCGCCGGCCATATCAAGCGTGCGGTCGACCTGCAACCTGATTTCATGCCTGCGCGCCTGATGCAAGTGGACATGGCGATGCGCGCCAAGCGCCCGGACGACGCACTGGCAGCGGCGCGCCAGGTGCAGCAGGCCGTGCCGAAAGCGCCGCTCGGCTTCGTGCTCGAGGGCGACATCCTGATGAGCCAGCAAAAGAGCGCACCAGCCCTGCAGGCGTATGAAAAAGCCGTGGCACTGGCGCCGTCGTCGGAACTGAATGCCAAGGTCGTGCAGGCGATGCAGGCGGGCGGCAAGAGCAAGGAGGCACTGGCGCGCGCAGAGAAGTGGCTGGCTCAGAACCCGGGCGATGCACGCATGGCGATGATGGTTTCCGAGATCAATATGGCGGGCAAGGATTACAAGGCAGCCATCTCCCGTCTGGAGTCCGTGCAAAAAACAGCGCCGGACAACCCGATGGTGCTGAACAACCTGGCCTGGGCTTACCAGCAGGTGAAGGATCCACGCGCGCTGGCAACCGCCGAGCAGGCATTCAAGGTCGCCAGCGACAATCCGGGCGTGATGGACACGTTGGGCTGGATGTTGGTGGAACAGGGCAATGTCGCACGCGGCCTGCCGCTGCTGCAAAAAGCCAGCACCCAGGCACCGAATGCTATGGAGATCCGTTATCACCTGGCGCAGGCGCTGAACAAGAGTGGCGACAAGGCCGGCGCCAAGCGCGAACTGGACAAGCTGCTGGCAGCGAACACGCCATTCGCGCAAGCCGATGAGGCACGCGCGCTGCTCAAGACGCTGTAATGTGGCACGCCGCCGTCGCACGCCATTGCATGGCTCGCGGCGGCCCTGTTTTACCGTTGCATACAGCATCCTGGCGATGATATTTATTCATCCTATCGAACGCTCAATTTATTGATGTCGAGATAAGATGTCATGACATAAATAAGGATGTTTATCGTGAACGACGATTCATACGGAATCCGGCTTACCGATACGTCGGACGGCCGTAACTCGGCCAGCATGCTGATCAACAGGATGTATGCCTGGCGTGGCTATTCCGGAGATCACCAGCCGAGCAACGACCCCAATCGCATCACGCTGACCGCCACCGACAAGGGCGACGTCGTCGGCACCCTCAGTATTGGCATCGATTCCGAGGTCGGGCTGATGGCCGATGAAGTCTTCGGCGCCGAACTCGATGCCCACCGCGCCAATGGCGCGCGCCTGTGCGAATTCACCAAATTCGCCTTCGATCCATCGGTACGCTCGAAAACCGCGCTGGCCAATGTGTTTCACCTGGCCGTCATCTACGCCCGCGACATGCATGGCTGCACCGACATCATCATCGAGGTCAACCCGCGCCACCGCCGCTTCTACGAGCGCATGCTGGGGTTTCGCAAAGAGGGTGACCTCAAGATCAACACGCGTGTGGATGCGCCAGCCTACCTGCTGCGCGTGAACCTCAACTACGTAACCGAGCAGATCAGCATTTTTGGCGGCACCTTTGCCGCCGATGGCGAAACCGAAGAGCGCTCGTTCTACCCATACTTCTTCTCGCCCCGCGAGGAACGCGGTATCATCAACCGCCTGCTGCGCATGGATGAGTCACATCCGGCATAAGCGACCGCGCCGCCGGTATGCGCCCTGCTCTTCCTGCGGCGCCGACCAGCTTGTCCCTACTTTTTCGCAATGTCCCCGATGAGCAATCCGTTCCAGTACGAGCAGGCGTTTTCACGCAATATTGGCTGGGTCACGCCCGCTGAACAGCAGCAGTTGCGTGGCAAGCGCATTGCCATCGCGGGCGGCGGTGGTGTCGGTGGCGTGCACTTGCTGACGCTGGCCCGTCTGGGCGTCACGCATTTTCACATTGCCGACTTCGACACGTTCGACATTCCTAACTTCAACCGCCAGGTCGGCGCAATGATGTCGACCGTCGGCCAGCCCAAGGCTGACGTGCTGGCACGCATGGCGCGCGACATCAACCCCGACATCGACATCAAGATCTTTGCCGAAGGCGTTCATGCCGACAATCTCGACGAATTCCTGACTGGCGTTGATCTGTACGTCGATGCGCTCGACTTCTTCGCTTTCGATGCGCGCCAGCAGACCTTTGCTGCCTGCGCACGGCGCGGCATCCCGGCCACCACTGCAGCGCCACTGGGCATGGGCGCCGCCCTGCTCAACTTCATGCCAGGCAAGATGACGTTCGAGGAGTATTTTGGCTGGGGCGATTTGCCGGAGCAGGAAAAAGCGATTCGCTTCGTGGTCGGCCTGGCGCCGGCCGGTCTGCACCGCAACTACCTGATGGTGCCTGGTTCGGTAAACTTCGCCGAGCGGCGCGGCCCGTCGACCTTCATGGCCTGCCAGCTGTGCGCTGGCATCATTGCCACCGAGTCGCTCAAGATCCTGCTGGGGCGTGGTGACGTGCTGGCGGCACCTTGGGGCATGCAGTTCGATGCCTACCGCAGCAAGCTCAAGCGCACGTGGCGGCCGGGCGGCAACCGGCATCCGATCCAGCGCCTGGCAATTGCCATTGGCCGGCGTCAATTCGCCCGCATGGCGGCTGCCGGTCGCTGAACAATTGGTGCGTCGGTTCATCGGCGCATCATGCTGACGAATCAGGTAACAAAAAAAAACCACTGCCGTTTCCGGTAGTGGTTTTTTCTTGCTTGAGAAGAGGACCTGCGCAGCAGGCCCGTCATTCTTAGGCAGCTTTCTTGTTGCGGCGACGTGCTGCGTACAGACCCAGCATGCCCAGGCCCAGCAGGCCAACCGATGCTGGCTCTGGCACTTCGGCTGCGTTTTCGAACACAACGTCCAGCGAACCGCGGATGACTTGGGTGCCGCTCACTGGGAAGTTAATCAGCTGACCCGACTGGAACGACAGGTTGTAGAACGGGTTAGGTGCGACGAAGAAGTTCTTGCCGTCTTTGGTCAGATCAAAAGTGGTGGTCGAACCGAAGCTGCCGCAGTTGATGCCCGAACCGGTGCCACTGCCGCAAGTTGGCAGCGTTGGATCCAGATTGCCTTGACCGGCCAGTGCAATACCGTCAGCCAGTTTGATGTCATTGGCCGCACCGGTGAAACTGAAGTTGCCCGAGCCGGTGAGTGGGTTAGCGGTCTTGACCGTGTCGGTACCCTCATCCAGCCACAGGCTCAGGCCACCGGTGCCTGGCAAGAATGTGAAGATGGTTTCGTTACCGGTCCTCACGAAGGTACCAGCCGCCTTGTACAGTGCGTACAAACCGTAAGTGTTGCCCAGGCCAGTCAAACCACCCCTGACGTTGGTGCCGTCATTGACGAACGAAGTAGCATCCCAGTACAGCGAAACGTTGAAGGTACGATCTACTTGATTGAAGGTTGCGACTTCAGTGTAAGTGCCGCCGATACGGTCTGCGGAGAAGTTTGCCGAAGTGCCGATTGGGTTCACTTCAAACACGCCAGCACTGGCGGTTGCGCTGAACAGGGAAGCAGCTGCGATCGATGCGGCGACGATGGTTTTCTTGAAGGCGTTCATTTCTTAAATCTCCTGGGTTGTCTGGGGTACTGCTCACGAGGGTTATATAAGCAATCACCGTGCCAGCCCAGGAGATCTGTTTTAAATCAAACAGTTAGCTGTTTTAGAAAATCAACATAAAACACTACTGTAAAAAATACCGACAGCATATTGACTACTTGACGGACATACTGTCAGACCAGTCCTACGCAGGCTTGCGCACCACAACGTTCCATGTATTTCCGGACGTAAATTCCGAATGAATCTCATACCCGGCTGCCAACATCTTGGCACGCAGTTCTTCGACATGGAATGGGCTGTACAGGATGCCCTTGCGGATGCCCCAGTCATTGATTTTTTGCGCCGCCCAGCGCAGCGGCGCGAATCCGGTCGGATACAACAACACGTTTGCCGCCATCGTGCCACCTGGCTTGAGCACACGCAGGATGTCGCGCAAGGCGCCGTCGATGGTCGGGAAGCAGTGGATCGAGTTGGCGATATTGGCCGTGTCGAAGCTGTTGTCGGCAAACGGCAACTGTGCCGCATCGGCGTGCTGGACAACAACCTGGGGATTGTTGGCAAAGCGGCGCTTGGCACCGGCCAGCATCGATGGGGCGTAGTCGATGCCGGTCACCTTCACTTGCGGCAGCTTGCGGCGACGACGCCAGTTCAGCACCATCTCGAGCAGCGTTCCGGTGCCGCATGCCACTTCCAGGTGTTCCGGACCGAAATTCGGTCCGAAGAAGCGCATCTGGGTGCCGATGGTGCTGTTATAAGCGAAGGTCAGAATGAAGAAGCCGCGCAGGTCGTACCACCACGGCTCGGAGGAGTAAGCTTCGGCGATTTCGTCCCTGGTCTTACCTGTCGTCATGGCGCACCCTCATTGTCAAATACAAGAGCGCTGAATATAGGACGTTCCTGCCAAGCAGGCAAGCAACAAATGCAACAGAGAAAGTATGGCAGGTTGCCGCGGCCCTTCGGGAGGGACCGCAGAAGGGTGAGCGATTAACCGAGTTGGCGCAAACGGTTGATGATGCCAGCCTCTTCGCGCTGCGAAAAGAACCATGGAAACAGCGAGCGCTCGCCCACTGCCTTGTCCTGCATGCCACCCCACTTGGCCACCTGCTCGGTCCCATAGGCTGTAGCGGCACTGAGCAGCACTGCTGGCGCCTGGACGCGCGGGTTGGGCCGCGCTTCGCACACTGTCTGAAAGCCCAACATGGCTTCATAGAAACGACGGTGGCGCGGATTGACCTCAATGAAGATATGGCTGCAGCCATTCAAATCTCGCGCATAAATCAGCGCCACATGGAACAGCGATGCCAGGATCGCCTTTGACTTGATGGCCGGATCGACCGCCAGCTTGATGATTTCGCACACCTTGCCGGTGCTGCGCTGGGTGCTGATGTAATCGGCGAAGACCTGATCGGCCATCAGTCCGATGTCGGAATCGAGACCCAGGCTGAGGGTACCGAATACCTGACCATGGTCCGACGCTGTCAGCGTGATGCGGTTGGGGTCATTGCTAATTTGATGATTGCCACTGTAGCCGCGCCACGCGTACATCTTACTAATAAGCATACTTGCGGAATTACGCTGGGTGTCAATATCGGCCGCACGGATGCCGAACACGCGCTCATTGATCGTAACGTCAATGATGCTGGGAATGCCAGCTGAGGCTGAGTCATCGCTGCCGGGTCCAGTACACAGCATGGCTGGCGCAAATGTCTCGATCATGTACTTTCTCCAAACAGTGCCGACGCGTCGTACAACGACAACAATGTGAACATTGTAGCATCAAATATTAAATTAATAACAATTTTGTTGATAATATGAATTTAAGTTGAAGACGTAGCTACTCTACTTCCCCGACAGCAAAGAGTAACAGTTCAGAGCGTCTGTGCGATACGTGGCTATGACAGTGTTGTGAAACAAGTGGCGCGCGAGCAACAACAGCATCACGCTTAGCAGTTCCCACGCATACACGATGTGGAATTGGCAAGCCTTCGGAAGCAATACGTGCAGTCGGAGTGCGGCAGAGCCAATGGCAACAAGGTCGCGCTGGAGGCGTGCCGGGCAGGATCGCGTGGTGAACTTTGGTGACGTTACTGCCGCGCAGGTGAATCGTCGGCGGCAGCTCGTGAAGCCAGATGTCAGGAAGATTCGCGCTCAAAGTCTGGAGCGCGAATGCAGTGCATCTTCTTTGAAGAGTAATTAAAAGAAACTCTCTGGAATAACCAGGATGTCGCCCGGACGCATCATGACATTTGCTGAAATATCACCATCCTTGATCAGGTCATCCAGTCGTACCGGGAATTTTTCCTGTTTACCATCGACCGTGCGGATGATGCTGGCTTTGTTGCCAGACGCGAATTCAGTGACTCCGCCGACAGCAATCACCACATCCATTACAGACATGTCACGGCGATATGGCAATGCCTGCGGACGTGCAGCCTGACCAATCACGCGGATTTGCTCGCTGAAGTTACCGACGAAACTCGTGACAATCACAGTCACGACAGGCTGCTGGATGAACTTGGATAATGCACCCTCAATATCGCGCGCTAGTTGGGTCGAGGTCTTGCCTGACGCTGGAAGATCTTCCACCAGCGGTGTCGTAATCTTGCCATCCGGACGTACCGGCACCGACATCGAGACCTCAGGGTTACGCCAGACAATGATGTTGACACTGTCACCAGGTCCAATCAGGTAATCCGGATTAATTGGCGCCATAGCGGCATTGCTTGGCTGCGGCGGGTTGGCGCAACCGCCGAGCAACAGCATGCAGGCGGTGACGCCTGCTGCTGCCAGATATTTAGTCATGTTCGTCATCATCGCGTTGATCCCTTTTGCGCTTCATCCCCCTGCTGCGTGCCAGGTGTACGACGCAAATCAATAATTGTTATTTCGCCATCATGGCCAGTGCTATTGTAGCTCAGACCACGAATGGAACAAGCCATGCACAATTGAAATACTTCGTTGTTGCAACTTAGCTACGCCACCATTCCGTGCTGCATGATTTGGAGGTTTTAGCGGTCAAGCAGTTCTTGCACATGCCGGACGGGAATGGCATACGTGATTCCGCTTGGGGTGGTGATGGCAGTCTCTTTCAAGCCCTTTACGAATACCATATTGATCACGCCGAGAACCTGTCCACTGTCGGGATCGTACAACGGGCTACCGCTGTTGCCAGGGTAGGCCGTGCCATCAAGCTGATATATGCTGAACGGCGAGCGCTGCAACTGCGTTACAGCGCGTGCATCAAGCCGACGCGCGCTAAGCGATGGCTGCATGACAGGCGAGATCGCCGCCAACAAAGCGCGGTGCGTCGCTGGATACAATCCCAGAACCATGCCGAGCGGAAAACCGGTGAATGCCAGGGCCTGCCCTTCCGCTGCCATGCTGGCATTACCAAGGCGCAGGGCCGGCATGGGAGGCCCATCGAAACGCAGATGGGCCAGATCATGCTGCCGATCAAGTGCGACCAGCTGAGCTGCGCGAAAGCGTACCCCAGTGCCGTCAGGTACGACGATGCCCAGTTGTTCCAATCGTGCGCCATCGAGCTGATTGGGCACCACGTGCGCGTTGGTGATGACACTGCGACCGTCTCCGACCACGAATCCGGTCCCACTGAACACAATGGCGGGACTGCGTGTTTGCATTTGCGTACCGATCCCGACGACCGACGGCTTGATCGCCGCCACAGTCTGCGGCAACGCGGCCACCGCCACGGATACGCCCCCGGCAAGGGCCAGAATCACGGCAGAAAGCGTTACTTTAAACATTCGACGCATCCTCAAAACTTTTCAACATGTGCTGGCGTACAACACTGTCAATCGTACGGTGCATTTTGGAATTTAGCCATTACAATAAGGAACTTTGAGCTATGGCAATATTTTGGAACCTGCCTTACGTTGCCTGATCACGGTTTTCTGAAAAAATACAACAAGCAAGTTCATTAAATGTTTGCGATAATGCAACAGTTAAGAGTGCAGTAATGAAGTTCCTTTAAGATTGCCCCGACCGTCTGCCCTGGTGGTGCAAACAGATGGCATCGACCAACCAACATCGCTGGATTTCCCAAATGCAATAAATTGCTTGGGATGCAAGCGATCATGCATATTGTTTACTTGTAAGCCCGGTTTTACAACCGGCACCTGAACGGCGAGACTGATACGATGGCTGAAATTACTTCCCAAATTCTTACCTTACTGAAAGCCATCGGCAAATATCGCTGGCATGCGATCATCATCGCATGGATCGTGGCGCTTGCTGGTTGGCTGGTCGTCTTCAAGTTGCCCAACCAGTACGAGGCGTCGGCCCGTGTGTATGTTGATACGCAGAGCATTCTAAAGCCTCTGCTGTCAGGCATGACGACGCTGCCGAATCTCAATCAGCAGGTACAGTTCATGCGCCGCACCTTGATCAGCCGTCCGAACGTGGAACGCGTGGTGCGCGAGGTCGATTTCGATGTAAGAGCCAGCGATGCCAAGGAAATGACCAAGCTGGTTGATGAAATGATGGCCAACATCAAGATCAACGGCACCGGGCGTGACGACATCTACACCATCACCTACACCGGCGCCACTGCACGCGAAGGAAAAGATGTGGTTCAGGCATTCCTGACCATCTTTGTAGAAGGCAGCTTTGGGGGCAAGAAACAGGACTCGGAAAGTGCGGTGCAGTTTATTGACGACCAGATCCGCAGCTATGAAGAGCGCCTTGCTACCGCTGAAAACGCGCTCAAGGAATTCAAGATCAAACATATGGGCATGTTGCCTAGTCAGGGCACCGATTACGGCTCGCGCATGATGGCGACAAACGAAGCATTGAATCAGGCGCGTCTGGAACTGTCCGAAGCCGAGCAGGCGCGCAATGCAATTCGCCGTCAGATCTCGGGCGACAACCGCGGTGGAAGCGGTACGCGCGCCGCGCCGCTTTATGTCGATCCAGTCATGGACGAGCGCATCGCCGCGGTCAGCAAAACGCTCGACACGCTGCGCACGCAGTACACTGAACAGCACCCCGACATCGTCGCCAACCGGCGCCTGCTTGAGCAACTGCAGGCGCGCCGGGCCGAAAATGCCAAGAATACCAAGCCGAGCCTGGACCCGGGTGCCAGTTACAGCCCGATGCTGCAGCAGCTGACCGTGCAACTGTCCGATGCTGAAGCACGTGTCGCCTCGCTGCAGGCGAGGGTGGCTGAGTTCAGTTCGCGTTCCGGCCGCCTGCGCGACCAGGGCGAACAAGTGCCTGAAATTGAGGCCCAGCTGGTGCGCCTGAACCGCGACTACGAAGTCAATCAGAAAAACTACCAGAAACTGGTCGAGCGCCGTGAATCGGCCAAGCTGTCCGGCGATGTATCGTCGGCCACTGACATGCTGACCTTCCGCGTCGTCGATCCGCCGACCGCGCCTACCATCCCTAGTGGCCCGAACCGACTGCGACTGTTCTCTCTGGTCTTTGTCGCAGCACTTGGCGTGGGTGTGGCAAGCGCATTTCTGCTGAGCCAACTTCGTCCAACCTTCCTCAGCCAGGCTGCCCTGCGTGATGTCACCGGCTTGCCAATCCTGGGATCGGTCAGCATGAACTGGACTCCCGAGCAAACCGTGTTGCGCAAGCGCCGTCTGCTCGCCCTGGCAGCCTCGGTGCTGATGCTGTTCGGCGTGTACGGTGCCGGTGTCGCCGCCATCCTGATTCGTCCGACGATGTAAGGCCGGTTGGCCAACAAGGAGCAATTGTGAGCATTATCGAAAAAGCGGCAAGCCGCATCGACCAGCAGCGCCAAAGTGCTGCTTCCAATCCGGCCGCAACGATCGTGACCGATCCAGCCGGTCCCGTCACCACCGATGCCATGTTCGTTCCGGCGCGTCCACCAGAGCTTGCACCAGCAAGCCAGCCCGAGACGAACGCTGCTGGCGTGAACATGACGCAGGCAACTGGCCGCCAGAGCACGCGTCGTATCGAACTGGATCTGGCACGCATGCGCGAACTGGGCATGGTCACCGCAGCCGGCGGACGCACAAACCTGCTGGAAGAATTCCGCATCATCAAACGCCCGCTGCTCAAGCGCGCCTTTGCCGAGTGTGCACCGAAGGAGAATCCGGGCAACCTGATCATGGTGACGAGCTCTTTGCCAGGTGAAGGCAAGACCTACAGCGCCATCAATCTGGCAATGAGCATTGCCATGGAACTGGATCACACCGTCTTGCTGGTGGACGCCGACGTGGCCCGCCCGTCCGTGTTGCGTACGCTCGGCCTGCCGGCGCAGCGTGGCCTGATGGATATCTTGCTCGACGACAAGCTGGACTTGTCTGACGTCATGCTGCGCACAAACGTCGATACGCTCTCTATCTTGCCCGCTGGCACGAGCACGCCGCGCGCGACTGAGCTCCTGGCCAGCTCCACGATGACGGCAATGGTGCACGAACTGGCGAACCGCTACCCGGACCGCGTGATCATCTTCGACTCGCCACCCCTGCTTCTCACGAGCGAATCGCGGGTGTTGGCCAGCCACATGGGGCAGATCGTCGTGGTTGTGGAATCCCAGACCACAACCCAGCACGCGGTCAAAGAAGCGCTGACGCAGCTCGAAGGCATCGCCAACGTCAATCTCCTTTATAACAAGACCAGGGACATCCCCGGCATCGAAGAAACGTATGACTATCACTATGGCTAACAGACGCGCCCGCCGTAAGGTGCCACGCCTGGTGCCACTGGCGGCGGCCGCGATGCTGCTCGCCGCGTTTCCCGCCCACGCCCAATGGACGGTCACGCCGACGCTGGTCGTGAGCGAGACCTGGACCGATAACGTCAACCTGACCGAAGATGCACTCGCACACAGCGACCTGATCACGCAAGTATCGCCGGGGATCACGGTGCTCAAGCGCGGCCCTCGCCTGACGGTTGACGCCACTGCCCAGCTGCACGGCTTTGCCTACCTGCGCGACAATGATCAGCGTGACCTGTCCGAACCCGGTGTGATTGGCCAGAATTTCAGTACCTCCAACACGCAACGCAGTTACCGAGGCAATCTCAGAGGCGAAGTGCTGCGCGAACTGTTCTTTGTCGAGGCCAACGCCTCGCGTGGACAACAGAACATTTCGCCTTTCGGCCCGCGCGCCGGCAACGACATGTACTCGAACCGCAACCGTACCGAAATCGACACCTGGAGCGTCAGTCCCTATCTGACCCACCGCTTCGGCAGCTTCGCCTCGGGTGTTCTGCGCTACACGCGCGACTCGGTCAATGGTGGCGACAGCCTCGGATTTCGCAACACGGGCGGCGACACCCTGCTGGCCACGCTGAGCAGCGGCACCGGCTTTCGGACAGTCGGCTGGGGCGCTACCTACCTCAAAGAAGAGCTGGACGGCGCCCTGTACGGCGATTCGTCGACCGAAAAGCTGATCGGCAATCTGCGCTACCGCCTCAACCAGCGCCTGTCGCTGCTGGCCAATGCTGGCTACGAACGCTACCGCTACGAAGGATTAGGCGATGGCGACCAGGGCGCCAACTGGTCGGTTGGCTTTGCCTGGTCGCCCTCGCTGCGCACCAGTGTGCAGGCCACGCTCGGCCGTCATTTCCAAGGCACCACGGGCACGTTGTCGGCGCTGCACCGTTCCCGCCACAGCACCTGGAACATCAGTTACAACGATGAAGTGACGACCTCGCGTCAGCAGTTCCTGCTGCCGTCGACCATTGACACCGCCGGCCTGCTCAACAGCATGTTCGCCACCGCCTATCCCGACCCGCTCGAGCGCCAGCGTATTGTCGCGGCCTATATTGCGGCCAACGGCCTGCCGCCCTCGCTCACCGACAGTATCAACTACCTGAGCAACCGGTTCATGCGCCAGAAATCGCTGCGCGCGTCGGCGGGATACCGCAAGGGTCTGAGCAATGCAGTGGTCTTGGTGTACGCCACCGACCGCAGTGCGCTGTCGGAACAGCAAAGCGACAGTGCGCTGTTGGGCAGCCAGCAAGGCAGGCTGAATGATAACGTGCGACAGCACGGGCTCGCTGCGAGTTACACGTACCGGCTCAGTTCGCGCTCCAACCTGACCGCAGGCTACGATTTCAGCCAGAGTGAATCGCGTTCAGGCGGGTACGAAGACCAGCAGCGCATGCTGCGCCTTGGCGTGTCGCGCCGCTTTGGCGACCTGCTCGCCGCAGTCGACCTGCGTCGCCGTACCGGCAACGTTGGCCGCTTCAACAGCAGCAACAACGGCGGCACCTTTACCGAACACGCCATGGTGGCAACCCTGTCCATGAAGTTCTGAGAGCGACAAAAACACGATGTACGAAACTTATTACGGCCTGTCGGCCAAGCCCTTCCAGCTGCGCCCTGACCCGCATTTCTTCTATGGGTCCAAGGGCCACAAGCGCGCCATGGCGTATCTCGAGTACGGCCTGTCGCAAGGCGAGGGCTTCATCGTCATCACGGGCGAAGTCGGCGCCGGCAAGACCACGCTCGTGCGCAACATGCTGGGCAAACTGCCGCTCGACCAGATCGTGGCCGCGCACATCGTCAACACCAGCCTCGATCCCGAAGACACGCTGCGCATGGTGGTGTCGAGCTTCGGCCTGCCGTACGAAGGCCAGAGCAAGGCCGAGCTGCTCAACCGTCTTGAGCAGTTCCTGCGCACGGTCGACCGCCAGGGCAAGCGCGCCCTGCTCGTGATCGACGAAGCCCAGAACCTCAATGCCCGCACGGTTGAAGAACTGCGCATGCTGTCGAACTTCCAGACCGACGAACGCTCGCTGCTGCAGACGTTCCTGCTCGGCCAGCCGGAGTTTCGCGCCACGCTGCACAGCCCCGGCATGCAGCAGCTGCGCCAGCGTGTCATCGCCAGCTACCACCTCGGCCCGATGGATGCGGCCGAGACGCGTGCGTATGTCGAGCACCGCCTGAGCACCGTCGGCTGGCAGGGCACGCCGTCGTTCGACGACGGCGCCTACAGTGCAATCTACGCCTACAGCGGCGGCATCCCGCGCAAGACCAACACGCTGATGGACCGCGTGCTCTTGATGGGCTACCTGGAAGAACTGCAGGCGTTCACCGAAGCGCACATCAACGACGTGGTGCGCGACATCTCGGAAGAATTCGACGCACCCGATACCGACGACCTGGCCGATGCACATGCCGACCAGACGAGCGGCGGCAGCCACGCGAATGAACTGCACCCGGGCGAGCGCCGCGCCAGCGTCGAGCAGCTCGACGAGCGCATGATGCGCCTCGAGAAATCGATCGTGTCGGTGCTGTCGATCCTGAAAAAGATCGCCGCCACGCCACCCAACGCTTCCGGCGCCGCGCCCCACCACCCGGACCACCAGGAATAACCCGCCATGAAAATGACCGCTCCCGCAGCCCGACCGCGTCCAGCGCCGGGTGAAAAAATCCGCAATGCGATGACCTGCGACGTGGAAGACTACTTCCAGGTGTCGGCCTTTGCCCCCTACATCGATCGCGACAGCTGGCCGACGCGCGAATGCCGCGTCGAAGCCAATATGGAACGCATCCTCGCGCTGTACGAGCGCGAAGGCGTGCGCGCGACCTTCTTCACGCTGGGCTGGATCGCCGAGCGCTATCCCGCGATGGTGCGCCGCATCGTCGAGGCGGGCCACGAACTGGCCAGCCACGGCTACGGCCACCTGCGCGCCTCGGACCAGAGCCGCGCCGAATTCGACAACGATATCCGCTCGGCCAAGGCGCTGCTGGAAGACATCGGCGGCCAGGCCGTCGTCGGCTACCGCGCGCCGAGTTTTTCAATTGGCCACGGCAATCTGTGGGCGCTCGACGCGCTGCACGAAGCGGGCTACAAGTACAGCTCGAGCATCTACCCGATCGCGCACGACCACTACGGCATGCCCGACGCGCCGCGTTTCGCGTTCTACCCGAACGGCCCGGACGGCATCCTCGAAGTGCCGATCACCACGGTGAAGATGGCTGGCCGTCATCTGCCGGCCGGCGGCGGCGGCTACTTCCGCCTGCTGCCGTATGCGCTGTCGCGCTGGATGATGGAAAAGGTCAACCGCGAAGACGGCGAGTCGGCCCTGTTCTACTTCCACCCGTGGGAGATCGACACCGACCAGCCACGGCCCGATGGCCTGGGCGCCAAGGCGAAGTTCCGTCACTACGTCAATATCGACCGCATGGAGCGCCGTCTCGAACAGCTGGCGCGTGATTTCAAGTGGGACCGCATGGACCGCATCTTCCTGGACAAGCCATGAATTCGATCATCGAAGCGGCGCAAGCCAGGCGCGCGGCGCCCGTCGCCGCTGCTGCTGGTCCGCAGACGCTGCATTTGATGACGCCGCAGAGCGCGGCGCGCTGGGATGCATTCGTCCGGGCCTGCCCGGAAGCGACGTTCTTCCACCTGTCCGGCTGGCAGTCCGTGATCGAGCAATCGTTCGGCATCAAGACCTGGTTCTACTTTGTCGAGCAGGACGGCCAGATCCAGGGCGTGCTGCCGCTGGCAGAGATCAAGAGCCGCCTGTTCGGCCATTCGCTCGGCGCGATGCCGTTTTGCGTGTACGGCGGCGTGGCCGCCATCGACGACGGCGCGCGCGTGCTGCTCGATGGCGCGGCCGATGCCCTGGCGCGCAAGCTCGGCGTGGGCCACCTGGAATACCGCGCCATGGAGCGCGCGCACCCGCATGACCCGAGCTGGCTGACCAAGGAGCTGTACGTCACGTTCCGCAAAGAGATCAGCGCCGTCGATGACGACAACCTCAACGCCATCCCGCGCAAGCAGCGCGCCATGGTGCGCAAGGGGATCAAGCTGGGCCTGAAGGGCGTGGTCGAGGACAACGTCGACCATATGTTCACGGCGTATGCCCACAGCGTGCTGCGCCTGGGTACCCCGGTGTTTCCGAAGAAGTACTTTGCGCTGCTGCAGAAGACCTTCGGCGCCGAATGCGAAGTGCGCTCGATCTACACCAGCGACGATCGCCTGGTCGGCTCGGTGCTGTCGTTCTACTGGCGCGACGAAGTCGTGCCCTACTACGGTGGCGGCATGGACCTGGCGCGCGAAGTGGCGGGCAACGATTTCATGTACTGGAACCTGATGCAGGCCGCCGCGGCGCGCGGTTGCCGCCTGTTCGACTTCGGCCGCAGCAAGCTGGGCACCGGCGCCTACGACTTCAAGAAGAACTGGGGCTTTGTTGCCACGCCGCTGCCGTACGAATACAAGCTGTACGCCACCGATGCGCTGCCGGACAACAATCCGCTGAACCCCAAGTACCAGTTGTTCATCAAGGTGTGGAAAAAGCTGCCGCTGCCGGTGGCGAACTTCCTGGGCCCTTACATCGTGCGCAACCTGGGCTGACAACGTGCAAGACCTGCTGCTGCTGATTCACCGCATCCCGTACCCGCCCAACAAGGGCGACAAGATCCGCTCCTACCACCTGCTCAAGCACCTGGCGCGCGACTACCGCGTGCACCTGGCCACGTTCGTCGACGATGCCGACGACTGGCAGCACGTGCCGGCGGTGGAGGCGCTGTGCGCCAGCAGCCATTTCGCCCCTCTGAACCCCTTACGTGCCCGCGTGCGCAGCCTGGGCGCGCTCGTCAAGAACCGCTCGCTGTCGCTCGACTACTACCAGGATGCCAGCATGGCGCGCTGGGTCGACCAGGCCGTCGCCACGCACGATATCCAGCGCGTGATGGTGTTTTCGTCGCCCATGGCGCAATACGCCGACAAGCTGGGCGATGCGCGCCGCGTGATCGACTTTTGCGACGTCGATTCCGATAAATGGCGCCAGTATGCCGAGAAGAAGTCGCCGCCCATGAGCTGGCTGTACCGGCACGAAGCGCGCCAGTTGCTGCGCTACGAGCGCCAGGTCGCCAGCCAGTACGACGCGTCGCTGTTCGTCTCCGCGCCCGAGGCCGATTTGTTCCGCAAGCTGGCGCCGGAAAGCGTCGCGCGCATCGGCCACTTCAGCAACGGCGTCGATACCGAATACTTCTCGCCCGAACATGTCTTTGCCAGCCCGTACGCCGCGGGCGAACGCGCCCTGGTGTTTACGGGCGCGATGGATTACTGGCCAAACGTCGACGCCGTGCAGTGGTTCTGCGACGAGGTCTTCCCTGCCCTGCGCGCGCAGGATCCGGCGCTGGCCTTCTACATCGTCGGCTCGCGCCCGAATGCCCAGGTGCAGGCGCTTGGCGCCTTGCCGGGCGTGACCGTAACGGGCACCGTGCCCGACGTGCGCCCGTATATCCGCCACGGCTGCGTGGCGGTGGCGCCGCTGCGCATCGCGCGCGGCATCCAGAACAAGGTGCTGGAAGCGATGGCCATGGCCACGCCGACGGTGGTCTCGCCGCAGGCGCTCGAAGGCATCGATGCAGCACCGGGCAGTGAGCTGGCGGTGGCCGATGGCGCGCCGGCCTGGATCGCCACCGTGAGCGCGCTGCTGGCGCGCCAGCACGAACAGAACGCAAGCATGGGCCGCGCCGCACGCGCGCGCGTCGAACATCACTATAGTTGGCCAAGCAACCTGGCCTGCATCGAGGAGCGACTGGAATGCACGTGACACCCCCATCCGGCATTGCCGGCGCCAATCTGGACGCCGCTCCCACGCCACTGGCGCGCTCGAGCGCCATGCTGATCGCGCTGGCGCTGCTCGCGCCCTTCTTCCTGTACCTGGGCACCGCCGAATCGCTGGTCGCGATCTGGAACAGCTCCGAGACCTTCGCCCACGGCTACGCCATCCTGCCGATCAGCCTGTGGCTGATCTGGCGCCGGCGCGACGTGTTCGATGCGATTCCGGCTCGCCCATGGGCGCCTGCGCTGCTCCTCCTGGCGGTACTGGGCGCCGGCTGGCTGCTGGCGCGCATGGGCGAAGTGCAAGTCGTCATGCAGTACGCGTTTGGCGCGATGTTCCCGATCGTGGCGCTGGCCATGCTCGGCCCGCGCCTGGCCGGCGCGCTCGCGTTTCCGCTCCTGTTTCTGCTGCTGGCAGTGCCGTTTGGCGAAGTCTTCGTCGCGCCGCTGATCAACCTGACCGCCGACTTTACCGTGTGGGCCGTGCAGGCCACCGGCATCCCGGTGCTGCGCAACGGCACCCGCTTCGACCTGCCGACCGGCTCGTGGTCGGTGGTGGAAGCCTGCAGCGGTGTGCGCTACCTGATTTCGTCCGTCACGCTGGGCTGCCTGTACGCCTACCTGACCTACCAGTCGACCAAAAAACGTTTGCTGTTCATCGCGGTGTCGATCGTTGTGCCGATCATCGCCAACGGCCTGCGCGCCTACATGATCGTGATGATCGGTCACCTGTCGGGCATGGAACTGGCCACCGGCGTCGACCACCTGATCTATGGCTGGGTCTTCTTCGGCCTGGTGATGCTGCTGATGTTCTGGATCGGCA
>Ga0308158_10002044_pt1 | contig 19855 bp, 19 predicted proteins | sample PhyBR2_FD_201038 | JGI IMG/M metagenome (GOLD analysis project Ga0308158, IMG submission 201038) | Phyllosphere microbial communities from UC Gill Tract Community Farm, Albany, California, United States - DLSLB.R2 | ecosystem: Host-associated > Plants > Phyllosphere > Unclassified | place: USA...
GCTGCAGTCCGGCCTGCACCGCGCCGGAGCCTTCGCCCCGCCGCCGGCCAAGGACCGCAAGGGCCTTTCCGCCAACCTGGACGCCGTCTTCGCCGCCCGCCAGGAACACGCCGGCACCCCGCACCCCGCAGCCTAAGAAGACTTCACCATTCCAGGAAGGACACCGATGTCCCACCAGCCAGACCTTGTTATTTCCAATGCCACCGTGGTGAACAGCGACGGCCGCCGGGAAGCCCACATCGTGGTTTCCGACGGCCGGATCGCAGCCCTCGTGGAGGCCACCCAGCCCGTCCCGGCGGCCGGCCGCACCGTAGACGCCAAGGGCAAGCTCGTGATTCCCGGCGGCGTGGACGGACACTGCCACGTGGCGCAGGTGACCGGACGCTTCCGCACGCTCGACGACTACCGCACCACGTCCACGGCAGCCCTGTGGGGCGGCACCACCACCATCATCGACTTCGGCATCCCCCGGGACGCCCAGGAAACTCCCCTGGCTGCCGTCCTGCACAAGAAGGAGCTCGCCACCCAGTCCCGCTGCGACGTGGCGCTCCACGGCGCAGTGGTCAGCTGGGACGAAACGGTGCCGTGGCAGCTTGAGCAACTGGCCGCCGAGGGAGTCCGCTCGGTGAAGATGTACACCACCAACCGCGGCACCACCATGGCCGACGGCGACACCATCCTCAAAGTCATGCGGGAAATGGTGCGGCTGGACGGACTCGCGTACATCCATGCCGAGCACGACCCCATCATCGCCGACTGCACCGAGCAGCACGCCCAGGACGGCCGGATCGGCATTGAACACCTGCACCGGACCCGGCCCGAGCTGGCTGAGGAGATCTCCGTCAGGGAGACCCTGGCCATGGCCGAATACACGGGCGCGCCGGTCTACTTCGTCCACCAATCCACACCAGGCGCCGTGGACCTGGTCTGGCAGGCACGCGAGCGCGGCCTCGACGCGTACTCCGAAACCTGCCCGCACTATGTCACGCTGGACGACACCGTCTACGCCTCCGCCTTTCCTGAGTGGTTCGCCTGCTGCCCGCCCATGCGCAGCGCGGAAACCGTGGCTGCCCTCAAGGAGCGGCTGGTGTCCGGCGCCATCCACACCATGTCCTCCGACCATTCCTGCTACGACCTGTCCCAGAAACGCGAGCGCACCGACGACGTGCGTGCCATGCCGCACGGACTTCCCGGAGTGGAGACGCGCATGCCGGTCACCTTCACGGCCATGACGTCCGCAGGGGCCACCGTGGAACAGTTCGTCAGCGCGTTCTCCGCTGAACCGGCACGGATCAACGCCGTCCCCGGCAAGGGCCGCATCGCCGAGGGATTCGACGCCGACCTGGTAATCTTCGACCCCGCAGAGGAACGCACGGTGGACGGCGCAGCGCTGCACATGGGAACTGACTTCTCGCCCTTTGATGGGACGGCGCTCACGGGCTGGCCCGCCGTCGTTGTTTCCAACGGCCGCGTCGTCCTGGACACGGACGGCTTCCACGACCCCGGCGCTGCGGGTCGCTTCATCCACCGCAACGGCTTCCGGGAACATCAATCAGCAGCCGCCGAAGCCCACCAGCCCGCCGGGATCTTCTAGGAGCCTCCATGCCTGCAACTACACGCCCCCGCCGCATCGGCATGATCGTGCCGTCCTCCAACACCTGCCTGGAACCCCAGACGTACCGCATCCTGGGCGGCCGGGATGACGTCACGGTGCACTTCACCCGGATCCCCGTCACCCGCATCGCCCTTGATGACTCCTCCGACCGGCAGTTCGACCCCGCGGTCATGCGCGGGGCGGCACAGCTGCTGGCGACGGCGGACGTGGACGTGATTGCCTGGAACGGCACGTCCGGCTCCTGGCTGGGATCGTCCCACGACCAGGAACTGGCCGCGGAGATCACCGGCGCCACGGGTATCCCGGCCACCACCTCCACGCTGGCCTACCTTGAGGCGTTCCGTGCGTTCGGTACCGAACGGATCGGCCTGTTCACGCCCTACACGGAGGACGTGAACCGCCAGGTGATCGCCTGCTATGAGCGGGAAGGGATCAAAACCGTGGACCACCGGGCCCTGGGCCTGAGCGACAACGAGTCCTTTGCCCGGGTCACGGATGACGAAATGCGCCCCGGCTCCCTGGAACTCGCGGCCGCAGCGCCTGACGCCCTGGTGTACCTGTGCACCAACCTGTACGGGGCCAACATCACCGCGGAAATCGAGGAGACCACCGGAATTTCGGTCCTGGATTCCGTGGCCGTCACGCTCTGGCACGCCCTGAAGCTTGCAGAAGCGCCGCTGCTGGATCCCCGCTGGGGCCGGCTGCTGGGGTAGAACCCCTGCAGCCGCCGGGCTGTTACGCCCGCAGGGCCGTTACATCCGCAGGGTCAGGGCACCGGGCTCCATGGTCATGAGCACGTGCTTGTCCTGGCCCTCGTGGTCGCCGTCCAGCTGGTAGTCGTCCTTGTGTTCCAGGGTGATCTCCACGGTCTTGCCCTGGAAGTACTCCACCGAGGTGTCCCTGTTCCTGCCTTTGCCGATAATGCCGGCCAGCACGGACAGCCAGCCCAGCTTGCCGTGGTGGGGTGCCAGGACGGCAATGTCCAGCAGGCCGTCGTCGATCTTGGCGTCCGGGAAGATTTCCAGGCCGCCCTGGACCTTGCCGCAGTTGCCCACCATGACGCTGCGCACGCCGCGGTGGACCACCGACTGGCCGTCGATCACCACGGTTGCCTTCACCGGTTTGCCGGGCAGGTTGCGGATGCCGGCATCCACGTAGGCCAGCCAGCCCACCTTGTCCTTCAGGTCCTCGTTGGTGTCCGCCATGATGGTGGCGTCGTAACCCATTCCGGCCATGACCAGGAACAGCTGGTCTTTGTCCGGGTCGCTGCGGCGGGCACGGACCACGTCGATTTTCCGTTCGGTACCGATGAGCGCACCGGCCATGGCGCCGTCGTAATCGGTGACGTCCATGCCCAGGTTGCGGGCCAGCAGGTTCCCGGTGCCCAGGGGCAGCAGGCCCATGGGGGTGTCGCCGCCGGAGAGCACCTCGGCCACGCAGCGCACGGTCCCGTCACCGCCGGCCGCGATCACGATGTCCGCACCCTGGGCCAGCGCTTCCTTGGCCTGCCCCACACCAGGGTCCTCTTTGGTGGTCTCAAGCCAGATGGCTTCCCCCCAGCCGTTTTCCACGCAGTGCTTGGCCACCAGGCCGCGCACGTCGATGTCCACCGGCTTTGCAGGATTCACGATGATGGCGGCACGCTTGGGCGAAGTGGAGCTGATGTCAGTCATGGCGTCCTCTGATGGCGGATGGAAAGCAAGCTTCTGAAAGAAGGGTAACCCGCCACGGTGGCGGTCCGGCGCAGCGCGGCGGCCTACAGGGCCTTCACCGCGCCCAGCACCTGGGCCAGCGAGTCCTTGGCATCCCCGAACAGCAGGGAGGTCTGCGGCTGGTACAGGAGGTCGTTTTCGATTCCGGCAAACCCCGGACGCATGGAGCGCTTCAGGAACACCACCTGCCGCGCCTCCGCCACTTCCAAGATGGGCATGCCGTAGATCGGGGACCCGGACGAGGTCTTGGCGGCCGGGTTTACCACATCGTTGGCGCCCACCACGAGGGCCACGTCGGTCGTCTTGAACTCCGGGTTGATCTCGCCCATTTCCTTGAGCGACTCGTACGGCACGTTGGCCTCCGCCAGGAGCACATTCATGTGCCCGGGCATGCGGCCGGCCACCGGATGGATGGCGAAATCGACCTCGATGCCCCGGGCTTCCAGGGCCTGCGCAAGCTCCGCGGCCGTGTGCTGGCCCTGCGCCACCGCCAGCCCGTAGCCGGGGACGATGATCACCCGCTGGGCGTAGCCCAGCAGGACCGCCACGTCCTCCGGCGAGGACGACCGCACCGGACGCTCGCTCACGACGGTGGATCCCGCCGTCGAACCTCCCCGGAAGGCACCGAACAGGATGCCCGCCACGCTGCGCCCCATGGCCGCCGCCATGGCCCGGGTGAGGATGGTGCCCGACGCGCCCACCAGGGTGCCGGCCACCACCAGCAGGACGTTGCCCAGCACCAGGCCGGACGCCGCGACTGCCAGTCCGGTGAACGCGTTGAGCAGCGAGATGACAATGGGTACATCGGCGCCGCCCACGGGCAGCACCAGCAGGACACCGGCGGCAAGACCCAGGACCAGCAGGAGGACCGCAAGGGGCAGCGAAGCGGTCATCACCACGGCCACGCCGGCAGCCACCGCGGCGAGCAGCACCACGGTCATCACCGCCGGCAGGCCCGGGAACACCAGGGGCCGGGTGGTCATGAGTTCCTGCAGCTTGGCGAAGGTGATGCCTGATCCGGCAAAAGACACGGCACCCACCAGGAGCGTGAAGACAATGGCCACGCGCACCCAGGGATTGTCCGCATGGCCCAGCTCCAGCAGCGCCACCAGGGCCGCCGCCCCGCCGCCTACCCCGTTGAACAGGGCAACCAGCTGCGGCATCTGGGTCATTTTCACACGGCGGGCCACCGGGGCTGCCACGGCGGACCCGACGGCGATGGCAGCCAGGATCCAGGGAACGTTCTCCAGCCGGGCGGACAGGAAAACAGTGACGACGGCGATCAGCGCCCCGAGTGCACCCACCAGGTTTCCGCGGCGGGCGGTGCGGGGGGAGCTGAGCCCGCGCAGGGCCAGGATGAAGCAGACCGCCGCGGCGAGGTAGAGCAGGGAGGTCCAGACCGGATCGAGGACGCTCATTTACTGCCTGCCCCGGGTCCGGCAACGTTCCGCGCTGCGTCCTTTTTCGCGTGGAACATGTGCAGCATCCGGTCCGTCACCACGAAGCCCCCCACCAGGTTGGCGGTGGCCAGGACGACGGCGAGCAGCGCCACCGCCAGGACCCACGGGTCCGCTGCCTGGCCGGCCACGATGATGGCACCCACCAGGATGATTCCATGGATGGCGTTCGCGCCGGACATCAGCGGCGTGTGCAGGGTGCTGGATACCTTGGACACCACCTCGAAGCCGACGAACACCGCCAGCACCGTGATGGTCAACAGCGCGGTTCCGTCCATCAGAGCGCTCCTTCCTGCCGTGCTGCGACTGCCGGCGCCCCTGCCGCCGCAGCCGCCCGTGCCGCCAGCAGCTCTGCCGTTGGCTGGTGCCGCACCGCCCCGGCGTGGGTCAGGCAGGCGCCCGCCACCACTTCGTCATCGAAGTCGAGGACAAGCGCACCGTCCCGGACCATGAGCGCCAACAGGTTGGCCACGTTTTTGGCGTAGAGGCGGGAGGCGTCCGAGGCCATGGCAGAGGCGGGGTCCTTCAAGCCCACCAGGGTGATGTGCCCGGAGCCGTCCGCGGTGCGGATGGGGATGTCCCGGCCCGGCACCGAGCCCTCCACGTTCCCGCCGGACTCTGCCGCCAGGTCGACCACGACCGAGCCCGGGCGCATCCCCTGCACCATCTCCCGGGTCACCAGGAGGGGCGCCGGCCGCCCGGGGACGGCCGCCGTCGTAATCAATACGTCCGACTGCGCCACGTGCGGTGCCAGCAGCTGCCGCTGGCGGGTGCCGGCGTCGCTGCTCAACTGCCGGGCGTAGCCGCCGGCCGCCTCCGCCGTCTCAAGGTCCAGCCGAATGAAGGTGCCGCCCATTGACGCCACCTCGTCCGCGGACGCCGGGCGGATGTCGTTGGCGAAAACCCGGGCGCCCAGGCGTTTTGCCGTGCCGATGGCCTGCAACCCGGCCACACCTGCGCCGAGCACCAGCACGCGGGCCGGCGGGACGGTCCCCGCGGCCGTCATGTACAGCGGGAAGAAGCGGGGCAGCCGGATGGCGGCCTCCAGCACGCAGCGGTACCCGGCCACCAGCGCCTGGGACGTCAGCGCATCCATGGACTGGGCGCGGGAGATGCGGGGCACCAGTTCCAGGGCGAAGGAGGTCACCCCGTTGTCCGCGAGCGCCTGCACGGCCCGGAGTTCGGACGACGGCGACGCGAGCCCCACGGCCACGGCTCCCCTTTTGAGGGACGCGGCAACGCCCGGGTCCAGGGGACGGACGTGGGCCAGGATGTCGACGCCGGGGATGTCCAGTTCCGGAACAATGGCCGCACCGGCGTTGTGGTATTCGGTGTCTGCGTACCCGGCGCCGTCGCCGGCCCCGGTTTCGACGGCGACGTTCAGCCCCATGCCGGTCAGCTGCCTGACGGTATCCGGGGTGGCGGCGACACGCCGCTCGCCCTCCCGGCGTTCCCGCGGAATCCCCAGTTTCACCCGCCAACTCCTCTTCCTGACGAGCAATGCAGCGGCTCTGCTGCACGCAGTTGGCTAGAGTCTAGGGCCACTGCTGCCGCTGCGGGAGTAGGGGTGCCGGCTTCGGTGGCAAAGCGTTACCTCAGCCGCACCGGGGAACCTCGGTCAGTGCGCGGCCCGCCCCGCTTTGGGGGTGGCAGCGGCGGCCTGGGGTACGGGTCCGCCGTAGTCGAGCGCGATGCGCCGTGCGGCTTCCATCAGCTGGGGCAGGACCGACGCTTCGATGTCCTGGGCCGCTGCCCTGTGGGTCTGCAGCGAAACGTTGGCCGCGGCCACCACCTCATGTCCGCGCAGGACCGGAACGGCCACGCCCCGCAGACCCTCCTCCAGTTCCTGCGAGACCATGGACCAGCCCCTGGTCCTTGCCGCCTCCACCTCGGCACGCAGGTCCTCGACGCTGCCGATGGAGCGGTCGGTGAAGCGTTGCAGCCGGACCGAGTGGAGGTAGTCCTCCAGCTGCGGCGCGGGCAGCCCGGCAAGGAGGACCCTGCCCATGGAGGTTGCCCAGGCAGGGAAGCGGGTACCCACCGTGATGGACACGCTCAGCAGGCGCGGTGAGGGAACACAGGCCACGTAAACCACGTCACCGCCATCGAGGATGCACAGCGAGGTTGTCTCATTGAGCTCCGCCGCCAGGTCCCTCAGATGCGGCTCCGCCACCCGGGGCAGCGTCAGTGCGGCCAGGTACGACCGGCCCACATCCAGGGACCGCGCCGTCAGCTCGAAAGCCGGCCCGTCAGCACGGAGGTAGCCAAGGTCAGCGAGGGTGAGCAGGAAGCGCCGGGCAGATGCCCGCGTCATGTGCGTCCGGGCGGCCACCTGCGAGACGGTGAGCCGGGACTGGTCCGGGGTGAAGGCAAGCAGGACATCGAAGGCCTTCTCAACCGACTTAACGAAGTAGCCTGCCTGCTCCTCCACGTTGCTGTTCCCCTCCGAACCAACCGGGCATGCCGGCACGGGACTGCCGGTCTTTCGCACCTGTCCGATCATATCGGGCGGGGGAAGGCCCGGCCCGGCAACGGTCAACCTAGTGGGTATCCCGAAGCCGGACGAGCGTGTCCTGCAGCAGACTGCCCGCTGCGCTGTCCAGGCCCAGAAGTGGCACCATGGCCACCGCCTGCTCCCGAAGGTGGTCCCACCCGTCGATGCACCGCACGCCCATTGCCTGTGCGCGTGCAACGGTGGCGGTGGTATGCCGGGCGTACACGAAGTCGTACAGGACGGCGTCCGGGGCCAGTGCAGCACCGCCCCAGGCCGGCAGGTCGGACGTGCTTTTTCCGATGGGCGTCGCGTTGACGATCAGGGAGGCACCAGCGGCGGCCCCCTGGGCCTGCTCCCATGTGATGCTGCGGGCGTCGAGGCCCAGCTGGCGCGCAAGCTCCAGCAACTCTGCGGAAGCATGTGGATCGCGGTCCGTGATGGACACGGTGCCCACGTTTTCCCGGATGGCAATGAGGGCTGCACGGGCGGCGCCCCCTGCTCCGAGCAGGAGGGCATGGCGCTGGTAGGCGTTGCCGAGCAGCACTTCGGCAGCGGTGATGTCGGTGTTGTGGCCTTCCAGGCCCCCGCCCGCCCGCAGAAGCAGGTTGCAGGCCCCGCTCAGCCGCACGGATTCGTCGGCACTGTCGGCTGTTTCAGCTGCCCAGTGCTTGTGCGGCATGGTCACGTTGGCGGCGAGCAGATCGGGCTCCAGGAGGCTCCTGCGGACCTGCGCAAGATCGCCGTGGGGTGGGACATCCCATGCCTCGTACGTCCAGCCGTTGCCCAGCCGGGCCAGGACCGGATTCCAAAGCCCGGGCGACATGGCCTGGGAAGCCGCCGACCCGATGAGGACCAGCCGGAAAGCCTGGGTGCGCGGTTCCATACAAAGATCCACCTTTCGCCGACATCGACGTTGTGATTGCCGTCACCGGCTAGTATCCTCTTTCTAGACGCATTTCGCACACTTGTTCGGTATGCGTACAACTCGAAAAAAGATCCCCACCTTCAGCGTGGAAGGGACCCCCACAATGACCAACATCGCAGCAGGAGCCCAGGCCCAGTCAACGCCTGAGGCGCAGCGCCGTCTCAAGCGCGCAAAAAAGGCAGCGTTGGCAGCCTTCCTCGGCGGCGCACTGGAGTACTACGACTTCTTCATCTACGCCACGGCCGCCTCCCTCGTCTTCTCGAAGATCTTCTTCCCCGCGGGCGATCCCACCGTGGCACTCATCGCATCCTTTGCCACCTTCGGTGTCGCCTACGTCGCGAGGCCGTTCGGCGCAGTGGTGTTCGGGCACCTGGGTGACAAGATCGGCCGCAAGAACACCCTCGTGCTCACCCTCGTCCTGATGGGCAGCGCCACGTTCCTGATCGGCGCCCTGCCGGACTTCAGCCTGGCAGGCTACTGGGCCCCGGGACTGCTGGTGGTGCTGCGCCTGCTGCAGGGCCTCTCCGCCGGGGCTGAAACCGCCGGCGCCTCGGCCTTGTCCACGGAGGAAGCCCCTGAGGGGCGCCGTGGTTTCTTCGCCAGCTTCGCCATGAGCGGCATCTCGGCCGGCATCGTGCTGGCGTCCCTGGCCTTCCTGCCCGTGGCTGCCATGAGTGAAGCAGAACGGATCGCCTGGGGCTGGCGGATTCCGTTCTGGCTGTCCCTGGTGGTTCTCATCGTCGCCTACCTGGTACGCCGCTCCCTGGAGGAGCCCGAGGTCTTCGAGGAAAAGCATGACCACGGCGAACTGGTGAAGCTCCCCTTCGCCAAGATGTTCCAGACCCACCCGGCCCAGTTCTTCCAGGTGGCACTGATGTCCTTCGAAACCGTCACCAACACCTTCATGCAGTCCTTTGGCCTGGCCTATGCGGTTTCGGTAGGCGTCCCGGCCTCCACCATGCTGTGGGTCAGCATCCTGGGCAACGTCCTGGCCATCGTCAGCCAGCCACTGCTGGCGCGGATGTCGGACACCTTTGGCCGCCGCCCCATCTTCATCGGCGGCGTCCTTGGTTCCGGGGCCATGATCTTCGTCTACTTCTGGGTCATCTCCACCGCGAACATCCCCATGATCTTCCTGACCAGCACCCTGATCACAGCCGGCACCTACGCCATGTCCAATGCCATCTACCCGGCCTGGTTCGCGGAGCTCTTTAACGTCAAGGTCCGCTATTCGGGGATGGCCATCGGCCTGCAGATCGGCATCCTCTGCGCCGGCTTCACCCCGCTGCTCGGTACTGCCCTGGTGGGCGCGGACAAGGCCAACTGGGGACCGGCTGCCTGGATCGTGGCCGGTTCATCCGTCCTTGCGGTCGCGGGTGCCTGGTGGGCGCGGGAGACCGCCAAGACCCCGTTGCGCGAACTGGGCAACCACGTGCGGTAGCTGCCTTCCCGGCAAGGCAGCAAACAAAAGGCGGACGACGGCGGGATGGACCGCCGTCGTCCGCCTTTTTCGCCTTATTGTCCGGCCGGCGCCGCCGGGGCGCTGGCCGGGGCTGCCCCATTGTTCTGGCTGCGCCGTCCCTGGCCCGGTGTCTGGGTCCCGGTACTGTTGCCGTTGCCGGCACCCGAACGGCCATTGGTTCCCTGGAAGTTCCCCACGTTGGTGCGGGCGCCCCGGGCACCCATGTCCAGCTGTTTTTGCACCATGGAGCCGCCGAAGAACCCGGCCACCACCAACAGCACGCACACCAGGACCTTCGTGGAGCGGCCCGGCGTATAGCGCTTCCTGGGAATGAAGGGCTCGTCGACGGGTTGGGCCTCTGCCGGTTCGTCGGGGAAGGGTGCGGGCTCCCCATCTGACGCCGTCAGGAAGACCGGAGCCGACAGCGCCTCGGTGACGTCGGCGGTGTCCGGATTGCCTGGTCTGGAACTGTTCACGGGTTTCCTATTCATAACGGAGGGCATCGATGGGCCGCAGCTTTGCGGCCTTGTTGGCGGGGTAGACCCCAAAAACCAGTCCAATGACGGCCGATACCGCCAGGGACAGCCAGACCGTCCAGGCCTGCACCTCGGGTTGTACTCCGAGCACGGGGAATGCGCTGCCGGCAAAGCCGACGGCGATCCCGGCCACTCCACCGATGACCGAAATCACCAGGGACTCGATCAGGAACTGCGTCACGATGCTGCCCCTGGACGCACCAATGGCCTTCCGGATGCCGATCTCGCGGGTACGTTCGGTCACCGTGACCAGCATGATGTTCATGACGCCGATCCCGCCCACCAGGAGGCTGATGGCCGCCACGGCGCCGAGCAGGATGGTCAGTGTCTGGGTGGTGTTGGTGGCGGTGGTGAGGATCTGCGCCTGGTTGCGCACCTGGTAGTCGCGGTTGGTGGAGTCAACGTGGTGGCGGGCGTCCAGGATCATCTGGATCTCGTTTTGGGCCTGGTTCATGACGTCCGCGGAGGCAGCCTGCACGGTAATCGATGCCAGCGTGGGCGCGTACCCGGTGAACTTGTTCTGCGCGGCGGAGAAGGGCACCACCACGATGTCATCCGGATCGTTCAGGCCCGTGGACCCCTTGACTGCGAGGACGCCGGACACGGTGAAGTTCTGACCGTTCAGCTGGATGGTCTGGCCCACCGCGGAACCGGTGGCGTTGCCGAAGAGGTCGCTGGCCACCGTGTTTCCGATGACGGCCACGGGATTCCCCGCCTGCTGGTCGGCGTCGGTAAAGGACGCCCCGGACGCCATGGCGCTGTTGGTGATATCGAAGTACGACGCCGTGGTCCCCAGGAAGCTCGCCACGGAATGGGTGGCGCTGGTGTACGTGGCGGTGACGCCCTGCGCCTGGACGATCGGCGCCGTCCGGGCGACATCCGGTGCCAGCACTGCGTCCGTGAGCGCATGCTCGTCGTCGAGAGTGAGGTTGGTGCTGCGGGTGCGGCTTGTCCCCGCCTGTCCGCCCGTGCTGCGTCCGCCCACGCTGGTGGAACGGCTGACGGTGAGGACGTTCGTGCCCAGCTTGCCGATCTGGGCTTTGATGTTGTTGCTGGTCCCGGCCCCGACGGCGAGCAGGATGATGACAGCGGCAATGCCGATAAGGATTCCCAGCGTGGTCAGTACCGAACGCATCTTGTTGGCGGCCACCCCGGACAGGGCGAACCGCGCGGATTCGAGAAGGTTCACGGCGCCACCGCAAAGTTTCCCGCGGGCACCGGTTGCTGTCGGATATCCGAGACGATCCTGCCGTCCTGCATCCGCACCACCCGGCCTGCACGCTCTGCGACGTCCATTTCGTGGGTGATCATCACGATGGTCCGCCCACTGGCGTGCAGGGTCCCGAAGAGATCCAGGATCTCGCTGGAGGACCGCGAATCCAGCGCTCCGGTGGGCTCATCGGCCAGGAGGAGGACCGGGTTGGTCACCAGGGCCCTGGCGATGGCGACGCGCTGCTGCTGGCCGCCCGAAAGCTGCGAGGGCTTGTGTCCCGCGCGGCTGGACAGTCCCACGGTATCCAGCATGGCCAGCGCGCGGCTGCGCCGCTCGTGCCGCCCCACTTTCGCGTAGGCGAGCGGCATGGCCACATTGTCCACGGCCCTGGTCCTTGAGATCAGGTTGAAGTTCTGGAACACGAAGCCGATCTTGCGGTTGCGGATCTGTGCCTGCTGGTATTCGTCCAGTTCCCGGGTGTTGATGCCGTCCAGGCGGTAGCTTCCCGTGCTGGGGGCATCGAGGCAGCCGATGATGTTCATCATGGTGGACTTGCCGGATCCCGAAGCACCGATGATGGCCACGAAGTCGCCCCTCTCGATCGAGATGTCCACGTTGTCCAGTGCGCGGACCTCAGCCTCGCCCTTGCCGTAAACCTTGCTGACACCGGACAGTTCGATGACAGTGGGCATGCCTACTGGCCGCCGTTCCGGGCGCCGCCCCTGTTGCCGCCGCCGCCCAGGCCGCCGGCGCCGAAGCCGCCGGTTGGGGTGCTGCCGGTATCAAGGGCGCTGGAGATGGCCGGCAGTTCCACCTGGTCCCCTTCGGCGAGGCCGGTCAGGACCTGGGTGCGCCCGTTGGCGCTGATCCCGGTGGTGACCGTCACCGGTGTGGGGGTGCCGTTCTTCACGACGTTGACCGTCTGCCGGTTCCCCGTAGTGGTGATGGCCAGGCTGGGGACCACCAGGGCGTCGTCGGCCGTGGCCGTGGTGACCGAAATGTTGGCACTCTGGCCAAGCCTCAGCCCTGCCGGCGGATTGGCGATGGAGACCGTCACCGGGTAGGTGACCACGCCGTTGGTGGTGCTCGCGGTCTGGGCTATGGAGACCACCTTGCCGGTGACCGGCGCCGCGGCCGGGTCCTGTGCCAGTGCGGGAAAGGTGAATTGGGCCGTCTGGTCCGGTTTCATGCTGGTGACGTCGGACTCCGAGAAGCCGGCAACCACCTGCAGGTGGCCCGTGTCGCTGATGGTGACCAGGCCGCTGCCGGAGCTTGCCCCGCCGGACGACGAGCTCCCGGACGAGGCGGACGATGCTGCTCCGGCGCCGCCGCTGGCCGCCGTCCCGGAGGAACCTGCCGAGGAAGCCGGGGAGGATCCGGTCAGCGCGCCGGCCGTTGCGCTGACCGACGTGACGGTTCCCGCCACGGGTGAGGTCAGGTTGCAGGCGGCGAGGTTCGCCTTGTCCGTGTCGACGGCGAGCTGGGCGCTGGTGACGTTGGTCCCCCCTGCCGAGGCCGCGCTGTTCTGGGCGTTGCCCAGGGCTGTGGTGGCGGAGGCAACCTGCTGCTTGTCCTTGAGCTGCGTGGACGCCTCCTGGTTCTGGGCCTGGGTCAGCGCGGCCTGGTCCTTGGCCAGCTGGTTCTGGGCTGCCACCACCGGGTCCGTCCAGTTGGCAGGCTTCGGGCTGGGGACGGGCGCGGCCTGGGCTGCGGTCACGGCAGCGTTATCGGCATCAACAGCTTTCTGGGCCGCGGCCACGGTGGCCGACTGCTGGGATGAGTCCAGGCCGGCAGACTGCTGGGCGTTGACCAGGGCCTGGTTTGCGGTGGCCACCTGCCCGGCGGCGGATACCTGCTGCTGGTTGGCCTGGGCCGTCACGGAATCCAGTTGGGCCTGGGCGGCGTTGAGGGCGTTTTGGGCGTTGGTGGGATCGATGGACAGGAGCGGCTGGCCGGCAGTGACCTGCTGGCCCAGGGTTGCTGCCACCGAAAGGATCACGCCGCTGCAGTTTTGCGCGTTGACCACCGTGGTGGTTTGCGGGGCGACATTGCCCGACGCTGTGGCCACCGAGGAGATGGCCGCCTTGCTCACCGTTACCGTTCTCGCGGCCGCCGACGGGGTGGTGGATCCAGCCGCGGTAGCCGTGAGGTAGGTGCCTGCGCCGAGGGCCACAATGACGGCGCCCAGGCCCAGGTTGATAACGAGGGTTTTTGAGGTCATGGCTGGACCCTAAAAGGGCCGCCTGAAGAAATGCCGTGAAATCAATGGGAGCGGGGCGGGTGAGTCTTAATGTTTCGCCCCCAACCCCGGTTCATCCCGCCTGCAAAGGGAGCTACCCCCGGGCTGTGAGGTCTGCGGAGATGAGCCTGGCGGTGGCCACGATCTCCTGTGCCACCGACGCGAGGTAGGCATCGGGGTCAGGCTTGGCCTCGACTGATTGGGCCTGCAGCGACACGTTCACGGCTGCCACCACCTTGGCCCCGTCATACACGGGCGCCGCGACGGACATGAGGCCCAGCTCCAGTTCCTGGTTGAGCAGGCACCAGCCTTGCGCGCGGACGGTTTCCAGGACGGCCAGCAACTCGGACGCTGTTCCCAGGGCGCGCGGAGTGAGCGGCTTGATGTCCGCGGCCGCCAAGTACGCCTTGAGCTCCGCGGGGGGCAGGTGCGCGAGCAGTACCCGGCCCATGGACGTGGCGTAGGCGGGGAAGCGGGTGCCCACCGTGATGCCGATGGTCATGATCCGGCGGGTGGTGACCCGGGCAATGTAGGCGATGTCGGTGCCGTCCAGCACGGCGGCGGACGTGGACTCACCCAGCTTCAGGGACAGTTCCTCCAGGTGCGGCTGCGCCAGCTGCGGCAGGGACAGACCCGAGAGGTACGCGTACCCCAGCTGGAGGACCTTGGCCGTCAGGGCGAACGTCTTGCCGTCGGTCCGGACGTACCCCAGTTCCACCAGGGTGTGCAGGAAGCGGCGGGCCGTGGCGCGCGTCAGGCCGGTGCGGGACGCGACCTCGCTGAGCGTCATGACGGGACGCTCAGCGTCGAAGGCCCGGATCACGGCCAGGCCCCTGGCCAGCGACTGGACATACTGGTCGCTGGCCTGCGGGGGCTGGGTCTCCGTGCGGACGGTGTCGGTCATGGTTACCAATCCTAGGCCGCGGTCACCGTTCCGGGCTGCGGGTGTCCGGGTTTTGACGGGCTCAACCACCGGCGACGGCGGCGGCCTTGAGTGGGATGGGGATGAGTTCCTGGAGTTCTTCGAGGCTGCAGCCGAAGGTTTCGCGGACGGAGACGCCGTCGGGTCCCGTGAGGAATACGCCCTTGTCCGTGTAGACGCGGGTCACGCAGCCGACGCCGGTGACCGGGTAGGTGCAGGCGTCCACGATCTTGGAGGCTCCTTCGCGGGTGAGGAGGGTCATCATCACGAAGACGTCCTTGGCGCCGGTGGCCAGATCCATGGCACCCCCGACGGCGGGAATCGCCCCGGGTGCCCCGGTGTGCCAGTTCGCCAGGTCACCGGTGGCGGAGACCTGGAAGGCGCCCAGGACGCAGATGTCCAGGTGGCCGCCGCGCATGATCGCGAACGAGTCCGCGTGGTGGAAGTACGAGGCGCCGGGGAGTTCCGTGACGGGGATCTTGCCGGCGTTGATCAGGTCGTCGTCGACCTGGTCACCAACGGCTTCGGGGCCCATGCCGAGCATCCCGTTCTCCGTGTGGAGGGTGATGTTCTGTTCCTCGGTGAGGTAGTTGGACACCAGGGTGGGCTGGCCGATGCCGAGGTTCACGAAGGACCCCGGGGCGATGTCTTTCGCGACCAGCCGTGCGAGGTCATCGCGGCCCAGGGGCGTCGCCGAGGTCTGGAGGGATGTTTCGGTCAGGCTCATCTCAGGCCGCCTTTTCTGCTGCGCTGCCGCTGCCGGCAACTTTCACGATGCTGTTGACGTAGATCCCCGGGGTGACCACGTTCTCCGGGTCCAGCCCGCCGACCGGGACGATCTCGGACACCTGGACGATGGTGTGCCTGGCGGCCGCGGCCATGATCGGGCCGAAGTTCCGGGCGGTCTTGCGGTACACCAGGTTGCCCTTGCCGTCGGCCTTCAAAGCTTTGATCAGGGCGACGTCGGCGTGGATGGGGGTCTCGAAGACCTGCCATTTGCCGTCCAGGAACCGGGTTTCCTTGCCTTCGGCGAGCATGGTGCCGTACCCGGTGGGGGTGAAGAACCCGCCGATCCCGGCACCGGCGGCGCGGATCCGCTCGGCCAGGTTGCCCTGCGGGACCAGTTCGAGCTCGATCTGCCCGGCCTTGTACTTGGCGTCGAAATGCCAGGAGTCGGACTGCCGCGGGAAGGAGCAGATCATCTTCTTCACCCGGCCCTCCTTGATCAGCAGGGCCAGGCCCTGGTCCCCCTGCCCGGCGTTGTTGTTCACCACGGTCAGGTCCGTGGCGCCGCACTCCAGCAGCGCGTCGATCAGTTCAAACGGCTGGCCGGCGTTGCCGAACCCCCCGATCATCACGGTGGAACCGTCCTTGATCCCGGCCACGGCCTCCTGGACCGACCCAACAAAATTCAGCATTACTTCGCCTTTCCAGCGGTGACGTTTTCGAGGACGACGGCCAGGCCCTGGCCGACGCCGATGCAGATCGCGGCCACACCCCACCGCTCACCGGAAGCCTGCAGGGACCGGGCCAGGGTGCCCAGGATCCGGGTGCCCGAGGCGCCCAGCGGGTGGCCCATGGCGATGGCCCCGCCATGCCGGTTCACGATCGAGTGGTCAATCCCCCAGGCGTTGATGCACGCCAGGGACTGCGCGGCGAACGCTTCGTTGAGTTCGACGGCGCCCACCTGGTCCCAGCCAATGCCCGCCTTCGTGAGGGCCTTGTTCGCCGCCTCCACCGGGGCGTAGCCGAAGTACTGCGGATCGTTGGCGTGCGCGCCGCGCCCGGCGATGCGGGCCAGCGGGTCCAGCCCGAGCAGCCCGGCGGCCGCCTCGGAACCCACCCAGGCCGCGGAGGCGCCGTCGGACAACGGGGATGCGTTGCCCGCGGTGACCGTGCCGTTCTCTGCCCGGAACACCGTCTTGAGCCCGGCGAGCTTCTCCGCCGACGAACCCGCCCGGATGCCCTCATCCCGGACCAGGTCCGTTCCCGGCACGGGGGCAACCAGGTTGTCGTAGAACCCCTCGTCCCAGGCGGCGGCGGACAGGTTATGGGAGGCGGCGGCGAACTCGTCCTGAGCCTCCCGGGTGACGCCGTACTTCTCGCGGAGCCGCTCGGTGGCCTCGCCCAGGGAAATGGTCCACTCCTTGGGCATCGCCTTGTTCACCAGGCGCCAGCCCAGGGTGGTGGACGCCAGGGTCATGTCGCCGGCCGGGTACGGCTTCTCGGTCTTGGGCAGCACCCAGGGGGCGCGGGACATTGACTCGGCACCACCCACGAGCATCAGGTCCGCGTCGCCGGCATTGATCTGGCGCGAAGCGATAATCGCCGCATCAAGCGAGGACCCACAGAGCCGGTTCACCGTGGTGCCCGGGATGGACACCGGGAGCCCGGCCAGCAGGGTGCCCATCCGGGCAATGTTGCGGTTCTCCTCCCCCGCGCCGTTCGCGTTGCCGAACACCACCTCATCAATCCGCTCCGGATCAAGGCCCGGTGCCCGCTTCACGGACTCCTTGATCACGTGCGCGGCAAGGTCGTCCGGACGGACGGCGGCAAGCCCGGAGCCGAACTTGCCGAACGGGGTGCGCACAGCGTCGTACACAAAAGCCTGGTTCATGAAGGTGCATCCATTTCTTTGAAGACCTGCTGGGCGGTCTTGAAGGCGGTGTTGGCGGAGGGAACTCCGCAGTAGATGGCGGTCTGCAGCAGGATTTCCTTGACCTCGTCCCTGCTCAGGCCGTTGGTGATGGCAGCGCGGATGTGCATGGCCAGCTCCTCCCAGTGGCCGTGCGCCACCATGGCGGTAATGGTCACCGCGGAGCGCATCTGCCGGGTCAGGCCGGGCCGGGTCCAGATGCCACCCCAGGCGATGCGGGTGATCATGTCCTGGAAGTCGTCGGTGAACTCGTCCTTGTTGGCGTTGGCACGGTCCACGTGCGCGGCACCCAGGACTTCGCGCCGGACCACCATGCCGCCGTCGTAAATTTCCTGGCTGGTGGCGCCGGGCTGGACCACGCCGCGACGGTCAGCAGGCTGCCATTCCGCGCCGCTCATTTGGCGGCCGCCCGCGATTCGGCCCAGCTGAGCAGGCTGCGCATGAGGTCGGCGACATGCGCCGGTGCCTCGGCGGGAGCAAGGTGGGCGATCCCCTCGATGCTGACAGCCGTGGCGGTGCCGCCCCCGGCGGTGATGCCCGCAGCCACTTCCTCAGCCATGGCCGGGGTAGCCACACCGTCCAGTGCACCGGCGATGACCTGGGTGGGGACGGTGATAGCGCCGAGCTCATTGCGGACATCAAAGGCCGCCAGTGCTTCGCAGCAGAAGGCGTAGCTGAAACGGTCCGCGTCCCGGAGGGAATGCAGGAGCTGGCTGCTGAATTCAGGCTCCCGGTCCATGAAGCCCGGCGCGAACCAGCGCTGCGCGGAGCCCTGGATCATCACGGGCGTGCCCTGGGTGCGGACGGTTTCGGCGCGCTCCAGCCAGCCCTCCGGGGTACCGATCTTGGCGCCGCTGTTCTGCACGGACAGGCTCTTGAGACGCTCCCCGTGCCTGATGCCCAGCTGGAGCCCCACGGCACCGCCCAGGGAGACGCCGGCGTAGTGGAAGGCCTCACCGGGGGCGATCGAATCAACCAGGTCCACCACGGCGTCGGCCAGCGCGGCGACGTCGAACGCGTCGGTGGCGGCCGGAGAAACCCCGTGGCCGGGCAGGTCCCACGCCACTACGTCGTAGTCATTGCCAAGCAGTGATGCCACGCGGTTCCAGAGGATGGACGAGGTGCCCAAGGAGGGGCCCACCACGAGCAGGGGGCGGTCTCCGAGTACTCGCTGGGGGGACAGCAGCGCTGCCTTCAGGGCCGGTTTAGCCACGGGAAGCTCCATTCGCATCGGGGGAAACAAAGTCAGGGAAGGCTGCCAGGATGCGGCGGGTAATCTCCGCCGACTGGCCAAGGTAGCTCGCGGGGTCCAGGAGCTCTTCCAGCCGTGCATCAGGGACGACGACGGCGGGAACAGCGTCGCGGAGCAGCTTCCGGTACGTGGCGGCCTGTTCGGCGGGGGGCGCCTGCAGCGTTTGGTCCACCACGTCCTGCAGCTGCTGCTTGCCGGTGCGGCCGCCCTGCTCCTTTAGCAGCGGAGCCACCGCTGCCGTGACGCCCTCGGCCAGCAGCAGCGGTCCGGCAAGGTCCAGGTTGCGGCGCATGGCCTCCGGGAACACCTGCAGCCCCTCTGCAAGCTCGCGGAGGTGGCCGGCGGCCCCGAGGGTGAGAGCCAGCAACTGCCGGAGAGCCGGCCACTCTGCATGCCAGGCCCCGTCCGGGCGTTCGTCGTTGAAGGTGGCGGCGGCCACGTGCAACTGCGCTGCCAGCTGCGGTGCCTGCAGCGCGGCGCTGCGGACCAGGACGGACAGCACCGGGTTCTGCTTTTGCGGCATGGCGGAGGAAACCCCGCGGCCGGCAGCACGGGGTTCAGCGAGCTCTGCAACCTCGGGCCGGCTGAGGAACAGCACGTCCGCGGCGATCTTGCCGAAGGCGTCCAGGACGGAAGCCAGGGCATGCCCCAGTGAGGTAATGGCCAGCCGGTTGGTGTGCCAGGGAGCCTGCGCCGGGGCCAGGCCCAGCTGGGCGGCCAGGTTGTCGGCCAGGCTGAACGGCGTGGCGTGCGAGCCTTCGGTCAGCACCGTTCCGGCCGCGAGAGTTCCGGCGGCACCGCCGAACTGGACGGGAAATTGCAGCGCCTCCAGCTGGCGGCCCGCGGCGGCCGCGCCCTGGAACCACTGCGCGGCCCGCAGCCCGAAGGTGAAGGGAAGGGAATGTTGGGTCAGGCTCCTGCCCACGCACAGCGTGTCCGCATGCTGCCCTGCCAAGGCGGCGAGCGACGCCGCGGCGCCCTTCAGGTCCGCCAGCACGGCATGGACGGTGTTCCGGGCCAGCAGCATCAGGGCGGTGTCCAGCACGTCCTGGCTGGTCAGGGACGTGTGCACGGCTTTCGCCGCCCCAACTCCCGCGGTGTCGAGCGCCGCCACCTTCTTCCGGAGGTCCGCCAGCAGCGGGATTACCGGGTTGCCGCCGCCCTGGGCACGCAGCGCAATATCGGCCAGGTCGTAGCGCCCCGCCTCCGCGGCGGAGGCCACGACGGCGGCGGAACCGGCAGGTGCCAGGGCCGCCCGTTGCAGCACGGCGGCCCAGCCCGATTCGACGGCGAGGATCGCCGCCAGCACGGCCCGGTCCCCCGTCAGCACCGCCACCAGCGGTGACGCTGAGACGGGACTGAGCAGGCCGGC
>Ga0308158_10002045_pt1 | contig 19851 bp, 21 predicted proteins | sample PhyBR2_FD_201038 | JGI IMG/M metagenome (GOLD analysis project Ga0308158, IMG submission 201038) | Phyllosphere microbial communities from UC Gill Tract Community Farm, Albany, California, United States - DLSLB.R2 | ecosystem: Host-associated > Plants > Phyllosphere > Unclassified | place: USA...
AAGTTGGTGAGTGTGCGAGGCTCGCCAGCAACAGTGGTGTAGTTGAAGTTCAACACAACAGTGTTGCCATTGGCAATCTCAGCACGCAGAGCCTCTTCGACGGTAGGAGCCTGAACAGGAGCCTGGGTAGGAACCTGAACAGCAACGAAGTCAGGAAGCACTGTGGCAGTGGTGTCCTCTTCAGCCTCGTCCTGCTCTTCAGCCTCGTCATGCTCGTCAGCCTCATCCCACTCATCTTCGCCACCGTAGACATCATCAAGAATGTCCTGGTCGATGACAAGGTTTGTCAGGTTGGCGTAGAGGTAGGAAGAAACCTCATCATTCTCATCAGCACCAATGAGAATCAGGTCAGTTCCGTTCATGCGAACTTCAGTCACAGCAAAGTCATCAACTGTAACATCGTCACCGTTACCACGAGTGTAGGTGAAGGAAACAAGAACCTCATCGACTGTGGTCAGGAGGCTTTCCAGAGTGGTGATGTTGTTGCGGTCTACCGTGTCAGCACCAGCGGAGTAGTGAGTGGTGGCAATCTGGTGTTCAGCCAGACCGACAACCTTGTAGCGGCTAACGCGAAGCTTCTGGAACGAAGCATGCTCAGGAACAGCTACAACATCACGAGGGTTAATTTTCACTGTAAGGAGACGGCCGTTTGCATAGTTACTGGCGTAAGCGTAGGAACCAGCGTGGAGTCCTGTGCTACAGCCGACAGAGTTGTCAGCATTCACCTTGGAGCGAGGAATCTCGACAACAGCACCCAGAGTGTTAGGCAGGTTGCTGTTCTCAAAGACCTGGTTGTTCACGATGCCATAACCTGCCCAGCGTGAAGTACCGTCAGCGTTCACACCCTTGTAAGCGTAGAAGTCACCGTCAACGTCGATGGTGAGACCATGGCGGGTAATGAACTCATACAGAGCGTCAACCGACTGTCCAGAAGGGTTGGTGTAGAGCTTCTCAAGGAAGGCAACAAGACCACGGTAAGAATCAGGTGAGCCACCCTCATCAAGAATGCGGAAGATGTGGTCCACGACGGAGTTGCGAATCACGTCACCGTCGAAAAGAATCTCAGAACCGTTGAAAGTAATGCGGTCAGAGTAACGCTGAAGGCTGCGAGAGATGCTGGCACCAGGAGCAACAAGAGCTCGGAGGTTGTTCTCATCAATCTCGTCAGCAGGAGTGGATGTGAGGGTGTTGATGATTGCTGCGTAATTCGCATTGCTCGAATCAACGGTCTCAACTGAGCCGTCACCGAAGATGAGTGTAGCGCCTGAACCCTGCGTTTCGGAATTGAAAATTGTATACATAACTGTCATGGTGGTTCTCTCCTTGTGGAATGTTTAGCTCGTTTGTTCTTGTTTCAAGTTTACCAGCTTTATACCAGTGAAGTCAAGTTTCTGAACAAACTTTAGCGGTTTTTTGGGAAAAAGATTGGACTCAAATCAGTGTTCAACATGTTTACAATCTCTTCAGAAAGATGCTGGTCAAACGCTTTATTTTCATCCAAAGTCATACCGCAAGAACAAGTGTTAGCATCTTTGACTGTGTGGGCTTGTACTACTTTCAGCACATGCTCAGTGTCATGGCCAGCTTCAAGCCGGCGAACATACTCTTCGATATGACGCACCGCTGTTGCAAGGGTTCCGTCTGTCGCCCAAAGAATAGGACTGGCTTTCCACACAAGCTTTTCATGGGCGGAACGAATTTCGGCGTAAAGCTCTTCTGTTGTTTTCTCAGGCATAATTTTCTCCAAAATAAAAGGGTATGAGGCGGGACACATTTCTATGTCCCGCCTCATCAGTGTTTAGTTTGTTGCAGGGAACTTGAAGTTCAGGTACTCAACAATCAGCGACACAGGAGTGTCACTGTCGCTGTGAGCAAGAAATTCAGGGTTCATGCTTTCAATTTCAGTGTTGTACTCAGGGAAGATTGAAGCATACATGTCATTGGTTACAATGTCGATGAATCTCGAAAACTTGCGGTTCATTGAGTAGTCGAGGCTATTCACTTTAGCAGCTGCAGCAGTCCAGGCACGAAGTTCTGTGTTCTGAATGTCGCCCAAGACAGGACCAATAGCATTAGTCCAGTAAATATCGTTACGAAGGTTCTCGAAGATATCAACTTCAAGAGGCGTCATAGGGTTAGCTGCAACAAAGTTTGCAACAGCAACAGGCAAAGCAGCGTCAAGGCTGACTGCTTCAGGAACTGCAGCCAGGAATGACTCAATCCGCACGTTAGCAGGAACCCGAACAAACGCAATGTCATTCTGCGTCGTACCCGCATCGACGTTGTAGTTTTCCTTAACAAACGCAATGGTGTTGTTCACAAGGCTGAAGTTAGAGCTTGAAACACTAGAACCGCGAGCCGTAAGTGCAGCAATCTTGTGCGACAGCGAAGCAGTATCAGCATCATTTGTCTGAATGTAGACAACATGCTTCTTTCCAGCAGCAACCGCAGCAGAGTAGCTGGCAACAGTAGGACGCTGGTTTCTCCAAGAGTTGCTCACGTTGAGGAAGCTAACAGGAAGTGAACCGTAGTTCACTTCACCACGAGTAGTTGTCCCGCTACGCAGGGCTCGCTTCTCAGTGTTGATTTCCTTACGAAGCTCAACACCCTTAGTCTCGAACTCATCCGGGGTGTAGATACCAACAGCGATAGCAGGAAGCCACTTGCCAAGGTCACCCTGCTTAGCAGTAGTGAATACAAGGTTGAAGCCGTCTGAAATGCCGGGGTGCTTGACCTCGAACGCCTTACGGAAACGGTTCAGGGACTGAGCCTCCGCACGGTCCTCCACACCATACACAACCAGCGAGCGACCGCTGAGTACACGGGAGTAAGGCTGAACAGTGTTCTTGGAACCAGAAGCACTGTAGAAGCTCTCGAAGTCCTCGAAAACAGGAACAACCTTCTGAGGAACAACCTCACCCTTGTACTTCCACTCCTGGTTGAAACCAGCAAGGCGAAGCGACTCAGCAATGTCAAGAGCAGTGGTGCGGTTAGGAGCATCCTCGAAACGAGTCTGAATATTCTTCACGACCTCCTTGTGGAGACGCTTCGTACCCTCAACAATAGCCTTCTTCGTCTTGTCGGAGAAGATGAGAGTGTCACGAGCAGGAGTCATGTCAACAGAACCGATGGGAAGGTTCACCACAGTGTAGTCATCAAGGCTACCGTAAGTGCTGCCGTAGTTCTGGTCGTCAAGCTCAGACTTGCTGAACGTGTAAGAAATGGGACCGACAAGAACAATCTTCTCGTTGTAGTTCTTGTGAAGCTTGACTCGACGGTTGTTCTTCTCCCAGTCAACAAGGTCGTTCAGCATCCAGCCAGCCTCGCCAAGAGCGGTGAAGCTCTCAGTGTTGTAGACACTGTTGGTGTTCAGCTGACCGTTGACACTGACACTTCCTGCAGGGAAACCAAGAAGAAGGTTGGAGTTGTTGAAGATTCGGGAAAGACGCTCAGGGTCAGGAAGGGTGATGGAAACAACAGTCCCGTTGCCGTCCGTGGTGTTCTGAGGAGCAAGGAACTGACCCTTGCCGACGTTGTTCTCACCCTTGCGGAACAGAACGGTGTGCTTCACGCCATCCTTGACGGAGGTGACAACAAAGTTTGTGGCGACGCTGAAAGCAGACTTGGCTCCAAGACCGAAGCCACCAATCTGTGAGTTGGTCTTACGCTTCGTGGAAGCACCGTACTTGGGGAACACGTTCTTCAGGACATGCTTGTCCATACCAGTTCCGTGGTCACGAATGGTGAAAGTCGGGTTCAGTCGGGTGGGGAGGGTGACCTCGACAGGGTTGGGGAAGACAAGACCAAAGCTGGTCTTTACACCAAGAGCAGCAACCATGGCGTCCAGAGCGTTCGCAATGTACTCACGGGCGATTGCCTTGTACTCGTCAACGTACATGTTGGTGAGCATGTTCATGATGTGAGGAGTGGACTCTGCATCGAGAGTCATGTCGACCTCATCGTCAAACGTAGCGTTCGTGATGACTTCTGCGACCTGGGTGTCAATCTTCATTCTGGTTTCTCTCCTGAATCGGAAGGGATAAGTAGGGGGTGTTTCTCTCTAACAAGTTCTACTTTAGCACAAGGGTTGAGCGAATGCAACCCCTCATCCCGCATTTTTACCTGAGTAATTATTTACCCACTATTTTATTCTTGAATGATATAGTAATGAGGCATAAATACCTTACTTTGGTTTCCTGTGCTAAAGCTCGTTGCATGCTATCATAAACTAAACTCCTACGAAAGGTCTTCCCATGCTCACTCTTGCTGATTTCTTCACACAGCAGAAAGCGGAAAACCCAGACGGTATCGAAGTGCTCATCGTAGACTTGAACGGTTCTTTAGAACACCTTGCCGAAGAATTCCAGAAAAACGACATTATTCACGAATATGCCACAGAACCCCGAGAAATCAAAAACCTTCTCACCTCTCTTCACGAAGATGCAGTTACTGAAATCAACAAAGCTCGCAAACTTCGACGTAAAGTGTTCCTTTATGTAAGCTCAGCAGCAATTAGCAAAGCCATGGATGAGCAAGTGAATAAAATGCTTGCAGAGCTGAACGAAATCGGGCCTAAAGCCAACATCAACATCGCTAACTATCTAAACCAGTGACCAAAATAAGTAAAGCCCCTCAGAAACTTGAGGGGCTTTACTTATTTCTATGTCAAATTAGTTCGTAAACTGCTTCAACATGCTGAGCTTTGATTCGCTTTCCTGAGAAGAAACCTGCTTTACGCAAAGCTGCAGCCAGGGCAGGGTCGCCAACAACAACCCCATGGACAGTAGCCGGCTCAACCTCAGGTGTTTCAGCTTTCACTGCAACACGAGGGCCAATCCAGCCTGTCTCCAGAACATTATCCACACCAAAAGCTTTCGCCTTAGCGAGAATCTCCTCACGAGTCAAAGACTCTTTCCCTGAAATAACATCCCAAGGACGAGGAAGGGTAGCAAACAGACGAGTGTCAATGTGAAGCTCCTGCCCTGAGTTGCGAGCCCACCACACCACATCAGCAGCCATAAGACGAGGAGCTTTACCAGGAAGGTACACATCCAGAACTGAATCCAGACCAGAAGCCACAGTTGCTGCAAGCCAAGCTGAACGCATTGTGTTCAACGCACCAGCAAAGGCGTTCCAGCTGGAGCTATCCACGCCCTTAACCATGACCATTTCGTCACGCATACGCTCAGGAAGCGTCACGAACAACGCATCTAAACGGTCAGCCGCAACAACCATGTGACGGTGGAAAACTCCACTCAACTGTCCAACAGTTTCCTTGTCAAGACGGTCAAACACATCAACTGTAGGTGAAACAAGAGCAATCTGCTCCCAAGCAGAAGTGTCATCAAGCAAAGCCTTCAGACCTTCAACAATTACGTCTTTAGCTTTCGACTGACCACCAAGCATGAACAGTGAACGGCGGTTCGCACGAGCAGCAAGGTAAGCCACAAAAGCCAGCGACACATCATCCATCTTAGACGCATCAACAGCGTACGCCAGACGGCTCTTAGCCTGCATCTGAGCATGACGAACAGTGAGAGAATCCTGCACACGTGCAATCTTATCCTCAAAGTTCTTCAGGAAACGCAAACGCTTCATGAAAGCCTTCTTGCTGTCCACAAAAGAAGCATCCCAGTCCAGTTCCAACCGCTGACGCAACGCATCAGAAGCAGACCATGAAGCAGGAACAGCCAGGTCATGCAGAGCTTTACGCAGAACATCCTGCAGCTGCTGAACATACCCTTGAGCGTACACATCAGCTGTAACAGTTGACACGTCAGCCTGAGGGAACAGAACCTGCAAAGCAGCAAGCTGAGTGTCAGCTGCGTCAACTTTGTCAAAGTCATCGTTCATCTGGTAGCTGTAACGAACATAACGAGCATGCTGGCTGCCCAGACGCTGAAGCTCAGCATGAAGTACAGGAACATGGTTAGCAACACCCAAACCAAGGATAGCTGCAGCGACAGCTCCAGTCGATGAACGACGGACAAGGCTGTCCTGCAGCATTTTGCGTGCGGAAATGTGATCCATTTTTCTCTCCTCGAAAAGCCGTTCTCTCTGCGGCTTGTAAATAAAAGTCTTGTGCAACAGGGTGGATATGAACCACCAACTACCCGGAAAGACAAGAGCCAAGCGTTCTATAACCTTGAACTACTGCTGCAATAAATACTCTACCACAAGACATTTGGTAATGCAAGAAAATATGAAAAGTTTTGGGGAAGACATAAATGAAGTAGCCCGTACCTCGCTTTCAGGTACGGGCTACTTCGAAGAAGCTAAAGAACTTCCACTTCAGTGATTCGGTCTGCACGATACGAGCGGGCAGTGTCCTCATCCAGGTAGCCCGTCACAATCTCGTGACCTTCCTGAGAGTTGGAGACTTCATCCACTGTAATCGAATCAACAACAGTCTCGTCACCGTTCAACTTCTTGTACTTGAACTTAATCTTCTGGTTCTTCTGAATATCTGTAGCCATATCATTCTCCTTGTCTGTGAACTTTGTTTAGCTTTTCACAGGTAGGGTAACAGACACCACTGACATTGTTAGTAGATGTCAACTTCCTGGGTTGTTTTCTGTGAAATCATCACGCTGATGTTGTCGTACTCACTATCAGCAACAAGAGTGAACGTCACAGGCATAAGACGCTCAGTGCCGTAATCATAATCATAAACCTTCGTACTCACTGTTACTTTGCGGTTACGAATCAGGTTTTCAGCAGCAGCAACAGTAACCGGAAAATCGTTATGCTTCAGGAACTCCTGCAGACTCACCGCCCATGTCTGGATACGCTCTTTCTCAACCTGGCGGTAGGACTTCACGGCGAAGCTGATAACAATGGCGGACAGAGAAGTCAGCAAAAGCGTACTTGCCAGAGTCCCAGAAAGAAGAGCCCCACCATCCAGCCCCTTCACAGCAAAAGCCAGAGCAACCATTCCTAAGACATAACCCACAGCTGTGAAGAACAGAGTGACAATCCAGGAGAACTTCAGGGAGCCTTTCACATCAGTGAAACTGAAGTCAGCAAACCCGAGATACTTGTTAGTCTTAGCCATTGCCATGCTTTCTTTCATAAAGTGGTTGATTTACTCTACAAGTTTAGCAATAAGCTGTTCAGAATGCAAGTAGGCATGAAAAAGCGGAGACGATGCACCCCATGACAAGGCATCGTCTCCGCTGGTTATTTCGCTGCTTTATGCTTCCTGGTAATGTTTCTGGATTGCGTTCTGGGAAGCAACTCCGATGATTGGAGTAGCGTTCGCCTGACCGTCTTTGAAGAAGCTCAAAGTAGGGATGGACTGGACACGGAAAGCTGCAGCTAACTCAGGGTTAGCATCAACGTCAACTTTCAGAAGAGTAACATTGTCATCTTCGTTGTCAATTTTGTCCAAGATTGGTGAAACTGCACGACATGGACCACACCAGGTGGCCCAGAAGTCAACGATAACCTGCTTACCTTTGTTCTCTTCGCTTTTCAACTGCTCAGCAAAATTTTCAGGGCTTGTAATGTTGACACTCATAATATATATCTCCGTTCTAGACTGTCATTACCATAACAAAGCTCGACAGGTTGTTATTCCCGTCCCCTTTCTGCTACACTTATTCTGACCGCTGTCTTCCTAAGGTACCCATGATCCGCAAACTCACCTCTGCAATAGCTGTTGCAGCTATGACCCTTCTTGCAGTCTCCAGCACGAATCTGAACCTTGCACCTGACCAGCAGGTTAGTGCTGCTCCTGCTATCTCAGACTCCGAACAGGTCTACCAGGAAAGCCTGGCGTTGCTGAAACAAGCTGCAGATAAAGCATCCAAGAAAGTCACTCCAGTGAGAAAAGGAGTAGCTGATACGTTCGAAGTGTCCAACGAATACGACAACCTCATCGGTCTTATCTCACAGTACAAACAAGGGCAGCCTTTGGACAGCTACAACAACAGCAGCTCTTCTTTATTCTCTGAACTTCGTACCCAAAATCTCAACATGACTGCTTCTGACATGCGAATAATCACATCAGAAGCTGTTACCTCCTTGGAAGAACGAGTAGATGCATGGACTACGTTGGTCGATGACATTAACCAACAAGCTGCTCCAGTAGGAGAAACTACCGAACAGCGTATTACTCGGTTGCAGCTTGCCATCAATCAGCCGTTTCCTTTCAAAGTGGAATCCTGCGTCAACCATGATGGCATGGAGTTAGCTTGGGGATGCTACGAACCTGGTGATAATTTTTACACTTTGACTCCTGAACTATTGGAGTTTGATGACTGCTATGTGAAAACTACACTTGCCCATGAGTACCGCCATTATCAGCAATGGACTGAAGGGTTGATGGATGGTCCAGACTTGAAACAAAACAACTGGTTAGAAGATGACGCCCGAGCTCACGAATGGCTTGGTGGTGGTTGCTAACTACTTGCCAACTTACTTGCTAACTACTTGCCAACTTACTTGCTAACTACTTATCAACTTGCTTGCTAACTTGCTAACTACTTGTGGTTGCTACTCATCAGTGGTAGAGTAGCAATCATACATTCTTAAGGAGAAAACATCATGGCTTCAACAATTGAGCGTCCAGTTACCGCCCCTTACACTTCACAGGTCCATCAGGCAACCTGGGCGGCCTGGGATGCGTACGTCGAGAAGTGCGTCAAGGAAGGCATCCACCCTTCCCACCTTGAAAGCTACATCGTCCGTAAGTCCTTCATGGATGGTTTCATTGAAGGTCTGAAAGCCTAACTTCATCACAGCAACAGATAAGCCCCGAATCGAAACATGATTCGGGGCTTATCTTATTTCGTTGTTCAGTTCAGATGGCAGTAAGCTGAATACCTGTGGCAACACGGTGAGCATGAACGGTGAAGTCACGCGAGTCAAAACTAACACCAGCGTTAATCTGCTGAGCAACGAGCAAAGTCGGTTCAAGACCCTGACCTCGCAAACCAGGAATTTCATTCCAGCTGTTACTCAGAAGCTTCACCTGAAGAATAAGGTTTGACACAACACTCAGCTTCGCAAGCAGAATGATGTTCGTGGTAGTCCGCTGAACCTCAATGAGAGTGTCATAAGCTTTAGTGAACTCCTCCTGAATCTGGGCGTTACTCAGCTCATGGTAAGTCGGGAAGTCAGTCACAGTCAGAAGAACCTTTCAGAAAGCATCCCCTATACGAAGGGGCTGGATTCTCTGAGTGTACCAAACAAACACTGTAATTACAAGTTGGTCTTCTTATGAGCGCGTTTACGTTTCCATGCTTGATAACGGCGCTTCAACTGCAACCACACGTAAATGAACTTACCCCGAATTTGCTTGTTCAGCTTCTTGAACAGCGGAAACTCTAACCCTAAAAGAGCTAAACCAGCGAAGACAATAAGCCATCCAGGACCAGGTAAAGGCACCATGACAAGACCTACCGCGACAACCAGAAAACCAACAACAGCGATGAGCAGTTTGTAAGTTATCTGCAGGATAGGGTGCTGGTCATACAACCAGGAGCGAAAACGCTCATGCTTTGATAACGGAGGAACATCCACAGACATAGAAACTAACGACGATTGAACAACATTGACAATATGATGTATCGGTTGGAAAACTGAGCTCTTTCTGAACCTACTAAGCCAACCCGCTGTTTAGATACAGGACATCAACCATGATGACAGCCGTGACAGGGTAGACACCCCAAATGGCCCAAGACCAGATATGGTTCAAACGAATAAGTTTCCAAGCATGACTCTTCTTCTGCAACGCATACTCTTCAGCTCTCAAAAAGTCTGGTTTGTAAAGTAATGGTGAGTTAGCGATAGCTAACGCAACTCCACCAATCATCGCAGCCGAACCTGTAGCTAACGCTGCAACTTCCCACACCCCGAGAAAGAACCCATTATCTGGGGCAGGGTTCGTAATTACAATCAAAGCAAACACAATGCTTGCAACCAAATTCACACTCAAGATAGCGTTCAAAACCAAACTGTTTGCTTGAGGAGCTGATTCGAAGTTAGCTATCTTCTCCATCTCATTATCCAACGTAACCCTGCCGGCTAAAACAATTTTCTTAGCAGCTTGCCTTGCCCTCAAAGCAGAAAGGCTTGCAGTGAACGCATACAAAATGGCGAAAGGAACAAGGAGAATGAACAGTAACCCAAACACTCCGATGACTGACACCACTGAAGCAATAGTGATGAGAATACCAATTACGAAAGTGCGAACAATCAAACCACCTACAGTGGTACTAATATCTCTTGATGCTCCCACGCCTAATGTCCTCTGATCTTCACCTGCTAAGGTATCGGTTCTTACCTAACCCATCTCTATCAAGGGGTGCAAGATGAGCCTTGCAACAAGCCCATCATCATGGTAAACTGGTGAACATTCTACTTACAAAGGAAAACTGATGACTAACCTCATGCTGGATCACGATACACTACCCAAGCTTCCTGAAGCTTACCTGTGGGAGATGGAGTACACCATGAAAGGTGAACCTATTCTCACTTTGAAAGCCAACCTGGCAGACCCTATGTTCAGTAAATATAACCTGAAGCTGGAAATGGATGCTATCGAAGACACCAGCTACGAAATTATTGCCGAGTCACCCACCACAGCTAAGAAAGTCAACAAAACAGCTGAGTATCTTGCAGCTAACCTGGAGAAGAAAACCCACAGCGCTGTGAAGAACCTTCTTGCTGAGCGAATCATTCGCAAAAAGAACTTCTTGGAGAAGCGAATCGCTAAGATTAAGGTCCGTTTCACTAAGTAAAAGAGAGCAAGCAACCCAGCTGGGTTGCTTGCTCTCTTTCATTCGAAGACCATTAGCTCACTTTGACAAGCTTGATTTTGTCAACATACATATTGTACGCAGTGGAGTTTGGTGATGTCACGTTGAACGCAATTATCATGTCCTGATTTGTTGCAGCACCGACAGTGAAAGTGAAAGAATCTTCAAACCAGTTCTGGTAAGTGAAAGAAGTAGAAGCAGGGAAGTTTCTTGTCTCAGTTACTCCTCCAGTGACAAAGCTGTAAGAAGAGTACTTAGTGTCGCTTCGTGATGCAGCGAAACTGAAAGTATATGTCCCTGGCTGCAAAGTTCCCACATTCAACTTCATCTGAGGTTTAGGCTGATTAGCTGAACGTAAGTTGAACACAGATTGGTTAGTGTCAGTCACAGAATTCTGGGTTGTGTAGTTATTCACGACAACAGGAGTTGTGAAAGTTGCACCATCAATCATGCTGGTCAGTGTGCCTGTACCAGTAGCTGAAGGACCAGCATTGTTGAAGTAAACATCTGTTGGCTGAGCTGGAGTTGTCGGTGTTGGAGTAACAGCACCTGACCCTGCAGTTACTGCAGGGTTTACTGTTCCAGCGTCAGTACCTGAACCAACACAAGGTTCAACTGTTCCTGCGTACTCAACAGCTTGTTTTTTACTGTTAGAAGCTGTGAACCACTTACCAGAAGCTGACTTAGAGAACCCAACATAGTTCTTATTGTCCTCCGTCGCTACAGTACAATACCCGACATTCTTCGCCAGTAAGTTGCTCTGAGCAAGTTCAGTGGAATTAGCAAAACTGTTCTTCTTCCCATTCGTCAAATCCTGACTTGGGTCAGAAGACAAACCAAAGAAAGCATTCTGTGCGGTATGAACAGAATCAAGTTGTTGTTTAGCTGCTTTGTCTTGAGACCAAGGGATGACAGCAAAAACGGTTGCAGCAATAACACCACCAATCAAACCAATGATGATAACACCAACCATGATACTTGCCAAGTCGATGGCACCACGGGAGGATCGCAGAGCAGCACGTAGAGAAATCATAACAAAACTTTCAAATCGGGGGAATGGTGAAAGGTGCAATTCCTTCACAACGTTATGATTATCGGCAAAATGTGGCAGGCAACTAAATCAGCCACCTGCCACATCTCTGCTGGCTACACTCAGAGCTGATTCAACTGCTCATACAGCTCAGGTTCAAGAACTGTTCCGTATTCTCTAATCCACTCAATAGCCTGTTCATCTTGGCTCATGAAAATTTGGAACTCTTTCTGCTCACCTTTCACCGAAATGATGCCTCTGCCACGAATCTTTGGTAAAGTCACAGCTTTCGAGTTACGCAACACCATTGTAGAAGGAGTTGCATCCATCCGACCAGCAACTACTCTGGTCTCCAAGTAAGCTTTATGTGAATCAGTGATGATTGTCGCATCTGGACGTTGAGATGACACAACAACAAAAATGTTCGCAGCTCTACCCTGCCTCAGAAGGTCAATGAGAGCATGACGAATCTGCTCAACCTGGCTTACCAAAACATCATCAGCATCTTTAGGAACAGGCATAGCAAGCAGTACGTTCGCTTCATCAATAGCTAAAAGGATGTTCTTACCTTTCGGACCAGAAAGGTCCGAATAGCTCTGCACTTTCTCGGCCGACATCTGTGCCAAACGAGAGTTTAACACTGTTCTCACTTCAAGAAGAACCTCAAGTGCATCTTCAAACGTTGATGCGATACGTTGAACTGTGTTCTTATATTTTTTGAAAGGAGTAAACTCCACAACCTTCAAATCGATACCGTAAAAATCCCAACGCCTGTTATGAGCCATGCAATGGTAGAAGATATTCCTCAGAAGAACACTTTTACCTTGACCTGTTCCTCCAGCGATGAGCATATGGGAGTCTTTCCCTGGGTTCCAGAACACAGTCTCATCATTAGCTGCAACACCTAACGGAAAATAGCCAGCTGATTCAAAGTTCTCAGCCCAGTCAAACACAGCTGACTCAGGAATCAAAGCTGGTTGTTCCCTCTCACGAATCAAACCTTTCTCAGTCAACAAGTCACGCAGAACTTGCTCTGATTCAGAACGGTTACCGAGCGTTAGATGAAAAGGCATCCCGCCTAAATCTTCATCCACTGAAGTGATATGGATGGTGTTGTCTTTAGCCCGGTAAGAGACACGGACTCCATCCAATTCCAGATACTTCTTATTTTTTGACACTGTAGACATAGCTGTCTCCTCATTTTCGACTGGTTCCTGCCAGAACACGAACAGAAAATCTGTTCAACTACAGACTATCGGGAGTTATCAAACTGGAACCAGAAAGTGTCAATTTTCTGTTACAACAAAAAGGTGGTCATGCTTTCGTCTGTAATAACTAAGCATGACCACCTTTTCAGGTAAAGAACTTCAAACTGTTAGCTGACTTTTTCAAGAACAACATCATCAATATAGAACTGCGGATACCCACCAGTAGCTCCTACAGCTGAGTAATAAGCCGTGGTATTTGAATTTGTAGGAGTAAACTCAACACTAATCTGAACCCATTTATTCTGCTCGCTGGCAAGATTAGAAGTTTGGTTACCAATCTTTACCTTCATATCTTTAGCAGGGTACCGGCTACTATTAGTGTAAACCCAAGCAGTCATACGATATTTTTGACCCACAACATAGCTGTAGTAGTACTGAGTGATAGTGACGTTCTTGATTACAGTATCCGTATCACCCCAAATGCTGTTAGAACCGCCATGCTTCCAGGTAGTGGACTGACGACCAGACCAGTTGCTGTATGATTGATTAACTGGATTCTCAAAATCCCAAGACGAAACTCTAGTATATACAGGCTCAGGCGCAGGAACAGGAGCAGTTGAACCAGGATTGGTACCAGTTCCTGGGGCAGTTCCAGCATCAGTAGGGGTTGTTCCCACCGGAGTAGAACCATTATCTACTGAAGGGTCAACAATCACAACAGGTTTGGTGTCAACAATAGCATCAACACAAGGAACAATACCAGCAGTCAGAACCTGTGCTTGTTTGTTACTGTTCAAAGCATAAAACCATTTACCAGAAGCTGACTTTGCATACGCATGGTAATCTTTCCCATCCACAGTAGCAACAGTGCAATAAGTAGGGTTGGAAGTCAGCAGGCTATTTGAGTCAAGCTCAACAGAGTTAGCAAAACTGTTCTTCTTCCCGCCCACAAGGTCCTGACTTGAGTCAGAAGACAAACCAAAGAAAGCGTTCTGAGCAGTATGGACAGAATCTAGTTGCTGCTTTGCAGCCTTGTCCTGAGACCAAGGAATGACGGCAAAGACAGTAGCAGCGATGACGCCACCGATCAAACCAATGATGATAACACCAACCATAATGGAAGCTAAGTCAATAGCAGCCCGCGAGGATTTTAGGACAGAGTAGAGCTTAATCATGAAATTCTTTCGTAAGTGGGGATAAATTATCAGTTGACTTTTTCAAGAACAACATCATCAATGAAGAACTGAGGAGGTCTGTTATCGAAAACGTTCTGAGCGGAGAATGTTGCACTCATGCTTTTAGCGGTTGGAGTGTATTCAACACTCACTTGAACCCATTTTTTGGTATCACTAACCAAGTTAGAAGTTTGACCAGCAATACTAATCTTGATGTTCTTAGCTGGGTAATAGCCTGAGTCAGTATAAACCCATGCAGTCATACGATACTTCTGACCAACAACATAGCTGGAATAGTAGTTGCTAATTGAAACGTTCTTGATTACGGTGTCAGTGTCACCATACAGACTGTATGATCCACCATGCTTGTAGGAATTAGATTGACGACCAGACCAATCGTAGAATGACTGGTTGTTAGCTTTTTCGAAGTCCCAAGTAGACACAGGAGTGTACACAGGCTCAGGGGTAGGAACAGGAGCAGTTGAACCAGGATTGGTACCAGTCCCTGGGGCAGTTCCAGTATCAGTAGGAGCTGTTCCCACCGGAGTGGAACCGTTATCTACAGAAGGGTCAACAATCACGACAGGTTTGGTGTCGACAACAGCCTCAACACAAGGAACAACACCAGCAGTCAGAACCTGTGCTTGCTTGTTACTGTTCAACGCATAGAACCATTTGCCAGAACCAGACTTCGCATAAGCATGGTAATCTTTCCCGTCAGTAGTAGCAACAGTACAATACGTAGGATTGGAAGTCAGCAAACTATTTGAATCAAGCTCAACAGAGCCAGCAAAACTGTTCTTCTTACCACCCACAAGGTCCTGGCTTGGGTCAGAGGACAATCCAAAGAACGCGTTCTGAGCAGTATGGATAGAATCAAGCTGTTGTTTCGCTGCTTTATCCTGGGACCACGGAATGACAGCGAAAACGGTAGCTGCAATGACGCCACCGATCAAACCAATGATGATGACACCAACCATGATACTTGCCAAGTCAATGGCAGCACGAGAGGATTTCAGGGCAGAAGTAAGCCTAAGCATAAAGGTAAAACTCTTTCAAACAGGGGACGATACCTAATCCTTATCGGTTACATGCATAAGAATGAACCCAAAGCCGAACATCACTCAGTTTTTGAATCTATACCTGTCAAATCAGAGTCCAAAATATTGAACTCGTATGGGAGATTCACAATCACCGATATCCTAACTATGGTCTCATACAATCCTTCTATTATTCGCTTCGACTGGAACTCTGAACTACAACACATATTTGTTGAATTCGACCCTCTACTACCCATCTTTCCTCTCTACGCACCGATGGCTTACAATCCTTCCAGCCAACAAATACTCACATACGGGGCTAAAAAGAACGAAGGATACATCTGGGACAACACTAAACATGGTATTCACTACACCAATCCGGTAGAAGCTGTTTACAAAAACCCCAAAAAAGTGCTATCCAGTAAAGCCTTCATCGAACTGGAGAACGGTGTACAGATTTACCCCACCCACATGCTTGGACAACTATCCCCAGAACTCATAGAACAAATGCAGAACAAGAAACCTGACACGTTCAAATGGGTCAAATTCGACTAAATAACATTGAATACTGAAGCCATGTTTGATATACTAAGAAGATGATTAGTGAAGAGCATCTCGCCAGCCTGACAGCCGACCTCACCAGATACCCGATCACCAAAGGTCCCTGGTACTCATCACCAAACGGTCGAGGCGGTGGACGAATTCACACTGCCTCAGGAGAAACCATCCTCGAAGGACCCAAACACCATGACGTAATCAGAGCAGCAGCAGCTGTCGTGTTCCTTGAAGAGCTACTCGAAGAAGTCACAGCACTCCGCAAACTGCCTGGCAACCATCACCAGGAAGCAGGACTTTACCGGACACTCACCCGTATCGATGAACTGAGAGCTCTCGCACCTGGTTCCCTCATCGAAGACGAGCAGAAAACCCAATGGCGTTCACGGCTGGACAGAAAAGTCATCCGCTGGGTCAACCAGACAGACCCCACACAGCAGCGGGTTACTGCCGAACTGCCAGGACACCGCTACATACTCATTCAAGCAGCCTAAAACTTAGCCGTTTAGGACTGGACATAATAGCTGTAGAAGTTTCCTTCCCCATCAGTAACAATGGTCAACGTATTGCTATCGTTCAAAGGAACAGGCTGATCCTCAAAACGCAAGGCATATACAGGTAATTGAATGACAGGTACATTGTAGGGCTTGTAAAGATCGAGAGCATCTTGACAAGTTTCAATAGTCTTCATCAAGGGAGTCAAAGGAACAAACGACTTACTTGCATCTACCTCATCGTAAGAGGCTAACCATTGCAAGTAAGTAGGTAAAGTTTCACCAGGGTAAGGGAGAAAATGAATCGAACCGTTATGGTTCCAATCCATTGAACTTTTACCCCAGTCTTTAGAGTCTTCAAACATAATCAGAGCTTCACCCTGTTGTCCTTCAAGGAAAAGACCATAATCAGCTTCCATACCGACAGACTCCCAATCAAGGTCGAAAAACACATAGCCTTTTTTGCCTTGGAAAATAATTTCAGCGAACAGTCTGAAAGGAATACTTTGTTCTGAACCTTCTTGGTTTACAACAAAGTATGGCCACAAGCCTCTCTTTTCGTAGAAATCAGTCGAAGCACTAATTCTTACCTGAGTAAATTCACCCTCACCCCACGTGTTCTTGTAGAGCTCCGCATGGTTAACATACTCAACTTCTCCATCATGGTTTCGATACACAGGAACAGTGACCCATTCTAAATTCTCTCTTAGCTCCAGACTCAAATCACAGTAAGCCAGTTTAGAATTCAGGAAAGTACCATCAAGGAATGTAAAAGCCTGATTGTCAGGATTCACAAAAATAACGTACCTATAAGGAGAGTAATCTACAGTTTGATGAACAATTCTCAGCTCGCCTAAAGAATCACAAGTTGGGTCTGTGTATGCTGCTCTAATCTCTTCAATAGAAAAAGCCTCTAAATAGGGCTTCACCATTGTTGCGTAGTCGAAAAGAATATCCTCGTCATCTTGCCAAATATCATCCATAACCAAAGTTATCGGACCTACGCAACCAAGCTATACAGTCAGTCTATAACGAGTCTTACCGGCATCCCAGATGCGTGGCAAGTTATTCAACAGTGCTAATTCACGCTCTGTCAAACCCTCCTGCCACACCAAAGAGTCATCATTCTTGAACCGCTTCAGACGGTAACCGAACTTGTGTTTACGCTCCCCACCAACCACATACATGTAATCAGGAGACAGCATCCTGTCAACTTCAAAACCATGAGACTCATACAACCCGCCATCACTAATAGTGTGGTCAGCAAATGTAATGAACGAACTCGGCAGATACGTCTTCGTAGCATGCTTCAGTAGCTTCGTAAACCCACCTGTAACGCTCCCAGCCGTCGCGTAACGAACAATGTTCAAGGTTTCGCCCGCTTCCTTCTTCAACACCATCAAAGCCTTCACAACGCCCTCAGCGTCCTTCAAACCCAGATAGTAAGAACCAGAAGCAAAGCCCTGCACATGGTTCAAACCCAGAAACAGCTTCGCATCCTCAGTTGATAGCACAGCAACAGAAGTCTTCCGAGCAAACACTTTACTCGTCACAACATTCAGCTCAGGATACAGCTCAGCTAAACGAGAAGTCACACCCAACTTATGAGCCAAGGCACGCAAAATCACCGGCTTACGGTCACGCCAGTCATCCTCCCAAATCTGTAACAACTGCACACCAGCAGCCTTAGCAGCATCATACTTATCCTTATGATAGTTACGACCCTTACCAGCAGACTCACTATGCCAATACAAGCCATTGAACTCAATACCGAACTGCTTCTCAGGAATGAACAAGTCAATCTCCTGACGGTTACCCAAGACTCTACGGTTAGACTGCTCAACAGCAAAGCCTAGCTTAGTCAAGAACTCAAACAGCTCTAACTCAGGCTTAGAGACAAAGTTGTGGTTCAGAACTGCACACTCGGGACAGCCTCGGCCTATACGACCATAAACAAAAGTTTCCCATTCATGGCCATAATCGCAAATCCACCACGCTCGATGCTCAGAGCCTTTGCTTACCAATTTAGGAGTCAAATCTCCATTTTTTGTTGGATGCCACTGAGCAGCAATGGCTGGATGAGTTGTTTCTAAATCGTTGAATCCAGCTAAGCGCTTTTTCCCAAAGCAAATAGGGCAGCCTTGTCCTTCTACTCTTTTGTAAACAGCGGCTTCCCATTCGTGACCATATTCATCTACCCACCAAAATTTGTTGTGAGAACCATATACAACATCAGCAGGGGTAACCTGGTTGTTTTTGGCTGGATGCCATTCAACTGATAATTCTGGGTACAATACAGCTAAACTGTTGCCCTCATCTGTCTTCTTATTTGCACAAAATGGACATCCTGCACCTCGGGCTCTATTTTTGACAGAAGCTTCCCAATCATGACCGCATCGACCAGACCACCAAACTTTTGCATTTGTGCCTGCTGACAGAGAACTGATTGTTAACCCAATATTTTTAGTCGAATGCAGTTCAGAAGCAAGTGAAGGATTTGTAGTTGCTAAGTCATTGAATCCTGCTAGCACTCTATGACCAGAACAAAATGGACAACCATCATTTCTGGTAACTCGTTTTCCAACAGAAGCTTCCCATTCATGATTGCAAGGACCAAGCCACCAAACTATCTTAGAAGAGCCAGCACTAAGATGATTAGGTAAGAGCTCTCCGTTTTTTGTTGGATGCCATTGTCTTGCAATTAGTTCAGGAATTTGTTTTTTTGGAGCTTTTGTCGAATTCTTTAAAGCTGGACTGTTACAACTGGGGCAGCCTCGTCCAGCAAAACGACTTCTGAGCTCGGAAGACCATTCGTGTCCGCACTCACCCAACCACCACACTTTTTCGTGACTGTACGGTGAGATAGTAGCCAAATCCAAATGAGCATTCTTATCAGGATGCCATTCAGCAGCTAAAAAAGGATTCTTAGTCGCCAAATCATTGAAACCAGGAAGGATACGCTTACCTGAACAAATAGGGCAACCAAACTGCCGGCGAAGCTTCACCTGAACATCCCATTCATGGTCATGCTCATCAACCCACCAAACAACAACTTTACTTCCCTCAGTAACATCCTGAGGAGTCAAATCACCATTCTTAGTAGGGTGCCACTGGGCAGTAATTTCAGGTTGGGTAGTAGCTAAATCATTGAAACCGGCCAACACTGCCCGGTTGGAACAAAACGGACAACCGTTACCCTTCAACCGAGTCTTAGGGGCAGCCTCCCAAGCATGACCACAATCACCCAGCCACCAGGCTTTCTTCGCAGAACCCGAACTTGCCTCAGAAGCCAGCCAACCCTCATTCAACACAGGATGCCACTGGGCAACAAGAGAAGGAGGAAGAGGGTTTTTCATAACACTACTATTCTAACACTTAAACCAAACATCCCCTCCCTCTCAATGTTTTTCAAAGAGAAGAAGGGGATGTCCAGTTCAGAGAGTAACTTGAACTACGCAGAACTTACAATGCGCAGGAAACGCAAGTCTCGTCAAGAGTACCTTCAAGTCCTACGTTGTTCACACGAACGTAGTACAAGGACTTGATTTCAGCATGAGGGTAACGAGCCAACAATTCGCCACGCTCA
>Ga0308158_10002046_pt1 | contig 19845 bp, 24 predicted proteins | sample PhyBR2_FD_201038 | JGI IMG/M metagenome (GOLD analysis project Ga0308158, IMG submission 201038) | Phyllosphere microbial communities from UC Gill Tract Community Farm, Albany, California, United States - DLSLB.R2 | ecosystem: Host-associated > Plants > Phyllosphere > Unclassified | place: USA...
TCGCCAGCGACGCTGGCTTGCTTGAAACCGTTGACACGGCCCCAGGGGCAGTCTCCCAGGCGTGAATGCAAGAGATTTGAGAGGAGAGAATGCATGAGTGTGACTCGCCCTGGCATGTTCGGAGAGCTGTTTGCTGGTGTCAGCCGGCTCTTTCAACCGGTTCGATGCGAGCGTAGTCGAGTTGCTCGACCTCGAGGGGTGTGAGGTCGTCGATGGAGCCGTGGGTGCGTTCGGTGTTGAACCAGAGCACCCAGGATGCGGTCGCCGCCTCGACCTGATCGACGTCACGCCAGGGACCCTCGTGGTGGATGAGTTCGGACTTGTAGAGCCCGATCTGCGATTCCGCGAGAGAGTTGTCGTAGGCGTCGCCGACGGATCCGACGGACGGATCGATGCCTTCGTCGACGAGCCGGTCGGTGAAGGCGATTGACGTGTAGACGCTGCCCGCGTCGGTGTGGTGCGTGAGCCCCTCGAATCCGGTGACGCCTTCGCGGCGGCGGGTGAAGAGAGCCATGTCGAGGCAGTCGAGCACGAGCGGTGTGGTCATGCTCGTCGCGGCGCGCCAGCCGATGATGCGGCGGGAGTGCGCGTCGAAGACGAACGCGACGTAGACCCATCCGGACCAGGTCCACACGTATGTGAAGTCGGCGACCCAGAGCTGGTTCGTGCGGAACCGGGCGAAGTGTCGGTCGACGAGGTCCGCGGGCCTGGTCTCGCGTGGATCCGTGTCGACGGGACGCTTCCGCTTCCCACGGAGCACGCCGGCGATCCCAAGCTCACGCATGAGACGCTCGACCGTGCAGCGGGCGATGTCGTGCCCGTCACGGCGGAGCCGCAGCCAGAGCTTTCGGGCGCCGAGCACCTTGCGGTGCACCTGCCACGCGGCGAGGATGATCGGCTTCCACCGCTCATCCGACACGGCCTGGGATGACGGTCCGCGCCCGCGGGCATCGTAGTAGGTCGATGGGGCGATCTTCACGCCGTGCTGGGTGAGCACAGCGCAGATCGACTCGACACCCCATCGGAGCCCGCCCTCGGTGCGGTCCTTATGTTCGTCGATGAAGGCGACTATCGCTTGTGTGGCCGGTCGAGTTCGGCCGCGAAGAAAGCCGAAGCCGCCTTCAAGATCTCGTTCGCCCGCCGCAGCTCGGCGTTCTCCCGCTTCAGGCGCTTGATCTCCACCGCCGCGTCAGTCGTCACACCGGGCCGGTCTCCCGCGTCCACCTGCTCCCGACGGATCCAGGTGCGGATCGTTTCCGGCGACCCGATGCCGAGCATCTGCGCGACCGCGGTCATCGCCTGATACTCGCTCGGATAGTCGGCCCGCACCTCGGCGACCATACGGACAGCGCGCTCACGAAGCTCGCGCGGATACTTACTGGGACGTCCCATAAGACAGATCCTTCCAAGGAATCCTGTCTCCGGACACACCGGGGCGAGTCACCTCTCCCTGAACGGCTTCGTCCTCGCGATCTTCCTCCAGCAATCGGTGGGCTTGTCCGCCACCGCTGCCGGGCTGGCTTCGCTGCCGATGACAATCATCATGATCCTCGGAAGCTCCAGCATCGGAACGCTCAGCGGTCGCTTCGGAGCACGAGTGTTCATGACCGTCGGACCCATCATGATGGCGCTCGGCTCCCTCCTGCTGCTCACGGTGTCGGCAGACTTCAACTACTGGCAGCAGGTTTTGCCGGGTGTCATCATGTTCGGAGCAGGCCTGACGGTCACCGTCTCGCCACTGACCAGCGCCGTACTCGGCTCCGTGCCCAGCGACAGGTCCGGAACCGCATCGGCGATCAACAACGCAGTCGCCCGCGTATCCAGCCTCGTCATCGTCGCAGTCCTCGCCGTGATCGTGGGAGGACAGATCGATCTCGCAGGGTTTCACCGCGCCGCAATCGTCACAGCGATCTTGCTCACAGCTGGTGCACTCGCGTCATGGGCCGGGATTCGCACGGCGGTCGAGCCCCGCTCCCGCAGCAAGACCACGGTCAGGGCTGAGCCCTGCACCGCCTCGGACATCCCAGTGACCGTCGGCGTCACGCGAGCTGGCCCACGACGCGTATGACATGCAAAGGAGACTCCCATGGCAGTGATCAATAGCGGGTTCGGCGGTCGTCGGGGCGCCAGCGACTCACGGTTACCACCGGGCCAGACGCTCGTCGACGACTGGCCCGTGCTCACGGCCGGCCTCACTCCCGATGTCGGGGCGCACGAGTGGACCTTGACGATCACGACCGAGACAGGTGCCGAGTACAACTGGGACTGGAATGCGCTCCAGGACGTGGGCGTGGAAGACATCGTCACCGATATCCATTGCGTTACCCACTGGTCAAAGCTCGATATGGCCTGGCGCGGAGTTCCCTTGGATCGACTCTTCGAAGATGTCGAGACCTCCTACGACTACGTCATGGCCCGAAGCCACGGCGGCTACACGACCAACCTCCCCCTCGAAGACTTACTCGACGGACAGGCGTGGATCGCCACCGAGGCCGACGGCGAGCCCTTGACCCCTGAGCATGGTGGCCCCGCGCGTCTACTCGTACCCCATCTGTACTTCTGGAAGAGCGCGAAATGGGTCCGCGAACTACGGATGATGCCCACCGACGAACCGGGATTCTGGGAGCAGAATGGCTACCACCTCCGTGGTGACCCGTGGAGAGAGGAACGCTACTGGTGACGGCGCGGATTCGCGCCAGCTGGCACGTCGCGCGCGTGGCGAACCGACGCCCGGAGACCTCATCAGCGATACGCCTCGAGCTGGACGTGCCGACCTGGCCGGGAAACCATGCAGGATCCCACCTCGATATCCGCCTCACCGCACCTGACGGCTACCAGGCCGCCCGCTCATACTCAGTCGCATCGTCAGGTCCGACGACCCGCGTCATGCTCGCCGTCGAAGAGCTCCCCGGGGGCGAAGTGTCGCCTTACCTCGTACACCAGCTCGTCGAGGGTGACCAACTGGAGGTCCACGGCCCTCTGGGGCAGTACTTCGTCTGGATCCCCACGAAAACCGACCGTTCCCCAGTCCAACTCATCGCCGGTGGATCCGGGGTGGTCCCGTTGTTCGCGATGGCCGCCGCACGGGAGCGCGAGACCGATCACGCCGACTTCAGACTGCTCTATTCAGTACGGACTCCCGAAGACGTGTTCTTCGTCGATGAGCTCGCAGAACTCACACGAACGACCGTCGAGATCGTCCACACCCGCCAGTCTCCCCCCGAAGCATCGCGTCCCCCCGGACGACTGACCCACGAGTCGCTAGGCGACTACGTCTTCCCCGCCTCGGCGACACCGCGCATCTTCCTTTGCGGACCGACACCATTCGTCGAGACGATCGCCGGCTGGCTTCCTGAGCTCGGCCACGACCCCACACGAATACGCACCGAACGCTTCGGAGGCAGCGGATGACTCATCTCGACGGAAACGCACTCGCAGGAACCTTCGCGGACGTCCTCGGCATCGAAATCACCACCGCGATCGGACAATGCGGAAGCTGCCACCACCGCTGTGAACTCGGCCAGTCCCACGCCTTCCTAACCGCTGCCGGTGCGGTCTTGCGATGCGACCGCTGCCAAAGCGTGCTCGCCATCGTCGTCCACAAGCCGCACGAGGCGCTCGTCAATCTCTCCGGCCTCGCCCATGTGACGATCGCACGACCGTGACCTCCCTTCGACAACATGAGCCGGAACCGACGGGGACGGATGAAGAAGCATGGTGATCCAGATCTACGACAGCCGCGTGCGTGCTGTGCGTGACTTCATTCCCGCGCGAGACGGGAAGGTCAGCATCTACGTCTGCGGACCGACCGTTCAATCCGCGCCCCACATCGGGCACCTGCGCAGCGCACTCAGCTACGACCTGTGGACACGATGGTTCACCCACCGCGGCTTCAAAGTCACACTGATCCGCAACGTCACGGACATCGACGACAAGGTTCTCGCCCTCGCCACCGACGACGATCCGTGGTGGGCTCGTGCCTACCGCATCGAGACCGAGTTCAGCCGCCTCTATGCGGTCATGGGTATTCTGCCGCCCGCCTACGAGCCCCGCACATCCGGTCATATCCAGCACAGCCAACTCCTCATCAAGCGCCTGATCCACCGCGGACACGCATACGTCTCGACCGACGGATCAGGGGATGTCTACTTCGACGTCGCCAGCTGGCGCGACTACGGCTCGCTCACCCGGCAAGGGCCCGACGCCGTCCTCGACATCGACGAGAGCTCGAACATCGCCAAGCGAGACAGTCGAGACTTCGCGCTCTGGAAGGGAGCCAAGAGGGCCGAGCCGGACTCCGCATCCTGGCCGTCGCCATGGGGTGCCGGGCGGCCAGGATGGCACATTCAGTGCTCGGCAATGTCCCGCCGCTACCTCGGCCCGGTGTTCGACATCCATGGCGGCGGACTCGATCTTCGATTCCCCCATCACGAGAACGAGCTGGCACAGTCCGTCGCGGCCGGCGACCAGTTCGCCAGATACTGGGTCCACAACGGCCTGGTCACCACGAACGGGCAAAAGATGTCCAAGTCGCTCGACAACTCCGTCTCCGCCGACGCCCTCCTCCAGCAGGTCAGCTCGGCGGCGCTCCGCTACTACCTGCTGAGCGCGCACTACCGATCAACACTCGATTACAACCAGCAATCCCTCACCGAAGCCGAAGCCGCCTTCGGCCGCATAGCCGCGTTCCAGCGCCGAGCCCGCCCGCACGTCGCTATCATCCCCACGGCGACCGGTCTTCCCGAGTGCTTCGCGAAAGCGCTCGACGATGACTTGAACGCTCCCGCCGCACTAGCCGTCCTGCACGATCACGTTCATGCGGGCAACTCTGCCATCGACCACGATGACCTCGCCTCAGCCGCAAGAGAGTATCGGTTTGTGTCGGCAATGCTCAGCGTGCTCGGCATCGCTGACGAGGCGCTGGACGTGACCACCCGTGACGGCATAGGGACGACGGTTGCCGCGGTGGTCGACATGCTGCTCACGCAGCGGACAGCCGCCCGCGACGCTCACGATTTCGATACTGCCGACCGCATTCGCGACGAACTCGCCAAGGTCGGGATCACCATCGACGACACCGCCTCGGGCCCCTCCTGGCGAACCACATGAAGCAATCGAACCAGACCGGCGACCGGGCCCCCTGCGAGGGATCATCTGTCGGCAGGATCGGGCTCGGACTTGCAGCTCTCGGACGACCTACCTACCTCACCGCCGGCAGATCCGATGCTCTCGGCGCCCCGGTCGATCGCACCATGGAGACGATGCGGACCCGAACATTTGAGGTCTTGGACGCCGCGTGGCAGCTCGGAATCCGGTTCTTGGACCTCGCGCCGTCCTACGGGCACGCGGAGGACTTCCTCGGCGCATGGCTCGCCGCCCACCCGACGCGCCGTGCGCAACTAACCATCAGCTCGAAATGGGGATACGAGTACGTCGCGCGATGGAAGCTGGAAGCCAGAGTCCATGAGCGCAAGGAGCACAGCCTCGCGATGCTCGACAAGCAGTGGCCTGCGACCCAGTCCGCCCTCGGGGGAGCCCCGGACTTCTACCTTGTACACTCTGTCACCCCCGAAAGCCCCGCTCTCAGTGATCCGGCCGTGCTCGCACGCCTCAGGGAGGTGGCCGACGCCGGCACGAGGGTCGGACTCAGCACGAGCGGGCCGCATCAAGCCGACACCATCCGCACGGCGCTCACCCTTCCGTCGTCGCCGTTCACCGCAGTGCAGACCACGTGGAACATCCTCGAACGATCCGCGCAGGGCTCGCTGGCGGTCGCTGCCGAAAACGGATGGATGGTTATCGTGAAGGAAGCGATGGCCAACGGCCGTCTCGCGCCGGGAGGGACTCCGGAAGCGGACCGCCTCGCAACCACCGGCGGAATCACGAGCGACGCACTCGCCATCGGCGCCGCCCTCGCGCAGGACTGGGCCCACATCGTCCTCAGCGGAGCGGTGACAGTGGCCCAGTTGACGAGCAACACTCAGGCGCGAGCTCTCCACGTCGACCCCGATGAGTTCGACCACCTGTCGATCCCTGCGGACAGATACTGGGCAGAGCGGGCCGAACGCGAGTGGAGCTGAAGGGGCATAACTCCAGAGGGGTCCGAATGGTCCAATCAGCTTGCGTATCGAGTGTCTAATTAGCGACGTTCTAGTTTCGCTCATATGGTCTTTGGGGTCCAAAAAGTCATTGCCCTCATCACCCAAGTGCCAGATACTGGTCTCATGACAATCGCTGAGCACGTCGCGATCTTCGACAGCCTCGTCGGCGAAATCACCCAGCACTACCAGCGCGGCCGCGTTCTCATCGCGATCGATGGAGCAGACGAGCAAGGGACCCGCGGGTTCGCCGACTCCATGGCCGTTGCGATGAAGGCCAGGTCGTGGCAAGTCGTCCGATCCACGAGCACGCCACGGGCGGCGGCAGACCGCGATGACCTGACGTTTCCTCGACACGACGGCTACCGGAGCAACGAAGATTTCAGTCGTCTTCGGGAGATCGTGACACACTTTCGTGATGGGAGCCTGGCCGCGGACACCTCCGGCTCTGGGGTTTTCGCTGACGCAGTACTGATCGTCGACGGCCGATTTCTCCTGCGCCCAGAGCTCCGGGGAATCTGGCACTTCGGGGTCTGGCTCGAAGGCGACCATCAACTCAGCGACGAGTCGCTCGAAGCACAGATCCGCTACACGCGAGACGGCGGCCCACGGGCCGCCGCCGACGCAATCTACGACATCACGAATGCTCACGCGCCCGTTCGAGTATGGGCTGACACCTGCTGACACTGCGCGGTCCGGCTCGCATGCCCCCGTGGCTCGGTGGCTACGGGTATACCGAGGCCTCGCGGAAGCACGAAACAACGATCCCCGCCACGCAAGCGACCGATCACTTCATCGCCGCCGATGAAACGCTGAGCCATCGAAAGGGACGTGCCATGCAGTTCTCGAGAGTACTGTCCGTCGTCGACTGCCACGCTGAAGGCGAGAGCGGGAAGGTCATCGTGGGCGGGATCGGCCAGATCCCCGGTGAGACCATGTTCGACAAGCGTGAGTTCCTGAGGGCCGAGCGGGACGACATCCGCCGCCTGGTGCTGCTCGAGCCCCGCGGCGCGGTCTGGCACAACGCCAACATTCTCCTGCCGTCCCACCACCCGGACGCCGACATGGGGTTCGTGATCCTTGAGACCACCGAGTACCCGGCCATGTCAGGCTCGAACGCGATGTGCGTAGCGACGGTTCTCCTCGAGACCGGCATCGTGCCGATGACCATGCCCGTGACGGAGCTCGTTCTCGAAGCACCAGCCGGGCTCATCCGTGTGCGATGCGATTGCTCCGATGGCAAGGTGCTCAGCGTGCGTCTCGTCAATCAGCCGGCGTTCGTCTACCACCGCGACGCACACGTCGAGGTCGAGGGGCTTGGCGCCGTCCGACTCGACGTCGCATATGGCGGGATGACGTTCGCAATGGTGCATGCCGAGGAGCTCGGGTTCGAGATTGCGCCGTCAGAGGCACGAGAAATCTGCGAGGTCGGCGAGCAAGTAAAAAAAGCCGCGAGCGAGCAACTGGAGGTCGAGCATCCCGTTGACGCGCGTATCCCCGGCATCACCAACTTCGAGATGATGGGTCCGTTGCGCCATGACGCCGGGGTGCTCACCGCGCGCAACACCGCTGTGGTGTCGCCTGGCCGCTGCGACCGCTCGCCTTGCGGTACCGGCACATCGGCGCGGCTGGCGCTGCTGCACGCGCAAGGACTGATCCGGCCGGGCGAGCTGTTCGTCCACGAATCGATAACCGGCAGCCGGTTCACGTCGTCGATCGACGCCCTCACAACGGTCGGTCCGTACGACGCGGTCGTCCCCGCCGTGGCAGGTCAGGCCTGGATAACCGGCTTTTCCCAGATGGGGTTGCATCCCACCGACCCGTACCCGCAGGGGTTCACCGTCGCCGACACCTGGATGCAGGAGTTCTCCCTACTTGCCGGATGAGATCGTCAGCGTCGGCTGTCACCTGCGGGGGCCAACCTGGTTCGGTGAAAGCGCAAGATCCGCCCACTCGGGGTCGCGCGTCGGGTCCCCGCTGCTATGCGGGGCCACCTGCGTCAGGCGCCGTCGGCTCATCCGCTGGAGGAGAAGCTGAGGCGATCGGCACAGCTCCCTGGGCGAGTTTGAGACGGGTCCACAGGTTCATGTTGATGATGACCGCCGCCATCTCCGCGACATCACGTTCGCTGAAGTGGATCCGCAGTTCATCGTGTGCCTTCGCAAACCGCTCCTGACTGAAAACGGTGAGGGCTTCACAGTACGCAAGCGCGGCGCGCTCCTGAGCGGAGAACATCGTGCTCTCCCGCCAGGACGGCAGGTGGGCGATGACCACCGGGGGAATCCCGACCTTGATCGCAACCTCGGTGTGCAAGATCAGGCAGTATGAGCAGGGGTTCAACTGCGCGACTCGCAGTCGGAGCAGTTGTAACAGTCGTCGATCACCCGGAAGGTCAGCCGAGTATCCGAATGCGGCCGCCATCTTGCCCGCCAGGCGCCCGAAGCGGGTCTGGTTGGGGTCGAACCGGGTGTTGCGGAAGCTCACGTTCTCGAGAACCGGGCCGAAACTATTCATGTCACGCCGAGACATCAGCATCTCCGTCCCGCCTGCACCTGTGCGCCAAGCCGGGCTGCGTACTCCGGGTGTTGCTGCACGAACGAGCGGAAGACGGGGCATCTCACGGTCACGCGCTTGCCCTCAGCATGGAGGCTGTCGAGCACCCTGCGCGTGAGGGCGGCGGCCAGCCCCATTCCACGGTACTCAGGAAGGATCGATGTGGCGAGGAGCAGCACACGGTCGTTCTTCTCATCAAACAACACCCCGCCGAACTCGACGCCATCCTTCGTCGCGACGAACACGTCGCGCGACTCGTCCCGCGCGATCGAGAACGAAGCCTCATCTGTCGACGCCGGCGTCCGCATCTCGTCCACGAGAGCGCGCTGGTCGAGGGAAATGTGAAATCCACCGTGTCCTGCGGGGTCCGACTCGTCAGGTGAGAGCTGAGGCGGGAAGTGAAAACCGGTCATGTGAATCTCCCGAGTTGGAACGCGATGAGTTGGTCTGAAGCCCTGACTCGAGCTTAGCGATGTATGGACTCTAGGGTCCAATATCAGTAATCTTGAAGAGCGGACCATCTCACCCAGGAGGAGACCATGAGCGCGAAGGATTACGTGAAGACCGAGGAGGCGCTACGCAGCCTCACCGAGGACCAGCGTTACGTCACGCAGGAAGAGGGCACCGAACCTGCTTATGACAACGAGTATTGGGCGAACGACGAGCCCGGCATCTACGTCGACATCGTCTCCGGGCAGCCGCTGTTCTCCTCGACCGACAAGTACGACAGCGGCACCGGTTGGCCGAGCTTTACCAGGCCGATCGATGACGACGCCCTGGACACCAGGACCGATCATCAGCTGGTCACGCCTCGCATCGAGGTGCGTTCGACCGGTGCGGACAGCCACCTCGGCCACGTCTTCCCCGACGGACCGCAGGATGCTGGGGGGCTCCGGTATTGCATGAACTCCGCCGCCCTTCGCTTCGTCCCGGCCTCATCCCTCGAGGAAGAGGGATACGGGCAGTACCGCTCGCTGTTCGACGCGGATGCCGGCTCGACAGGAGTCGTCGCATGACCGCCGGCATCGATGACACCGGAAAGATCACCCGCAACCCCGACACCGAGACCGCCGTCCTCGCGGGCGGCTGCTTTTGGGGCATGGAGGATCTGTTCCGTCGCCAGCCGGGCGTGGTTGACACCCGTGTCGGCTACACGGGAGGCGAGAACGATCACCCGACTTACCGTAACCACCCCGGGCATGCCGAGGCGATCGAGATCGTCTTTGACCCGACCCAGACGACGTACCGCGACATCCTCGCCTATTTCTTCCAGGTCCACGACCCCACGACCCTCAACAGCCAGGGCAACGACTACGGCACGAGCTACCGCTCCGCGATCTTCCCCACCTCCATGCAACAGGAGCAGATCGCCCGCGAGACGATCGCCGACGTCGACGCATCCGGTCTGTGGCCGGGGAAGCCTGTCACCACCATCGAGCCCGCGGGCTCTTTCTGGGAAGCCGAGCCCGAGCATCAGGATTACCTGATTACATACCCCAACGGCTACACATGTCACTTCGAACGCCCCGATTGGGTGCTGCCGAGCCGAACCGAGGCGGACGCGCCGGCATAGCGACGGCGGATCTCAGCGAACCTCGGACGATCGCGCCGGAAACAGGACACACATGGACAGCAGCCAGGACGGCATGGTCACGCTGAGAGGTACCGATCAGGTGCTCGGAGAACTGGACTCGTCCCGGACCGCCGACTCGCTCGCCGAAGTCACGAACATCACGAACGACGAGAGCGCATCGGTCTATGAACTCCGCGTCGAGGACCGCACCGTTGCGGGACTTGTGTACGCCGAGACCGGCAACCGGGTGACTCTGCTCGCGACATCCGTGTTTCCTGAGTTCCGCGGAAAAGGGCTTGCCGGCAAGCTCCTCGGCGGCGTCCTCGACAAGCTTCGCACCGAGGGCCGGACCGTGACCCTGACGTGCCCATTCGCCACCGCATTCGTCCACTCCCATCCCGAGTACGCGGATGTCGTCGACCCCACCTTCCCTGGCAACGCGCACTCACGCAGGCACGGACGACGGCACTGAGCCGCAAGAGAGGCAGCCATGACCCACCTCGAAGAACACTCGCTCCCGTACATGGACAAAGCCCTCCCCGATGCATGGAAAGCAGCGACAACCTTCGCTAGCGCGATTTCTAGAGAAGCCGCTCAGCACGGGCTGTCACTCGCCGAAGGCGAGATCATCAAGATCCGCGTCTCGCAGCTCAATGGATGTGTCTTCTGCCTAGACCTCCACTCCCGGCAAGCCCGGAAGCTGGGTGTGCCGCAGCAGAAGCTCGACCTGCTCCCAGCATGGCGAGAGTCCACGCTCTTCAGTGACCGGGAGGCAGCGCTGCTCGCAGTCGCCGAGACAGCGACCACGCTCCCGCTGAGCGAAGACAGCAAGGCCGACCTCCTCGCCGCCCGAAGCGCCCTCGGTCAGGAAGCTTTCGTCAGCGCCGAATGGGTGGCCACTACCATCAACATCTTCAACAGGATCTCCATCCTCAGCGAGCACCCCGTGCGAGCGCGAGATGCTGAAGGGAAGCTCTCCTAGAGTCGAGAACGGACGCCCCGCAACGCCGCGAAAAGGACAGCATTCTCTCAGGAAAGCGGGACCAAAAGGTCCACTTCTGACGTTATCTCCAGTGACGCCGCAAGCCAGCGGCGGCAGAAACGGAGGAATCGTGCCCAGCAGTAACTACCCCAAGACGTCCGAGGCGCTCAGCCGTCTCACCCCGATCCAGTACCGCGTGACCCAGGAGGACGGCACCGAGCCGTCGTTCTGCAACGAGTACTGGAGCAACCACGAGCCCGGCATCTACGTCGACGTGGTCTCGGGCCAGCCCCTGTTCTCATCCACCGACAAGTACGAGAGCGGCACCGGATGGCCGAGCTTCACCCGACCGATCCAGTCGGACGCCGTCCACACCAAGACCGACCGGAAGCTCTGGATGGAGCGCACAGAGGTCCGATCCACAGGAGCCGACAGCCATCTCGGGCACGTCTTCGACGACGGACCTGCCGATGCCGGGGGATTGCGCTACTGCATGAACTCGGCCGCACTCCGTTTCATCCCCGCAGCGGAGCTCGAGGCACAGGGATACGGCGAGTACCGCTCCCTGTTCGACACCACCGACACCACAGAGGAGAACGCATCATGACCAGTGGCATCCACGACGCCGGCCAGATCACCCGCACACCCGGCACCGAGACGGCGGTTCTCGCCGGCGGCTGCTTCTGGGGCATGGAGGACCTGGTCCGCCGCCAGCCAGGCGTGCTGCAGACACGAGTCGGCTACACCGGCGGTCGCAACAGCCACGCCACCTACCATCGTCATCCCGGTCACGCAGAGGCGCTGGAGGTAGTCTTCGACCCCGCCAAGACCACCTACCGTGATCTCCTGGCATTCTTCTTCCAGATCCACGACCCGACCACCGTCAACCGCCAGGGCAACGACATCGGCTCCAGCTACCGCTCAGCGATCTTCCCCGTCACCCCGGAGCAGGAGAAGATCGCCCGCGACACCATCGCAGACGTGGACGCCTCCGGCCTGTGGCCGGGCAGCGTCGCGACCACAATCGAGCCGGCAGGCCCGTTCTGGGAGGCAGAGCCTGAGCACCAGGACTACCTGGAGCGGTATCCGAACGGCTACACGTGTCACTTCCCTCGTGCAGGTTGGGTGCTTCCGCCTCGCGCGGCGCATGCGGCGATCTGATCAAAGGAGGAGGGTGTGCTCACCAGGGTGAACACACCCTCCCGGTCGATAGGGAAGCAGTTAGTGAGCTCCGCCGTCGTCGGCCCAGACCTGCAGCTCGTTCATCACAAGCTCGTCGAGCATGGGCGTCTCGTATCGCCCTTCGGCGGTGTAGGACCCATTCCGGAAGCTGAGCCCAGCAACAAGATGGTCTTCAACGATCCATCGAACGTCATAGCAGGCCCGGTAGCTCGGAGGCCAGAAGGAGCAGAAACGCCCCGTCGCGTCGAGGTACCATTCGCCGCGAGTGGACCGCCCATACTCGACATACACAGTGCCGCCGGCGGGGTCGAACGTCTGTGTCGCCCCGTCTGCGTATCGGAGAGGTCCTCTTGTCACCGCGTAAGCAATGTCTTCGGCGAGGACGACGTCGCCATGCTTCATGATCGGCTTCTCCCAGCGTACGGAGCCTCGGCCCTCGTCTTCGTGCTAGACGCGGTCTCCATCAAACAACGGCCTCCTCGATGAGCTCGTAGATGTTCGCGCGCCGGAGGTCGGCGGCGTGAAAGACGAGACCGTCGCCGCGCTCGGGCGGTTCCACGGCGACATGCCGCACGCAAGTCGCGGCGAGATCTCGCTCTTGTCCCGTCATGACAACGAGCCCGATCACCGTGGTGTCGGACCCGACCGCGTTGGTCGCTGCCACGCTGATGTCGCGGGTGACGTGCCGTGCGATGCGGTCCACACGTCGCCGTGAGGCGCCGTCAGCACCCTCGAACACCATCACCACCGTCCGCGGCTGCACAGCGTGCACCGCGCCAGTGACCTCCCGGCGTATGCGCGCCACTTCTGCTCTCCTTGAGCGGAAACCGAGCATTCCTCTGATCCGATATGCGGCCAGCACCATCCGCAGGTCCTCGACCGTGGGCATATCGGAGGCCAGCGGGACGAGATCCAGAACGGCCGCGTCGTCGCCAATACGGACTGGCGAACGTATGTCAGACATCGCGCCAACTGATCGGGGGCATGCCGCACAGGCTTGCGTGCCCATCTACGTCCATCGTTGAGGCTCCCGTCGAGATAGTTGCGCCTTCGTGTGCCACTGCCCCTCGGCGACGGGCGAGGAGGACCGCCCGTCACCAATTCGCTTCGCGCCGCGGCGGCTAGGCGTGAACGTGACCCGGCTCGTGCTGGTGGTTGTCGAGCTCGGCACGGACCTGCTCCATGTCCAGCCCTCGCACCTGAGCGATGAGGTCCTCCAACGCCGGCTTCGGCAGTGCGCCAGCCTGGATGAACACCCTGATCGAGTCGCGGTAGACCGCCACGGTAGGCAATGCACGGATGCCGATCTCCGACGACAGCTGAGCCGCAGCCTCTGTATCGACCTTGCCGAACACAATGTCCGGGTGCTCTTCGGAGGCGGCCTCATACACCGGGGCAAACGCTCGGCACGCACCACACCAGGTCGCCCAGAAGTCGAGGATCACGATCCCATCGCGGCCCGTGACCTCCTGAAAGTTCTCGTCTGTTACCTCTATCGTCGCCATCTCTGGTCCTCTCGTGAACAACCTTATTGGACTTCGTGGTCCTGTTACATAGTCCTCGATCGCGCGGGACTGCGCAAGGTCGCGGCTACCTGTTGGCGGCGTAGCGATAACCGTCAGCAGCGGGGCGGAGATGCGAGTCGACACGTCGCTACACGCGATCGCCGGATTTTCCGTCCAAGATCAGGCTTGTCGGGCTCGCGAGGCGAGCCTCGGTAGCGGTCGGCTTTCGGGCGCCGCGAAGGTTCCCGGCGTCGTCAACGTCGCCACCCGCGTACGGCTGACTACGTGCTGCTGTCGGACCCGATCGTTGTGACGGTCATTCACCACCGGGGGGGTATCACCGGATGAGTGTGCTCTTGCTCCAGAGGATCGACTTCCATCTCGGTGGCGTCCGACACGGCCTCGACGCCGGCACCCGAGCGACGACTCTCGTTGAGTGCCTGGACGATGCGAGCAAGCGCTGGTTCAGAAAGCGTGCCGGTATGGCTGAAGACTCGTGCGCCGTCTCGGTACCCCAGTAGGGCCGGGACGGCGGCCACGCGTGCGACGTGCGCAGCCTGGAGCTCGCTGGTGATGTCGACGCGTGCGTGCAGGACGTGTGACTGTTCGACGGATGACCTCTCGTAGATCGCACCGAAGGCACGGCAGGGAGAGCACCAGCTCGCCCAGAAGTCGACGACGACGAGTTCGGTCGTCGCAACCACGCTTACGAAACTCTGATCAGTCAAAGCAACCACGGTCATGGGTCAATGCTCCTGTCAATTTCGACGCGGCGGTCTTGGAGGGGCAACGGAATGGCGGCGACCCCGGTGGCTGCGGGGCGACCCCCGCATCGTGTCTCTTATCTGTTGTGCGCCGAGCGCGCTCTGCCCTGTCCCGCAAGCCGATTTCCGGACTCATTGGTCCAGTCTCAATGATCGACGTTTGCGCTAGGTCGCGCCACCCGGACGCGCGTGTTCTGATTCGAAATAGCGCACGTCGCGCGTTTCCACTTCTGATGGCGGGCTCGAATCACGCGTGTCGGTGTGTATGCGCCGCTCCACCTACCATGCATGACCATTTCGATACGGGTGATGAGCGCCGGCCAGGGGTATCGATACTTGCTCAAGTCAGTCGTAGCGGGCGACCGCGATCGAGACGCCGCATCCGCGCTCACGGGGTACTACACCGATGCGGGGACTCCTCCGGGCATCTGGCTCGGTGCCGGCTTGACCGGGTTGGAGACGTTCACCGAGGGCGACCAGGTGTCCGAAGAGCAGTTGAGCCGCCTGATGGGGCACGGGCAGCACCCGGACACCGGGGAGTGGCTCGGGCGTGCCTACCGACAGTTTGCTACGACGGGCGAACGGGTCGAGCGCCGGGTCGACCGACTGCCGAAGGATCTTGATGAGACCGAGCGCACCGCGCAGGTCGCGGCGATAACCGCGGAAGAGGCCCGCAAGCCGACCGGCTCGCCCGTGGCAGGCTTTGATCTCACCTTCTCCGTGCCCAAGTCTGTCTCTACGCTTTGGGCCGTCAGCGATTCGGGGACGCAAGCACTCATCGCCGAGGCCCACCATCAGGCGATGAAGGACGTCCTGGACATCATCGAGCGCGACGTGGCGATGACCAGGATCGGGACCGAGGGTCCGCGCGGGGCGGTTGCGCAGGTCGGGGTTCGCGGTGTGGTTGCTGCGGCCTACGACCATTACGACTCGCGAGCGTCGGATCCGCAGCTGCATACCCATGTCGTCATCGCCAACCGGGTTCAGGGCGTGCATGACGGCAAGTGGCGCACGCTCGACTCCCGTGCGCTGCACGCCGCGGTCACGGGGTTGTCGGAGCACTACAACGCTGTGCTCTCTGATCATCTGGCCCGGCTCCTCGACGTGTCCTGGGAGGAGCGCGAGCGCGACGCCGGACGTATGCCTCGGTGGGAGATCGCGGGCGTGCCGCAGTCGCTGCTGGATGTGTTCTCCTCGCGCACGAAGGACATCGAACGGGTCAAGCAGCGCCTTGTCGAGGAGTACGCGGCCAAGCACGGGCGTCAACCCTCCCGCGCGCAGCTGTGGCAGATCCGCCAGCAGGCGACGCTCGAGACACGCCCGCGGAAAGAGCTGCGTTCACTCCACGACCTGACCCAGCGGTGGCGGGAGCAGGCCGCACTAGTGTTGGGTACGGACGCGGTGGCATGGGCGCGAGACCTTGTGGGGACCGGGACGAGCGAGCCGCTTCTGCGTGCGGACGATATCTCGCTTGACCGTGTCGACGAGCTGGGTGCTGAGGTGGTCGAGCAGGTCGCGCAGCGTCGGGCGACGTGGCGTCGGTGGAATCTCCATGCGGAGGCTGTGCGCCAGACGATGCCGTATCGTTTCGCGTCTGCGGCGGACCGTGATGCGCTCGTCTCGTTGATCGTCGATTCTGCGGAGGCTGCGTCGCTGCGGTTGACGCCGCCTGAGCTGGCCTCCAGTCCGCGGGAGTTCCAGCGCACGGATGGGTCGAGCGTGTTCCGCCCGAAGGCGTCTGCCGTGTATTCGTCCGAGACGGTACTCGCCGCCGAAGACCGCCTCCGGGAGGCGGCGGCTCGACGTGAGGGGCCCTCGGTCGACCTGGACCTGATCGGCCGCGCTGCACGTTCGCGCACGCCTGGTCAGCCCGCACTCGGTGCAGATCAGCAGGACGCGATCGGCAAGGTTGCGGTGTCGGGGCGTGTCCTCGACGTGCTGGTGGGCCCGGCCGGCACGGGCAAGACCACGACGATGCGTGCGCTGCGCCGAGCATGGGAGGCCCGCCACGGTAGTGGGTCTGTGATCGGGCTCGCCCCGTCCGCTGCCGCCGCCGCGGTGCTTGGCGAAGAGCTCGACGTGCAGACCGAGAACACCGCCAAGTGGCTGCACGAGCACACCCGGGGGCGGTGGGATTTGCGAGCCGGGCAGCTGGTCATCATCGACGAGGCCTCCTTGGTCGGCACGTTCGCGCTGGATCGGATCACCGCGCACGCCAACCAGGTCGGGGCGAAGGTGCTGCTGGTCGGCGACTACGCCCAGCTGCAGGCCGTGGACGCCGGCGGCGCGTTCGGCATGCTGGTGCGCGACCGGGACGACGCCCCGGAACTGTTCGACGTGCGCCGTTTCCGCAACGACTGGGAGAAGCACGCCTCCCTGCAAGTGCGGCTGGGGAATGCCGACGCCATCGACGCGTATATCGATCACGACCGGGTCGCCGGTGGTGAGCACGATGAGATGCTCGACACCGCTTACCAGGCGTGGTCGCGAGATCTGCGCGCGGGAAGGACGTCGGTGCTGATCGCGGAGACGATTGAGACGGTCACCGATCTCAACGAGCGAGCGCGCTCGGACCGCATCCTCGCCGGGCTCGTCGCGGACGGCGGGGTGCGGCTGCACGACGGGACTCGCGCGGCGGCCGGTGACGTCGTCATCACAAGGCGGAACGATCGTCGCCTCGCGCTCGGGCGTGGATGGGTCAAGAACAACGACCGGTGGATCGTCGCCGACACGCACGATGACGGTTCGCTCACCGTCCGACGGGAGAGGTCGAGGTGGCGCAGCACGATCACTCTTCCCGCCGGGTACGCCGCCGAGCACGTCGACCTCGGATACGCGATCACCGCTCACCGCGCCCAGGGTGCCACCGTCGACACGGCACACGCGCTGGTCGCCAGCCCTCAGATGACCCGGGAGGCGCTCTACGTCGCACTCACCCGCGGGCGAGATGAGAACAGCGCCTACGTCGTCACCGACCAGCACCACCTCGAGCAGCACCAGCACCGCGACGACCTCCAGAACACGGCACGGTCCATCCTCTACGGCATCCTCCAGCACACCGGCGCCGAGCTCTCCGCCCACGAGACCATCACCGCCGAGCAAGACGAATGGGCATCGATCCGCCAGCTCGCCGCCGAGTACGAGACGATCGCACAGTCTGCCCAGCACGACCGGTGGCTCGGCCTCCTGCGCACAGGTGGCCTCGACGAGACCGTGATCGATGAGCTCGTCAGCTCCGAGGTATACGGGGTGCTCAGCACCGAGCTGCGCCGCCTCGACGCCGAAGGGCACGATGTCGACGCGCTGCTGCCCCAGGTCATCCGGGCGGGCAACCTCGACGACGTCGACGATCTCGGCTCGCTCCTGCGATACCGGATGCAGAAGGTCACGAGCCGGTTCACGCCATCAACTCGGCGCCGGCAGCTCATCGCCGGCATCGTCCCCAAGGCCAGTGGGCACATGGATCCCGAGATGGAGCTCGCGCTCACTGAGCGCGAGAAGCTCATCACCGAGCGTGCCGTCGCCCTCGCCCATCAAGCCGCGGGGGAGGGGAGCTCGTGGGCGGCCCGCGTGCTCCTGTCCAGCGCCGACGCGACTTCCGGTGACTTCCTCGAGTGGCTGACAGTGGTCGCGGCCTACCGCGACCGGTACGGGGTCACCGACCATGACCCTCTCGGCGCCGTCCCGGATGCCGACGCTCAACGCGTGGACTACGAACGCGCCCGCAGCGCACTCGATGCGCTCCGCGACGCGCACGACGCGCCACCCGACTCCGCAGCCCCATCCCGCCGGGGTCCCGTGCGGGACGCGCACTGACAGCCCGCGCTCTTCCGGTCGCCAGGAGACCGGCGTAGCCTTGGGGCAGCGGCAGGACAATCGTTGGCCGACCCCGTTCCGGCGGGCGACGCAGACCCCTCGGGGACCTCAAAGCTCAGGACCACGCCGCACCAACCGTGTTGGCCTGAAAGCGAGGAACCCTGATGCTCATCCGCACCCTCTGGACACTCAGCATCCAGACCCGCGCCATTCTGCGCCGATGGATGCCCACCAACATCCTGCTAGACCGACTCCGCACCCGACACGGTCTCAAGTGGGGCGTCCCAGCCATGGGGCTCGGCATCGCCTACTTCCTCGCCGCGGCGGTGAGCGTCACGCTCATCAACGGAGGCTGGTCACCGTGGCTCTACATCGTCTTCGCCCTCTGTCTGTGGAACGCGCTGAAGTTCCTACTCTTCGGCCCGATCAGCCTGCTGCTCCTGGCGAGGGCACGTGTCCATGAACACCAAAGCGAGACGTAATCTCCAACGCCGCTCCTCGGAGACAGTGGAGGCGTAGCTTACGCCGGGCGATCGAGCGCGTGGGCCGCGATCGACGATGATCGGCAGACTGGAGGGATGCCTTCTCCACACCGCAGCCGCCATCACCGCGTCGTAGCTTCGCCGAACCAAACTCACGCTCACGCGAAGACGGGGGAGCGCTCGCTTCGTGGCTAGACCTCGCACCCCGATCGGCACCTACGGCACCATCTCCATCCGACGCCAGCCCAGCGGGCGATACGCGGCGCGCACCCGTTACCGCGACTGGGACGGCAAGAGCCGAGAGGTCCAATCCACCGCCACCACGAGGCCCGCAGCAGAGCGCGCGCTGAAGAAGAAGCTCGCTGACCGTTCGCTGTTCCACCCCGGGTTCACCGGGATGAGCGCCGACAGCGCGTTCACCGCGCTGGTTGACTACTGGCTGGAGGACATGGAACTAGAGGACCGCCTCTCCCGCACGACCCGGCAGCTGTACGAGCGGAACATGCGCACCCTTGTCCTCCCGTTCTTCCAGGACGTCACCCTCCGCGAGATCGGCGTGGCCCGCTGCGACTACTTCCTCAAGCAACTCGCGAAGCAGAGCTACAACCGCGCCCGCCAAGCACGCGTCGTCCTGCGTCTCGCCCTCGGGCTCGCCGTCCGGCATGAGATCCTCCCGCGCAATCCCATGGACCACGTCTCGCGCCTGCGCAGACCCACGCGCAGTCCCGACGTGTTCACCTGGGACGAGATCACCGGTATCCGCGCCGCGATCCGCGATTGGGAGAAGCGGCCCATCCTCGCCGGTCCCCGTCCCGACGGACAACTCGGTCAGATCGTCGAGGTCATGCTCGGCACCTCCGCCCGCATCGGCGAAGTCCTCGCGATCCGCG
>Ga0308158_10002048_pt1 | contig 19843 bp, 5 predicted proteins | sample PhyBR2_FD_201038 | JGI IMG/M metagenome (GOLD analysis project Ga0308158, IMG submission 201038) | Phyllosphere microbial communities from UC Gill Tract Community Farm, Albany, California, United States - DLSLB.R2 | ecosystem: Host-associated > Plants > Phyllosphere > Unclassified | place: USA...
GATGTTATACGCGGGAAAAGAAATCGAAGATATTTATCAATATTTACATTGGGTTGCTACGGATCATATGTGTTTGAATGGAGATAGTGATTTGGATCGTATAATTGCTGAAAAGTTATTTTATTTGCCAAAGACTCACTAAGATAATAGATCCCGGCCACCGGGCCGGGATCTTCTTTTAGCCGTCAGGCTCACCTAAAATGCCCTTCCAGGCCCCTAATCACCGGCACATCGCCGATATCGTTTAGCACTCCCGCTGCACCACGCTGGGTTTCAGTAATTTCCACAACGAGAGCCAGACCAGCGGCAACAGCTACACGGTGGCGCTTTCTGGCAGCGCGGGTGGCAGAGGAAACGGTGAAAACCGCAAAAACCGCAACCTGGCACCGGCCATCGGTACGGGCCAGGCAGAAGACATTGCTACCTCCCCCGATACCCAATGGTTTGCTCAGACCGGAACTGGTGGGGCGTATACAAACGCAGGAAGGCCGGCAAGGTGGGTTGCTTGGGAAGAACGAGATGGTGTCAGAGTTCGTGTGGTATACGAGCCCGCTAGTGGGAAAATTGTAACAGCGTTTCCGGATAGTAATCCGACTCCTCCAACTTTAAAGCCTATTAAAAAATAGTGTGGGTGAAATGGATATTAACGAAGAAATTAGAAAATTTGGTGAAGGATTAAAAAATCGTCTGGATCCTTCATTAGTTGACTTTGCCCTTGGTTATCTTGGGTTTTCAGAGAATGTATTAGCATTCGAAACGCTATGTGATCATATTGCTGATCATGATGTTGTGATCAGTAAAGATGAGTACACGCAAGTGCTTAAAATAGCTAATGATCTTGGTCTGGAAATTGATAGTAGGTATACATATATAAATTCAGAAAAATAACCGCTAAAACGTACAAATGCACCCAACACCAACGTCAGGAGCATTTTTAAAAAGAGTTAGAAATGCGCAAAGGAAAGATTTCGTGCCGCAAGAAAGCGGATGTAACTAACCGTATGCAGCGATACAGACGCGCTAAGAAGTCAAATGCAAAAGTATGGATAATTTACTGAGCAGGATCTACGTTTCCTGTAAGAATTTAGACGTTAATTTCCGATTAGACAGGCGATTCTACTTTAGGTAAATTCTGCTAGTGATCCCAGTTCTAGAGCCGAGAATTGTTTACCAGCCATCAAGGCTATTAAAAATGCCCTTCCCTTAAACCCCCGACGCCCCCCAGCATATCCCACCAGAACCATCCTCTTCCCGCGTATAGCAGAGACTTACAATCGTCTTACGTATCAAAAATTAGAGCAGACGCCCCCCCATCTCTATTTAAATAGCGAAGTAAGATGAGCGGAATAATGCCATTTTCATCGCTGCTGCCCATCGATATCACATGTTTTTAATTATTTTTACCCTTAACCTAAATATCACTACTAATTCTGGTAGTGCTTCCTTTGGGACTATTCCTATTTATGCCAGGGGTGGCATACTGAAGAAAACTAAAAAAATTCTCTCTGCTTATGCGTAATTACAGCCAGGCTGTCTTTCGTTGTTCGTTATTGTATTGCTCTCTCGGCAATACCGCATCTCTTTCTCCTGACTGAACGTGATATTCGCCGCCTGCTTAATATCGGGCAGGGCGCTTGGCTTTATTATCCGGGCAATTTGGCACCCGGGCACCTCGACATTTATTACCGTATTGGGTTGATGATTTAAGGTAAAGGCATGGATAAGCATCCCGTTGGATTAGCGAAGCGTCTGATTAGTTATCTGGTCATGTTTCTGGTGGCAGGGCAGCCAGTCTTTCCTGCAGTCGCAGCATCCATCAACCCGGTTACGCCAGGTACCCGGATGGATCAGGCGGGGAACGGGGTTCCGGTCATCAACATCGCCACGCCAAACCAGGCAGGCATTTCGCATAACCAGTTCCAGGATTACAACGTCGGTAAAGAGGGGCTTATCCTCAACAACGGCACCGACCGCTTAACCCAGACCCAACTGGGCGGGCTTATCCAGAACAACCCCAACCTGCAGGCCGGGCGGGAAGCGAAAGGCATCATCAACGAAGTCACAGGTGCTAACCGCTCGCAGCTGCAGGGCTATACGGAAGTCGCCGGCAAGGCGGCAAACGTCATGGTGGCTAACCCGTACGGTATCACCTGTAACGGATGCGGGTTTATCAATACCCCCAACGCCACGCTGACCACGGGCAAGCCGCAGTTTGACGCTAACGGTAACCTGCTGGCGCTGGACGTGACGAAAGGGGCCATCACGGTTGAAGGCCAGGGGCTGGACGCCAGCAAGAGCGACGCGCTGTCGATTATTGCGCGCGCAACGGAAGTGAACGCCGCAATTCACGCGAAAGATCTCACGGTAACCGTGGGCGCCAACCGGGTTGCCGCCGACGGCAGCGTCACGCCTGTCGCAGGGGAAGGTGCGGCTCCTCAGGTTTCTGTGGACACTGGCGCGCTGGGGGGAATGTACGCCAACCGTATCCATCTTGTTTCCAGTGAAAAAGGCGTCGGGGTTAACCTCGGGGATCTTAACGCTCGCCAGGGTGATATCACGCTGGATACCAACGGTAAGCTGATGGTGAATAACAGCCTTGCAAGCGGTAGCCTGACGGCAAAGGCGGATAGCGTTGTCCTCAGCGGCGATCATAAAAGTACGGGAGCGATGCTGATCAACAGCCGTTCAGACATGGCGGTGACGAACGGCAAACTGGTTAGCGATGGGGATATTACGCTTGCCGGAAATGGAAAGCTGAGCGTCGCTAACGGTACGTTAACGGCGGGTAAAGACATCAACCTGAACTCTGGTTCGCTTACCGCAGATACTACCAGTGAGGTTAATGCGGCTGGCGCCATTCAGGCTAACGTCGCAGGGGCTGCAAACCATGCGGGTAAGATGACGGCAGGCAGCGGTATCTCCCTTTCCGCAGGCCAGCTCGCTAACAGCGGGAAAATGACCGCGAACGGCGATCTGAACGTGAAGGCGGGAGGTTTTACCAATAGCGGTGCGGTACAGGCGCAGAAAAATACCCGGCTCGATCTGGGCACGCTTAACCATACTGGTCAGCTGCTGGCCGGCGGCGTGCTGGAGATCTCAACGGGGGATGCCTGGATTGACGGCATGCTCAGCAGCGATAGCGATCTGAGCGTTAGCGGTACCGGCGCGCTGAATATCGGGCAAAACGGGCAATTGTTATCCACCGGCAGGCTCGGGCTGCAGTCTGACAGCGTCATAAACAACGGGCTGGTCAGTGGGAAACAGAATCTCGCGCTTACCAGCCGTCAATTCAGCGCCCTTCAGGGGAGCACGCTGACGAGCGGGGGCAGCCTGCAGCTCAATGCGGGTGATGCGCAGATCGCCGGGGAGGTTCTGGCCCAGGGCGGCCTGTCCTTCAGCGGCGACCGGCTCACGACGCTGGCGAGCGGGCAGCTTCAGTCGCAGGGCGATATGCTGTTGCAGGCGCATAACGCCGCCGAGCTGAACGGTGTCCAGGCTGCAAAAGGCAACCTGACGCTCGCTACCGGCAGCTTAACGCATCGCGGTGCGAGCCGCGGAAGCAACGTTTCTCTGCAGACTAACCAGATTGACACCAGCGGCACCCTGCAGGCGGATAATGCCATGGCGCTGAGCGCCGAAACCATTGTTCAGCAGGCCGGAGGGGCGCTGCTGGCGCAGAAAGCGCTGCAGATTAATGCCAGCCAGTTGACCAACAGCGGTTCTCTTGATAGCGATGCCTTAACGCTTGCCATTACCGGGCATACGGATAACCACGCGAGCGGCAAAATGACGGCCCGCAACGGACTCACGCTGACGGGAAATACCTTAACTAACGACGGCCAGCTGGCTGCAAGCGCGCTGGCGCTGACGCTGAATAACGCGTTTACCAACACGGCCTCCGGCAGCGTGCTCGCCGAAAATACGCTCGACCTGACCGCACCGGTGTTCAATAACGCCGGGAGAGTGGCCTCATCCGCTCTGAACCTGAACGCGAATATCCTCGACAATAGCGGCCTGCTGCAGGGCGGGCAAACGTTGCGGCTCGCTTCCGAAAGGCTGGCTAACCAGAGCGGGGGGAAAATTATCAGCGGCAGCGGGCTGACGCTGAATATCCCACAGCTGGTGAATGCCGGGCTGATTTCGGTGAAGCAGGGGCTAACCATTGAAAGCCTGATGCTGACGAACAGCGGCAATTTTGAAGCCCAGTCGATGGCGCTGAAAGCGGGTCAGAAATTAAGTAATCAGCAAGGCGGCGTACTGCTGGCGGAAGCGTCGCTGGCGCTGACCACCCCGGCGTTTGATAACGCGGGCAGCGTTCAGGGCAAAACGCTGACAATTGACGCCGGGGAGTGGAGCAACGGGGGTCAGGCTTCGGGGCTGGACGATCTGTCGGTCAATGTCCGCGATACGTTTACTAACCTCGCCGACGGGCGACTTGTCAGCCAGCAGAGCGGCCGCGTGAACGCCGGGCAGTTTGCTAATTTCGGCGGCGTCACGGCAGGCACTCTGCGCATTAGCGGCAACAGCCTGAATAACGACGGCTGGTTGCAAAGCGGCGGGGCGCTGGATCTTAACGCTGGCGCGCTGGCAAACGGGCTTTCCGGCACTGTTCAGGCAGGCAGCGGTCTGGCCGTTACCGTACAGCAGCTGGTTAATGCTGGCGCGATCTCCGCTCATCAAGGCGCTGCCCTTGATGCGTTAACGCTGGATAACAACGGGCGGATTGAAGCTCAGGATCTGCAGCTGACGCTGCGCGAAAAGCTGAATAACCTGGCTGATGGGATCGTTCTGGCCCAGCGCAGCCTGAATCTCGTGACGCCGCAGCTCAATAACGACGGACGTCTGATGTCGGAAAGCGCGACGCTGAACGCGAAGACGCTCGTCAATAAGGGTTTGCTGCAGGGGAATTCGGCACTTATCGCTGACGGTGAGCAGTTTAACAATGCTTCTGAAGGTGAAATTGTCAGCGGCGGTTCGCTTACGTTCAATGAGACCCAGCGGTTCAGCAACGCCGGTAAGGTACAGGGCGAGACCATTGGTCTGAATACCAGAAAGGCGGATAACAGTGGCCAGATGCTGGGATTATCTGCGCTTAGCCTGAGCGGAACCGAAAGCCTCACCAATAGCGGTAATTTGCTCAGCAAAGGCAAACTGAGCCTTACGAGCGAGCAGCTGGATAATCAGGGACAGATCGCGGCGCCCGAGCTGAATATCAACACCCGGCAGATGACCAATAACGGTTTGCTTCAGGGTGACCAGCTGTTTGGTTTTACCGCCTCCTCACTCCATAACCAGAAGCAGGGCAGCATTATCAGCGGCAGCGGGCTCAGGCTTGCCATTCCCGACCTGGTTAACGCTGGTTTGATTTCAGTCATCCAGGGGCTGGCTATCGAGGCCGCGACGCTGGACAACGCCGGGAACATCGAGGCGAAGGATTTACAGCTGACGCTGCGCCAGCAGCTGAATAACCAGGCGAAAGGTGTGCTGCTGGCGGATGATACGCTTCATCTGTCGACGCCTGTATTTACCAACCAGGGGCAGCTGATTAGCCGCTCAGGCACGATAATCGCTGATACCCTGTCAAATGCGGGGTTACTGCAGGGAAACCAGGGGCTTTCCGTTAGCAGCCAGACGCTGGATAACCTTTCAGGGGGGCAACTCCTGAGCGGCGGTGCGCTGACCCTGAATACCGTGCTGGGAAAAAACGCCGGTCGCCTGCAGGGGGATACGGTTCAGGTTGGTGCGGGGCGGCTGGATAACAGCGGCCAGATGCTTGCTATCAACGACCTGTCGCTCACCGCCAGGGAATTGAATAATACTGCTGGCGCAGAAATGGGCGGCAACGGAGGCAGTTTACATGTTGAGCAGTTGGTCAACGCCGGACTGATCTCGGTCAGCCAGGGGCTGGCTATCGACGCGCTGACGCTAACGAATGGCGGCAATATTGAAGCGGGCAATCTGACGTTAACATCGGTACAGACGCTGAATAATCAGGCCAGTGGCGTACTGCTGGCGGACAATACTCTCTCGCTTGACGCTGCCAGCGGTGATAACGCCGGGAAGCTTATCAGCAGCAACGCGCGTCTTGCGGTGAGCAGCTTAACAAACAGCGGGCTGATTCAGGGCAACCAGTCCCTCGGGCTGCAGGGCAGCCAGCTTACCAACATTGCCAGCGGCCAATTGCTGAGCGATGGCGATGTCGGGCTGAACGTTGCCCGCCTGGAGAATGCTGGTCGGGTTCAGGGGAAAAGCCTGACGCTCACGGGCGGACAGTCTGGCGGCGTTAACCGCGGACAAATGCTGGGCCGCGAGGCGCTGAATATCCTGTTCGCCGGAGCGTTCAACAACGACGGGCGCCTTATCAGCCAGAGTAACCTCAGCCTGAAAAGCGGAGGGGTTACGAATACCGGCGTCATTGCTGCCGCGACGATTGACGTCGACAGCGCGGCGGCGCAGGCAAAAAACAGCGGGTTAATTCAGGCCGACGGCAAGCTCAGCTTCGCCGCCGCCTCATTGTCCAACCAGAAGGGCGGTTCGCTGGTGGCAGGCGATGATATAGCGCTCACGGCACCTTCGCTGATCAATGATGGGCTGATTTCGACGGGAAAAAACCTGCGTCTCGACGGGACGTCTCTTGATAACCGTGGTGGTCTGGAAGCGCTGAATGTGCAGCTGAATCTGTCCGGTCAGGTAAACAACCGGCCTGAGGGGCATCTTTTTGCCGACGACCTGCTGACGCTTAACGCCGGAAGCTGGCGTAACGACGGACAGCTTATCGGCAACAACGTCATTATTACGTCCGGCCAGGGGCAAAATAGCGGCCTGTTGCAGGGCGATACCGGCCTTAAACTTACCGTTACCGGCCTCGATAACGATCGAGCAGGCAAGATAGTCAGCGGCGGGCTGCTGGATATCACCGGCCAGCAGCTGAATAACAATGGCCTGATGCAGGGGCAGAGCACGCTTCTGCACAGCGCGGATTTCAATAATGCGGGTTCGCTGACAGGCAAAGGCGGTCTGACGCTGAATGTGGATAATACCGCGATCGTCACCGGGCAAATATTGAGCCAGGGCACGCTGCAGCTTGCCGCGAATCATCTTGATAATAACGGTATTCTGGCGGCGAATGCGGTGAGCGTGAGCACCGGAGAGCTGAACAATACCGGGACGCTGCAAAGTAATAGTGCCCTGGACCTCGTGGCGGACGCGTTCAGCAACGTTGGTACGCTTCTGGCCAAACAGGCGCTGAATCTCACGAGCGCAATGCTGACGAACAGCGGCGTGATTCAGGGCGACACGCTGACCCTCGCGGTAAAAAATGCGCTAACCAACCGGGACACGGGCAAAGTCCTTGCCACCCAGGCGTTGGCTTTTGACGGCAATACGTTAACCAACAGCGGCACGCTGGCGGCAGATAATGCGCGTCTGGCTCTCGGGATCCTGAATAATAGCGGCCTGGTGCAGGGTAACAACGGGCTGGCGATCCAGGGACAAGCGGCACAGACCTCGGGCCTGAGAAGTGCCAACATCGCGCAGACGCCTGCTGCCAGAGTGATTAATAACCTGATCGGCGGACAGCTGTTAAGCGGCGGTGATTTAGCGCTAGCCGCGGATAAGGGCGATAACGCTGGCACGCTACAGGGCCGGACGCTGAATGTTAAGGCCGGAAGCTGGAATAACGAGGGGACATTGCTCGGCCAGCAAGGCGCGAGCCTGAACGTCAGCAGCAAGCTGGCAAACAGCGGAACGTTACTCAGCCAGGCCGGGTTTGATATTCACGCAGGCGCTTTAGAAAACATCGGGCAGCTGGCTGCGGGCACGCTTAACCTGCAATCGGACAGCATCAGCAACAGCGGTTTATTGCAGGGCAGCGCGGCGTTGACGTTCAATACCCGGGCTTTGGATAACCTTACCGGTGGACAAATTCTGTCCGGCGGTTCACTCAATCTCAATCTGCCGCAGTTTACCAACGGCGGGCTCGTGCAGGCGAGTCAGGATATGACGCTGACGACCGGCAGCTTTGACAACCTGGGCACATTGTCTGCCGGAGCGTTAAACCTTAACGTCGCGCAACAGCTGAGTAACCAGAGCGGGGGCAGGCTGCTGGCGGCTCGTGAGCTTAGCAGCCAGAGCGCCGGCCTGACGAATAACGGCGTGCTTGCCGCGAAGAGTGTCGATCTCACCAGCGGTCAGATCGACAACAACGGCATCCTGCAGGGAGACAGCGCGCTGGGGCTGCACACGCCGCGGCTCAACAATCTGACGAATGGGCAAATTGTTAGCGGCAGCTCGCTGAATCTCTCCATCCCGCAGATGGTCAACCTGGGGCTGATGTCTGTAAAAGAGGCGCTGATCCTATCCGGAGCAACCCTGGATAACCAGGGCACGCTACAAGGGAGCCGCGTGGGGCTAAGCTTCTCCGGCGACGTCGTGAACCGCGGCAATGCGCGTCTGGTGGCACAAAAAGATCTGACCCTGAGCGCGGCCAGCCTTAACAACCAGGGCACGTTAGCGGGAGATTCGGTGAATATCATCACCAACCTGCTGACCAACGTCGGCTTGCTGCAGGGCAACAGCGCGCTGGCGCTGAACTCCCTCACGCCTTCCACCCTGGTACTTAACAATAAGACCGGCGGGCAAATTATTACCGGCGGGGCGCTGACGCTCTCTCTGCCGCAGCTGACCAACCAGGGGCTGCTGCTTTCGCAGCAGGGGCTCACGCTTAACCTCGATAATCTCGATAACCAGGGCATCGTGCAGGCGCGCGATCTGGGCCTGAACATCGGTAACCTGCTGACGAACCAGCAAAGTGGACGGCTGCTCGCTCAGCAGGGCTTGACCCTGACGGCCGCACGACTGGATAACGCAGGTCAGCTGGCGGCAAGTAATGCCGCGCTGGCGGTCAATATCCTGAATAACCGCGGCGTGCTTCAGGGCGACGTCGGGCTGTCGGTTACCGCACCGACGGTGAATAACCTGACGGGCGGGAAACTGCTTACCGGCGGACAGCTGACGCTTAAGGCCGGTCAGCTCGCGAATGGCGGGATAATGCAGGGGCAACGGCTCGGCGTGAACGCGAGTGGCTGGAACAACAGCGGCAGCGCGCTCGGTACCGACGGGCTGACCGCTCAGGTTGATAACCAGTTGACCAACACGGGTCGACTGCTTGGCCAGGGGAGTACGCGCGTCACTGCGGGGGCGCTGAATAACCAGGGCTCGCTGCTGGTTGACGGTGACCTGATAGTGGACGGCGGCAGCCTGTCAAACGGGGGCAGTCTTCAGGGCAATACCCTGACGGTAAATAGCGGCACGGTCGATAACGCCGGTTCCGTGATTGGGCTGAACGCCCTTACGCTTCAACCTCTTCAGGGGCTGACCAACCGGGCCGGTGCGTCGATGAAAACCCAGGGAACGCTGCTGGCGGGTGGGCAGAGCATCACGAATGAGGGTCAGTGGCAGTCGCAGTACCTGAAGGTTAACGCGCGGCAGTTACAGAACAACGGCACGCTGCAAAGCGCGGGGAATATGGATCTCGCACTGACCGCCTCCCTGACCAATACGGGCTCAATGGTGGCGAACGGGACGGCCACGCTCGGGGCGCCAACGCTGAAAAATCAGGGACAAATGCTGGCGAAGAAGATGTCGCTGTCGGGCGGTTCGCTCAGTAACAGCGGCAGCATCAGCGGCGCTGACGGCCTTGGCGTCACGCTCAGCGGCGATCTTGACCAGCAGGCGGGTGCGAAGCTGTTAAGCAACGGCCTGCTCAGCATGGGCGCCAATATCCTGACCAACCTCGGCCATATCCAGGGGCACACCCTGACGCTGAATGCCGGTAGCCTGAATAACCAGGGCCGCATGGAGGCAAATACCGCGCTCAACGCCACGCTGCGCGGTAACGTCGATAACGGACGTAATGCCGTGATGCTGAGTCAGGGCACTTTCCTGCTGGGCGCACAGACGCTGAATAATGACGGTACGCTACAGGGGAACGGTAATACGCAGCTTGACCTGCGCGATCGCGGGAGTAATCAGGGGCAATTGCTCAGTGGCGCAACGCTGACGCTGAATACGCCGGGGTTGACCAACAGCGGCTGGGTGCAGGGTTTTGCCTTGTGGCTCAACGCCGGTTCGCTGAATAACAGCGGTACGGTGCTGGCGCAGCAGCAGGGAACCCTGGGCGGTAATTATATTGTAAACAACGGCATGCTGCAGGGCGCGACCCTGACGGTTAATCCGGGCCAGCTCGATAATAACGGTACGGTGTATGCAACCCAGAATCTGGGGATCACAGCCTCGCAGGTCAATAACGCTGCTGCTGCCCGGATGCTTAGCCAAGGTAACCTGGCGATTAACGCCGGGAATACCAGCCTGCAGGGGCAGGTTGTGGCGCTCGGGGACCTCTCCCTCGCGAGCAGGGCTTCCTATAATCAGCTGACTACGCTCGCCGCCGGGAATACGTTGTCCGTCACCAGCCAGGGCGATATCACGACCAATGGCCTGATGCAGGGCAAGGGGATACAGCTTTCCGCTGCGGGTACGCTGAATAATAACGGCCAACTGCGGGCGGGCTATGGCGAAAGCCAGCTCAGCGCAGGGCAGCTAAACCTGAATGGTACAGGCAGCATCGAGGCGGGCGGTACGCTGCGCCTGAGCAGCCAGAACGGGATTAATAACGCAGGGTTTGTCGGAACCGCAGGCGATCTGATCGCCAGCGCCGGAAGCACGCTGCTGAATAGCGCCCTGATGTACGCGGGCAATAATATGAGCCTGCTGGCGAACAGTATCCGTAACGCGCGTGGCGATATTCTGGCTGGCAACAACCTGTGGATGCAGCGCGACAGCGCGGGTAACGCTAACGCGGAAGTTGTGAATACTTCAGGCAGTATTGAAACCCAGCGTGGCGACATTTCGATTCTGACCGGGCATTTAGTAAACGAGCGTGATGGGCTCAATGCTGTGCAGAGCGAAACGAATATCGCGCCGTCCTGGGTTAAGGGGGGAACGGCAGATATTCCTGTGGACTGGATTTCCTCTTCCGGTACCGGCAAGTACGGTATGTATGTGACGGAAGGACATCGTTATCACGGCCACGGTGACGACTGGTACCAAATGCTTGGCAACTATGCGCCTTATGAAGATGCGGATGTTCAAAAAGTTGCCGTCAAAACCGTTTCGGTTTCCGTGAGTGCGAAGGGGCAGCAGTCCCGCATTGCGGCTGGCAGAGACATCATCGCCCGGTCTGATAACGTTGAAAATATGGCGTCGTCGATTCTGGCGAACAGAAATATTCAGCTTTCAGGAAGTACCTTAAATAACCAGTCATGGCTAAACGGCACGTCGACTGTTTATAACGTTTATCGCTATGGGGTAGGCGATAAATATGCCCGCAGACCTGATGAGACCACGCGAAGCTATGACAAGCTGGTATCGAAGTCGATTAGCTATGTTCTTGACAGTGTGACCACTGAAGGGGCCAGCGGAGACGTTTATCGCGCCGTTATCCAGGCCGGCGGCGCGGTAGTCGCCAGCTTCAGCAACAATATCAGCAATACCTCTACCACGGCGAATGCTCCGGGCTATAAGCCTGAGCTCAGTGCTCCCGGGCTGAACCTGTCGGGCGGCCCGACCGTTGCGTCTGGCGCTAAGGCTACCGGACTCGGCGCGGCAACCAGCCAGAGCGTTACAGCCCCCCAGGCAACCATTAACCTGCCCGGCAGTGGGAATGGCATAGGTAATGCGGAATCACTCACCAGTCGCAATGCCGGTAATAACGGTCTGGCATCGATTGATAACCGTCCACAGAGCATCGGTGATTTTGGCCAGGCTGGCGGCAAGCTGGCTGACATTCACCTGCAGACTACAGGTTTAACCAGCCAGAGCGGTGCGAATGGCACGCCGGTTGATTTGAACGGGACCGGTGCAGCCCTGGTGGTTCCCGGCAGCGTGGGTGGCAAGCATACGAATATTGCCAGCGATGCCGTGGCGCTGGCGGGTCAGCAGCAGACGGGGACAAGCGGGACATCCTCTCTCGCTTCTCGCGATAAGATCGGTGAAATCGCTGCGGTGACGGCTCAGATTATTTCGCTTTCCAGCGGCGGGAAAACGCCTCCGCCGCCGGGCTATCACTACCGTCCTATTTCGCTTACCGATATCTCGTCGGTTGCCCCAGCGCTGACCAGCAATGGTTCGCCGATTAAGCTGAGTGACTATCCGCTACCGGCCAGTAATAACGGCTATTTTGTGGCAAACCGCGATCCGAAAAGCCCGTATCTCATAGTTACCAACCCGAAACTGGCGGGTTTAGGGCAGCTGGATAGCAGCCTGTTTAATGATTTGTACAAGCTGGCCGGGACGACGCCGCCTTCGGCGCCGCAGGAAACCCGAACAACCTATACCGACGCCACGCAGTTCCTGGGGTCGGATTATTTCCTGGCGCGTCTTAATCTGCGTCCGGAATATGATTACCGTTTCCTGGGCGATGCGGCCTTTGACACCCGCTACGTCAGCAATCAGATCCTGAACGAGACCGGTAGCCGCTACGTTAACGGCGTGGGCTCCGACCTTGAGCAGATGCAGTATCTGATCGACCGCGCCGCTCAGGCCCGGGATAAGCTGGGGTTACAGCTCGGTGTCAGCCTGTCGGAAGAGCAGGTTGCCTCGCTGGATTCCAGTATCCTGTGGTGGGAAAACACGGTGATTGAGGGGCAAAATGTCCTCGTGCCAAGGCTTTACCTGTCGGCGAAGGACGTGGCGTTTAACAAAGGGAGCATTATCGCCGGGAACCAGGTGATCCTTAATGCCGGCAGCATCACGAATGACGGCAGTACGTTGCAAGGTAAAAGCCTGCTGGCTGCCAGCAGCCAGAACACAATCAACAACATCAATGGCGGCCTGATCGGTTCCAGCGGAAGCCTGCAGCTCAGCGCCCTGGGCAATATCAATAACGTGGGTTCCACCATCAGCGGGCAGACGGTTAGCCTTGAAAGCGTGGGCGGCAGCATTATTAACCAGACGCTGACCAACCAGTGGACTATCTCGGGCGCTACGAACGGATGGAACAGCCAGGCCGTCTCGCTGACGCAAACCGACCTGGGCGCTCTTGCTTCCATCAACGCGACGGGCAGCCTGACCCTGAGCGCCGGGAAAGATATCATCAATACCGGCGCTAACCTTAGCGCCGGTGGCGATATGTTGTTAAAAGCGCTGGATGATATCTCTATTACCGGGAATCAGCTGGTGACGCGCGATCGCTTTGGCCGCAATCTTAATGAGACCGTCACCAACCAGGGCAGTACGCTAAACAGCGGGGGCAACCTTGGCCTGCTGGCGGGGCACGATCTGAGCGTTACGGGCAGTAATCTGACGGCCGGAAGCAGCGCTGCGCTTTGGGCGGGGAACGATCTGGTGCTGGATGTGGCGCAGAATAGCCGCCACAGCCAGACCGCGAAAAAGGATTCCCTGAAGACGGATAATACGCGTACTGTCATTAGCGCTGGCGACGATCTGACGCTGGCCGCAGGCCGCGATCTGCGCAGTAACGCCGCGGCGCTTGCCGCACAGGATCGCGTGGGGCTGCAGGCCGGACGGGATATCGATCTGCTGGCGGCAGAGTCCACAACCAGCGATAAATACAGCGCGAAGAAAAAAGTCGAGATCAACCAGTCCTTGCGCCAGCAGGGAACCGAGATCGCCAGCGGGTCGAATACTCAAATCCTCGCCGGACGCGATGTCACCACCGAAGCCGCGCAGGTGACGGCGAAGGGCGATATCGGCGTGGCGGCAGGCCGCGACGTCAATCTCAATACCGCAACTGAGAGCGATTATCACTACAAAGAGCAGACCAAAACCAAAAAAGGTTTCCTGAGCAAGAAAACCACCCGCACCATCGAGGAGAACAGCGCGACGCGTGAATCCGGCTCTTTGCTGAGCGGCGATAACGTGCAGGTGGTGGCGGGCAATAACCTGCGGGTGTTCGGCTCCGCCGTGGCGGGCGATGGCGACGTGCAGCTTAAGGCGGGCAACAACGTCGATATCGTGGCGGCCACGAACAGCGACACCTCCTGGCGCTTTAAGGAAGAGAAAAAATCCGGCCTGATGGGCTCGGGCGGGATTGGCTTCACCATCGGCAGCAGCAAAAGCACGCACGATCTTCGTGAGAAGGGCACCACTCAGAGCCAGAGCTTCAGTACGGTGGGGTCGACGGGGGGGAGCGTTGATATTGCCGCCGGTAATCAGCTGCATGTCGGCGGTGCGGACCTGGTGGCTGGCAAAAATATGGCGCTCGCCGGCGACAGCGTGGTGATCGAGCCGGGCCACGACAGGCTCACCAGCGATCAAACCTTCAAGCAGAAAAGCAGTGGCCTGACGATTGCCCTTTCCGGCGCTGTGGGTGACGCGGTGAACACTGCGGCCAGCACGGCAATGGCGGTGAAAGACCAGAGCGATGGCCGTCTCGCCGCACTGCAGGCGACCAAAGCGGCGCTGTCGGGTGTTCAGGCCGTGCAGGCCAACCGTCTCGCTGAAGCGGCTAACGGCAGCGATCCCACTAACAATGGCGCGTTTGGCGTGATGGCCTCCATTGGCGGACAGTCCTCTAAATCCACCTCACACTCGGAGCAGGATAAAACGACCGGCAGCACGCTGAATGCCGGGGGTAACCTCGCCATCACGGCGACAGGCCAGGGCAACGCTGCCAACAGCGGTGATATTACCGTGGCGGGCAGTCAACTGAAGGCTGGTAAGGATCTGACGCTCAATGCAGCTCAGGATATCAGCCTGACGAGTGCAGCCGACACCAACAAACTGACGGGCAGTAACTCCAGCAAGGGTGGCTCAATCGGGATCGGTATTACCGCCGGTCCTAATGGCGCGGGCATCACCGTCTCTGCCAGCGTAAACGCCGCCAGAGGCAGCGAAAAAGGCAATGGAACCTCCTGGAACGAAACGACGCTGGATGCCGGACAGAACGTCAGCCTGACCAGCGGCCGCGATACAGTGCTTAAAGGTGCGCAGATCAATGGCGACAAGGTAACGGCGGATGTCGGGCGCGACCTGACCCTCAGCAGCTTGCAGGATAGTGACAAATACACCAGCAAACAGCAGAGCATGAATGCGGGTGTAAGCTACACCTGGGGGGCGGGCAGCGGTAGCGGCAGCTTTAGCATCAGCCGCGATAAGATGAAGAGCAACTACGACTCGGTCCAGGAGCAGACCGGGATCTTCGCAGGCAAAGGCGGCTTTGATATTAATGTTGACAACCATACGCAGCTGGACGGTGCGGTGATTGCCAGCCGTGCTGATGCAGACAAAAACCGCCTTGAGACCGGTACGCTGGGCTTTACGGACATCAACAACAAAGCAGAGTATAAGGTTGAGCATCAGGGCGTGGGCTTCAGTACCGGCGGCGGGGTTGCGGGTAATGTGGTTGGCAATATGGCCAATACCCTGCTGGCAGGGATGGGTGGCAGCGGCCACGCGGAAGGGACCACGCAGTCAGCGGTAGCCGGCGGCGCTATCATTGTTCGAGACCAGGCAAACCAGAAGCAGGACGTCAGCACACTCAGCCGTGACACTGACCATGCCAACGGCAGCATCGATCCGATCTTTAACAAAGAGAAAGAGCAGAAACGCCTGCAAACCGCTCAGATGATTGGCGAGATTGGCAATCAGGTTGCGGATATTGCGCGCACCAACGGCAAGATTGCGGCCACGGAAGCGGCCAACGAGAAGATGAAAACCGCCGACGGCGATGCGCGTAACGCCGCTATCAGCCAACTGAAAAAAGACGGTAAAGAGGTTACCGATCAGGCGATTCATGACCAGATGTACCAGGCCTTCTATAACGAAGCGTTCAACAAGTCTGGCATGGGAACGGGGCAGAGCACCCAGCGCGCCATCACGGCAGCAACGGCAGCCGTTCAAGCACTTGCAGGCGGAGACATAAAAGCTGCGATTGCTGGCGGTGCCGCGCCGTATATAGCCAATGCCATCGCTAATGCCATACCCGAGACGGATCTTAAAGGACGTGTGCTGGCCCATGCTGTCGTCAACGCCGCGCTTGCAGCGGCTTCCGGCAGAGATGCGGCGTCCGCCGCAGCCGGTGCGGCGGTGGGCGAGTTGGCCGGTAAGATTGCGGTTGACGGTTTTGGCAAACAGGTCAGCGAACTGAGCGAGGAAGAAAAACAGACAGTATCTGCGCTGGCGACACTGGCCTCTGGTCTGGCTGGCGGGCTTGTCGGCGACAGTAGCGCAAATGCGGTAGCGGCGGCTCAGGCGGGCAAGACGACGGTTGAGAATAACCATCTCAGCGATGAACAGCAGAAAAGCCGCAGTGAAGAACTTGTTGCCTGCGGCAATGACAGTGACTGTAAAGCAGGAGTTCGCGAGAAATATGCAAAAGAGTTTGACAAGGTTCAGGCGCAGATAAATACCTGCTCCAGTGCAGATGAGTGTATAGCTGTTGCGAAGAAGCTGAAGCAATGGAAAGCAAACATCGGGGACAAGAACGATGAATTAACAGCCAAAATTCGAAATGAGGGAATTGACTCACTTACTGCAGCAGAACAGCTGGAATGGAAGGATCTGCGTGGGGTCTCGTCAAACTTTGATGGTTCAATCAATACGTTGATCTATCGTGCAAAAATGTTTGGCGGTTCAGAAGATACAACGGCTGAGCTTGCGAACATTTTTGGCCATGCAGCAATAGCTAACGCCGCCGGAGTAGCCGCTGGTGTCGGAAAAGCTAAAGGTGAAAATCATCCTAATAATCGCGTTGAAATAATACTTAAGCCAGAAAAAAACTGGGAAAGTGCTCGTAACAAGGCACTGAACATCGTTGGAAACTTAGGTGCAGATTCCCAGCCTGTAATTGGAAGATTAACGGCAAGTGCTGGAAACGGAAAAGTTATTGGTCGTCAATCAAGTGATGGAAAGGTCGGTTGGCGAGTAGATTATGACCCTGTAAAAGGCACCCATATCAATACATGGGATTATACAAAAGGGAAAGGGGTAGGAAAAGGTGTTAAGCAAGTGATACCATTTGAGGGTAATGAAAACGCCTTTAAGACTATATTGAAACAATTGAACAGGTAGATCTCATGACTTTATTCGAAGAGTGTAAAGAAGCTCTTAGTGCTGATTTCACTATCATTGATAAAGAAGAAGAATCAAGAGTAACTGCTATTCTGGAAGGGTATCCCTTTGTTAGCGGAAATATTTCTTGGTCTGAAATAAGCTTTAGAGACTTTGAAACCGGTGATGAGTTGCTTTGTCAATCTAGGCGAAAAAATGAAGATGTTTATGTCATTGCAGATGATGCCAATATACCTATATTCAGAACAAATTTGAGGTTAGTGCTTGAAAATATTTGTGATGTCGCGGCATTGTCACCAAAAATATTCATTTTTAATGAAAGAATGATTTTGCAACCATTATTTCCAACCGATGCACTTCGGCTCGGGACCAGATAGCGGTGTGGTACCGTAAACCAGTTACCAGCAATAGCAGGTGGCTATCTACCTGATAGCGCTGGAAAAGCAGGCGAAGATTATGCCAGGGGAAACTGAAAGGAAAAAAATATTTTTTTCCTTTCTTCTTTTTTTACTTATGGGTTTCATCACCCTTTTAGCGGGATGTGTTTTAGTTTCAATGTTTAGCAGATTGACTGCTTTACTGATAGAAGGACATTGGTCTTCTTATTCTATTTTTAATTTCCTTGATGACTTTAACTTTAGTCTTTTCAATGGGTTTGTTTTTGGTGTGCTCATGTTTTCTGTGAATTTATTCTTGAAAGTGAAAAAATATAAATAATAGAGTTTAGTTGTTGTTGAGAATATTTTTGGGGTGATAAGGACATCACAATCTTCACCGAAAAGTACGTAAGCGCGGAGGCTGAGGCCGAGAGGGAATAGCTTCTGTCTAATCTGAAAAAGCTGGGAGCAGATAAGAAAAACAAGCATTTATTAGATGCTAATGAGTGTAGAATAGCGTCCTAACAGGATAGGATAAAAGTTTTTACAGTTTTTACTGAGCTATTGCTCTCCAAACTTAACGGCTCTATCAGAACCGAACTCATATCCTGGCCCTTCAAAAAGGATTAATTAAATGATTTATCTGCTATTAGGAATTGCGCTGTTCGCATTTTTCGTCGGAACGGTCGTTTTTTTTCGTTTTAGTAAAGCGACGGGAAGAAGCGTCCAGTCACCGTTTACCCCGATGTTTTTCTTTGACGCGCTTTTTTTTGGTCTGGGTAGTAAGCGAGACATGAACATCGCAGCATGTTCATTTATCGTCTTTTTAGTCAGTATCTGGGGATTAACTTATTTAAAATTAAGCACTCATTTTTGGGGCAGTCGCGAAAGTTATTTTGGTTTTGTGATCGCCGGGATTTTATTTCTGATTATGCATTGTCGCTATTGTGCAAAAAATGTCGTTATCAAAAATGATGGCCTGGCCCCCATGAGAGAGTTGATTAATCTCCGGCGGTCCGGCCTCATCAGTCCTTTTTTATGGTTAAGCAGGGCCGGGTATCTGGGGTTCTTTATTGGCATGCTTCACTGAAGCGAGATGCGAAAAAACAGTCTCCGTGCCCCCTGGAGACTACCCCAGCCTCTCCACCCTCGTCTCCCCCTCCACCATTGACAGCTGATACAGCGAGAACGACCTCTGCTTCTCAATCAACTGCGCCAGCTCCGGCGAGTGGCTGGTGAGCCAGATCTGCGAGTAGCGGCTGGCCTCGGCGATTAAGCTTGCCAGCGCGGGCAGCATCTGCGGGTGCAGGCTGTTTTCCGGTTCGTTCAACGCGATAAACGCCGGTGGGCGCGGGCTTAACAGCGCTACCGCCAGGCACAGGAAGCGCAGGGTGCCGTCGGAGAACTCCGCCGGTTCCAGCGGCCTGCTCAGACCCTCGCGCTGCATCATCATGCGAAAACGCCCGCTGGTGTTGTCGCTGTAAAACACGCAGCCGGGGAAGGCCTGGTCGAGGATGCGCATCAGCAGCAGCTCGTCGCCAATCTCCACGATGGTCTGAAACGCGGCCGCCAGGTTGGCGCCGTCGCTGGCCAGCACCGGGGAGCGGAAGCCGACCTGCGGAGCCCGCATCGCCGAGCCGGACGCGACGGAAAACTCATGATAAAAGCGCCAGTTACGCAGGGACTCGCGCATCTGCGACACTTCCGGGTAAAGATGCGGCTCGCCGAGCTGTCCGAATACCGATTCGTTTTCATACAGCGTGCCGCTGTGGGTGACTTTCTCGTGATGCACGTTGTTAAGAAATACGGCCTGATTTTTTCGCTTCATCAGCTGTGACGAAGGACGACGGTGCTGGCCGCTCAGCCAGATGGACTCCTCTTTGATCACCGGGTCGAGCTGAAACTGCGAGGGATAGGGCAGTTTCTCCACAAACCCGACCTGCAGCTCGTATTCGTAGGTCTCTGTTTCCACCGCCAGATTCATCCGCCGCAGCTGGTCGCTGCGGGTTTTGCCTGCCCAGAACACCTTCAGAATGCCGCCCTCGTTCGCCAGCGCCTGGGAAAACTGCCCCTGAGCGGCGCTGTGCATCAGATGTATCGCCTTGTATATATTGGATTTCCCGGTACCGTTCGGCCCGAAGACGATATTGAGCTGCTCCAGCTCCAGCGACATCTCGCGGATGGAGCGGTAGTTTTGAATGTGCAGGGTGTTGATCACAGGCAGGCCCCTTTTGCAGAATAAGCCTGTATATAATCACAGTCTTTAAGGTGAAATGCAAAAAAGAGACGACAGTGAGGATGTCGTCTAAACGGGGTACTGCTTTGGGCCTCTACGGGTCAATGGGGCCTTCGCATTTTTATGATCACTTGACTGC
>Ga0308158_10002049_pt1 | contig 19838 bp, 13 predicted proteins | sample PhyBR2_FD_201038 | JGI IMG/M metagenome (GOLD analysis project Ga0308158, IMG submission 201038) | Phyllosphere microbial communities from UC Gill Tract Community Farm, Albany, California, United States - DLSLB.R2 | ecosystem: Host-associated > Plants > Phyllosphere > Unclassified | place: USA...
ATGCGTCAGATTCGCCTCTGATTTGTGGTAAAATTGAGCGGATATGACGCTTACGTAAACCTGTTGTGTCGCCTGAAGTGCGATTGATGCGAAGCCAAATGGCATATTTCGAAATTTCCTGAAGAGTTTTCGAACTTTTGTTCCAAATTAAATGGATTAGATGCGGCTTTTCTGACTTTCACGGAATTTTTTGGTTGTTTTCAACGATTTGTCATCGAAACGGATGCCCAATCTGATAGTTTGGCGCGCATTGCCATCATGACAGGAGTATCCGACGTGACTGCAAAGCAGGATCAGTCGAGCAAAATTAAAGGTTCCAAGGCAAGCAAGGAGGAGAAGAAGGGAGGAAAGTCGAAGGCGTTAACCGCTTTTTCGCAGCTTCTCTTCGAATGGGCTCCGCCCGAAGATCTTGCGGCCTACGATGCTGCAGCGCTCGATAAATCTGCCCAATATGGCTACGAGGCGCTTGAATCCTATCGTAAGGGCAAGAGCATTATCAGCGTCGATAACAGCATCGAACGCCATGGCCGTCCCCTCAGCGTCATCACTATCGTCAACGACAATATGCCGTTCCTGCTCGACTCGATCATGGGTGAGCTGAATGATCATGTCAGCCAGATTTTCATGGTCGTGCACCCGGTTTTCGATATTGAGCGGGAAAAAGACGGCCTCACAATTCTAGGTGAAGCATCGCAGCTCGCACCCGCCAAGGGCGTTGAGCGCGTAAGCCTTGTGCAGATTCATCTGCCAGCACTCGACAAGCAGGCAAAAGCCAATCTGACCGCCGCAATCAAGCGTGTGCTCGGACAAGTCCGTTCCGCTGTCAGCGATTGGAAGCCGATGATGAAGCGCCTTGATGGCGCAATCGCCGATTACAAGCGTGTTCAGGAATTGACGGGTAATGCCGCAATGCCGGAAGCCATCGCCTTCCTCGAATGGTTGCGCGATGATCGTTTCATCTTCCTCGGCATGCGTGAGCTGACCTTCAAGGGCAAGGGCGACAACCGCGAGCTGGTTCCTGTCAAGGAAACACTCGGTATCCTGAATGACAGCGAAGTGCGCGTTCTCCGCAAGGATGACGACGACACGGTGACACCACGTGAAATCACCGACTTCCTCGACAGCAATGAACCGCTGATCGTGACCAAGGCCAATTCGCTTTCGCTGGTCCATCGCCGGTCTTATCTTGATTATGTCGGGGTGAAGATTTTTGGCCCGAAAGGTGAAGCCATAGGCGAATTGCGTCTCGTCGGACTGTTCACTTCCGTTGCCTATACGAGCTCGGTCGCAGGTATTCCGTTCATTCGTTCCAAGGCTGATGCCGTTATCAAGCATCTTGGCTTCAACCGCGAAGACCATTCGGGCAAAGCACTCATAAACGTGTTGGAAGAATATCCGCGCGATGAACTTTTCCAGATCGATACGGAAAGCCTGACGGCCAATGCCGAATTGATCCTGGCATTGGGTGAGCGTCCGCGCGTGCGTGCCGTTCCGCGCCTTGATCGTTTTGGCCGCTTCGCAACTGTGCTCGTCTATATCCCGCGAGATCGCTATGACTCGGTCGTGCGTGAGAAGATTGGCCGTTATCTCGTCGAGATTTACAGTGGTGACAGTTTCGAATTCCATCCGGTATTCCTGCAAAACGGTTTGACCCGTGTGCAGTTCGTCATCCGTCGTCATGAGCGCTCAACGCCACATGTGGATCGTGAAGAACTGGAAGCCGAAGTGCGTGCAATTGTGCGCACCTGGGAAGATGCGGTGCGCGAAAGCTCGGACAGCACGGATGCAAAGACCGTCGCTTTGGCCGCAAGCTTCCCGCCATCCTATCGCGAAATCTTTACAGCACCTGAAGCCTTGGTCGATGCGGAGCGTATCGCCGGTCTCAGTGCCGATGCTCCGCTTTTTGTAGACTTTTATCGCTATCGCACCGATGGACCCGATGCGGTTTCGCTGAAGCTCTATCATCACGGTGCGCCGGTTGTGTTGTCGCAGCGGGTACCACTTCTTGAAAACATGGGCTTCCGTGTTGTCAGCGAGCAGACCATTGATCTGCCGCATGCAGGTAAAGACGGTGCTCCGGTGTTTGTCCATGACATGCAGCTCGTGAACGCCTATGGCGCTCCTGTCGATCTGTCTGACGATGGCGAGATGCTGGAAGATGTGTTCCGCAATGTCTGGGATGGGCTGGCGGATAACGACGGTTATAACGCGCTGGTACAGACAGCACGCCTGACAGCACGCCAGATCATGATCCTGCGCTCTTATGGCCGTTATCTGCAACAAGCAGGTATCGCCTATTCGCAGGGCTTCATCGCGGCAGCGTTGAACCGTTATCCGGAAATCGCCAGCGATCTCTATTCGCTGTTTGATCTGCGTTTCAACCCGTTGGCCAAGCGCCGCGATGCGGCTGAAAAGAAGCTGGTCGATGCTATCGAGACGGCATTGCTTGGTGTACCGAGCATTGATGACGACCAGATTTTGCGTCGTTTCCGTAACCTGATCGAAGCCACATTGCGCACCAATGCCTATCAGCCGGATGCCGATGGCAAGCCGCGCGTGACCTTTGCGTTTAAGCTCAATCCACGGCTCGTGGAAGGACTGCCCGATCCACGTCCATATCGCGAAATCTTCGTCTATGGGCCGGAAGTGGAAGGCGTGCATCTGCGCTTCGGCGCTGTTGCGCGCGGTGGTCTGCGCTGGTCGGACCGCGCACAGGATTATCGTACGGAAGTCCTGGGTCTTGTGAAGGCACAGCAGGTCAAGAATGCCGTGATCGTGCCGGTTGGTGCCAAGGGCGGTTTCTATCCGAAGCGCTTGCCGGTGGGAGGCGATCGCAATGCGGTGTTTGAAGCGGGTCGCGATGCCTACAAGGTGTTCATCTCCACGCTTCTATCAGTCACAGACAATATCCACGACAATGATGTTGTACCACCTGCGGAAGTCGTGCGTCACGACAACGACGATCCTTATTTCGTGGTTGCAGCGGACAAGGGTACGGCGACCTTCTCCGATACGGCCAACGCGATCAGTCAGGCGCATGATTTCTGGCTTGATGATGCCTTCGCATCGGGCGGTTCTGCTGGTTACGACCACAAGGGCATGGCGATTACCGCGCGTGGCGCATGGGAAGCCGTAAAGCGGCATTTCCGTGAGTTCGACAAGGATATCCAGACCGAGCCGTTCACTGTTGCCGGTGTGGGCGATATGTCGGGCGACGTGTTCGGCAATGGTATGCTTCTGTCGGAGCAGATCCGGCTGGTTGCTGCGTTCGATCACCGCGATATCTTCATCGATCCAGATCCAGTTCCGGCAGACGGTTTTGCAGAGCGCAAACGTCTGTTCGAGCTGCCCCGTTCGAGCTGGCAGGATTATGATCGGTCGAAGCTTTCGGCTGGCGGTGGTGTCTATAGCCGCAGTCAGAAGACGATCACGCTGTCGGCAGAAGCTGCAAAGGCTATCGGCCTTGGCAAAACCACAGCATCGCCTCAGGAGATTATGACGGCAATCCTGAAGGCACAGGTCGATCTTCTGTGGTTTGGTGGTATCGGCACCTATATCCGTTCGACCGCGGAAACGGATGCGCAGGTTGGCGACCGAGCCAATGATGCAATTCGTATCACCGGTTCTGAAGTAAGGGCGCGAGTGATTGGCGAAGGTGCTAACCTCGGCGTGACACAGCGCGGGCGTATTGAATATGCGTTGGCCGGTGGCCGCAACAATACTGACGCTATCGACAATTCGGCAGGCGTGAACTGCTCGGACGTTGAGGTCAACATCAAGATCGCACTGGCTGCGGCCATGCGTTCGGGTAAGTTGAAGCGTCCTGCACGCGACAAGTTGCTGGTAAGTATGACCGATGATGTTTCGGAGCTGGTGCTGCGTAACAACTATCTGCAGCCGCTGGCGCTTTCTTTGAACGAACGCCAAGGCCTTACAGAGCTGCCTTATCAGGCACGCTTCATGGCCGAGCTCGAAGCCCGCAAGTTGCTCGACCGCAAGGTGGAGTATCTGCCTTCGGATGCTCTTCTGAATGAACGCCAGAAGTCTGGTCAACCGCTGACGCGTCCAGAACTCGCTGTTCTGCTTGCCTATGCCAAGTTGTCGCTATCGGACGATCTGGTGGCAAGCAGACTTCCGGATGAGCCTTACTTTGAGCAATTGCTGTTCGGTTATTTCCCTAAGCGTATGGTTAAGAACTACGCTGAGGAAATTTCCAACCACCGACTGAAGCGCGAAATTGTCGCGACTTTGTTGGCTAATGATATCATCAATCGCGGAGGCATCACCTTCATCAGCCGACTGGTTGATACGACGGGCAAGTCGCCTGCCGATATCGTACGGGCTTATGTTGCAGTGCGCGACGGCTTCGAGATCAATGCGATTTACGATGCCATCGATGCGCTTGATAACAAGGTGACGGGCGATGTGCAGAACCAGTTCTACCATCTGGTAGGCGAAATGCTGCTCTCGACTACCGCCTGGGTACTGCGCAACGACACGACACGCGCCAATCTCACAGAACTGGTGAATACCATCACCACGGCACGTGCAGCTCTTGAGCCACGCTTTGATGGCCTGATGCCAGACTTCCTTATTCAGGCGGTCCAGGCAGACAAGGCCGCCTTCGTCGAAAAGGGGGCACCTGAGAAGCTCGCACAGCGTCTGGCAAATCTGCAGCTTGCGGGCATCATGCCAGATATTGCGTTGATCGCGCATCTGGCTTCCGCTGATCTGGTGGCAACTGCCAAGACTTACTTCGGTGTCTCAGAAGCTTTCCGTATCGGCCGTATCGAGGAAGCGGCGCGCTCCATCCCCGTCACAGATTATTATGACGGACTGGCGCTGTCGCGAGCGAGCGACACGATTACGCAAGCCGCACGCGGCATCACGATCGCAGCGCTCAAAAAACACGGCAAAGACAAGGACCCGGCGGCGACATGGTTTGCTGAAGATGGAGCCCGTATCGATCAGGTCAAGAACCGCATGGTCGCTTTGACCGAGGGTGGTGATCTCACAGTGTCGCGTCTGGCTGTTGCGGCGGGACTTATGTCTGATTTGACTCAGTAAGGCAGGCAACTCTAGGTTAAAAGGGGCGGCTTCGGTCGCCCCTTTTTGTTTATTGTAGCGGGTCACAACGCAGTATAAGGTCCGGCTTAATTGCGAGGGAGCAGCTTCGGGCAGAGACGTTCAGTTGGCGGGAGAAGCAGCTTCAAGCATCGGGGGCAAGGAGCAATTCGTTGAATAATCAATCTTTGAGCGCCAGAGCCAGTGCTTCTCGACGCGGCGTGTGGGGCTGGATATTTTTCGACTGGGCGGCGCAGCCTTTCTTCACGGTTGTCATCACTTTTATCTTTGGCCCGTACTTCATCTCACGCATGGCCGAAACGCCTGAGGCGGGTCAGATCGCCTGGGGCTATGGCTTTGCTGCAGCAGGTTTCGTCATCGCCATTCTGTCACCCATTCTGGGGTCTATTGCCGATCAAACCGGCTCGCGAAAGCCTTGGATCGGGTTCTTTGCGGTGCTCAAAATTGTCAGTCTGATGACGCTTTGGTTCGCAGTACCCGGAGCCAATCTGTTCTGGGTATTGCTTGCCTTCAGCATCGCGATGGTTTCTGCGGAATTTTCTATCGTCTTCAACGATTCCATGATGCCGCGTCTGGTGCCGCGCGAGGAGATTGGCAGAGTTTCCAATCTCGCCTGGGGACTTGGCTATCTGGGCGGCGTGCTGGTGCTGATCTTCGTGGTGGTTTTTCTGGCCGCATCGCCCGAGACGGGCAAGACGCTGATCGGGCTTCCGCCGCTCTTCGGCCTCGATCCTGCTCGCGGAGAAGATGCACGCATTACCGGACCCATATCGGCGCTGTGGTATCTGGTTTTCATCATGCCGATGTTTCTGTTTACAGCTGATCAGGCACGCGGGAAACCGTTGCGTCAGGCAATCGGTAGCGGTTTGACAGAGCTCAGATCGACGCTTGGGGAAGTGCGGAAGCGTCCGGGCATTGTCCGCTTTCTTGCCGCGCGTCTTATCTATCAGGATGGGCTCAATACCATTGTCGCGCTGGGGGCCGGTTATGCCGCTTCATTGTTTCATTGGAGCATCAACGAAATCGGTCTTTTTGGCATGATCACCAATGTGTCCGCAATCCTGAGTTGCCTTGTTGTGGCTCGCCTCGACACAAGGCTTGGCTCAAAAGTCATAGTCATGGGATCGCTGGTGCTTTTGCTCGTGGCTTCGTTCGGTATTGTTTCGACCGGAACGCATTCCCTGCTGTTGGGCCTTGTGCCCGTTAGCTACCCAGTAGCAAGAGGGCTGTTCTCAACAGCATCGGAACAGGCATTTCTCGTTTACGGGCTGATGATCGGCGCGGCGCTGGGGCCAGTGCAGGCATCCGCTCGCTCGTGGTTTGCACGCAGCATCAAGCCCGAGGAATCGGGCCGATATTTCGGTATCTATGCGCTGGCGGGCCGCGCGACCAGTTTTCTGGGGCCCTTTCTGGTGGCGACCATCACCGCCTTGAGTGGATCGGCAGCACTCGGCATGTCGGTGCTGCTGGTGTTCTTTATCGTTGGGCTGTGTCTGGCCGCAATAACGCCCTATCCGGCCGATAAACCGCTTGCAGCCGGCCCGTTATGATGGGCCGGAACGTCGCTGTTTAACCGGCTTTTATTCGATCCAGCCGAGCGAACGCTGCACGGCCTTTTCCCAGGAGTGGAACAGGCGTGTGCTTTCCTCCACGGGCATTCGCGGATGCCAGCGATGGCCTATCTGCCAGTTCTCGACGATATCCTGCGTCGACTTCCAGTAGCCGACGGCAAGTCCTGCTGCATAGGCGGCCCCGAGCGCTGTCGTCTCGATGATTCTCGGGCGTACGACCGGCACGTCCAATATGTCGGATTGGAACTGCATGAGCAGTTCGTTGATGGTCATACCGCCATCGGCGCGCAATTCCGTGATCTCGACACCGGAGTCCTTCACCATCGCTTCCAGCACTTCACGGACCTGATAGCAACTTGCTTCGAGTGCCGCGCGGGCAATATGCCCCTTGTTTGCAAAACGGGTAAGACCCGCGATGATGCCCCGTGCGGAATCTTCCCAGTGCGGCGCATAGAGACCCGAAAAGGCCGGAACGAAATAGACATCGCCATTATCGTCCACGGTGCGTGCCAGCGTTTCGATGTCACTGCTGTTCTTGATGATGCCGAGATTGTCGCGAAGCCATTGCACCAGAGCGCCGGTGATGGCGATGGAACCTTCCAGCGCATAGACCGGTTTGGCACCGTCAAGCTTATAGGCAACAGTGGTCAGCAGGCCGTAATTGGAAGGCACCAGTTTCTCGCCGGTATTCATCAGCATGAAGCATCCGGTGCCATAGGTATTTTTAGCTTCACCCGGTTTCAGACAGGCTTGACCGAAAAGAGCGGCCTGCTGGTCGCCCAGAATGCCTGCAAGTTTTACGCCTTCAAGCGGAGGTAGGGCGATCTCGCCATAGACCTCGCTTGAAGAGCGGATTTCCGGCAGGCAGGTCGACGGAATATCGAAAAGACGAAGAATATCTTCATCCCATTTCAACGTGGAAAGATCCATCAGCTGGGTGCGGGACGCATTGGTGACATCGGTAATGTGGATGCCGCCATTTGCGCCACCTGTGAGGTTCCACACAAGCCAACTGTCGATAGTTCCGAAAAGTACGTCGCCGGATTCGGCCTTTTCACGTGCACCCGGAACGTGATCGAGTATCCAGCGCAGCTTAAGGCCAGAGAAATAGGTCGAGATCGGCAGGCCTGTCTTAGCACGCAAACGATCTGCGCCGCCCTCCTTCGTGTAACGGGCAACAAGTTCGTCGGTGCGCGTATCCATCCAGACGACCGCATTATAGAGCGGGGCGCCGGTCTTCCTGTCCCAGAGCAGGGTGGTTTCGCGCTGGTTGGTAATGCCAACGGAAGCTATGTCGGCTGCCTTCAGGTTTGCCTTCTTCAGCGCTGCGGCAATGACGTGCTGTGTGTTGCGCCAGATTTCCGTTGGATTGTGTTCGACCCAGCCCGCCTTCGGATAAATCTGTTCGTGTTCGCGCTGGTCGCTTGCGACGATATCGCCTTGCCGGTCGAAAATGATGAAACGCGAACTGGTGGTTCCCTGGTCGATGGAACCGATAAACTGCGTCATGGGGCGGGCTCCTCCCTGCTCTCGAACTGCTTGTTTTGTTGCTATCCTACGCAAAACCGTTTCACACTTTTCGGGCCGCGCTTCAATGTTGAAACGAATTTAAACGAAACAATACGAAACTCAACACAGCCGAAAGCCCCAGAATATTTGGTTCCGGGGCTTTCATAAAGACCTGATTTATGCGGTTTTAGTGACGGAAATGGCGCATACCAGTCATCACCATGGCGATACCATGTTCGTCTGCCGCTGCGATCACTTCATCGTCGCGCATTGAGCCGCCCGGCTGGATGACGGCTGTTGCGCCTGCCTGAACAGCGGAAAGCAGACCGTCAGCAAACGGGAAGAATGCGTCGGAAGCGACAACACAACCCTTGGTGAGTGGTTCGGCAAGGCCAGCAGCTTCGGCTGCATCTTCAGCCTTACGGGCAGCGATACGGGCTGAGTCCACACGGCTCATCTGGCCTGCGCCAATACCAACCGTTGCGCCGTCCTTGACGTAGACGATCGCGTTCGACTTCACATGCTTACCAACGCGGAAAGCGAACTTCATATCGTTGAGTTCGGCTTCGCTTGGAGCGCGCTTGGTGACAACTTTAAGGTCAAGATCATCGACAACGCCGTTGTCGCGCGACTGAACCAGCAGGCCGCCTGCAACGGTTTTCGCTGCAATGCCCTTGGCGCGCGGATCAGGCAGACCGCCCGTTACCAGCAGACGCAGGTTTTTCTTGGCTGCAACGATGGCCTGTGCGCCTTCAGTGGCGTCTGGCGCGATGATGACTTCGGTGAAGATTTTGACGATTTCTTCAGCGGCGGCTTCATCAAGTGTCTTGTTGAGCGCAACAATACCGCCAAAAGCCGAAACAGGATCGCAGGCCAGTGCCTTGAGGTAAGCTTCCTTGATGGAGGAGGCTTCCGCTACACCGCAGGGATTGGCGTGCTTGATGATGGCAACGGCAGCAGTGCGGGTCGGGTCAAACTCGGCAACGAGTTCGAAAGCCGCATCTGTGTCGTTGATGTTGTTGTAGGAAAGCTGCTTACCCTGAAGCTGGGTCGCAGTCGCAACGCCGGGGCGTGCTTCGCCGGTCAGATAAAATCCAGCAGTTTGGTGCGGGTTTTCGCCATAGCGCATGACCGAATGCAGCTTGCCTGCGACCGAGCGATAAACCGGGGTTTCTTCGTTGATTGCTTCAGCAAACCAGTTGGAAATGGCTGCGTCATAAGCGGCGGTGCGCGAGAATGCCTTGGCCGCGAGCTTCTTGCGGAAAGAAATCAGAAGCGAACCTTCGTTCTTTTCGAGTTCTGCTACAACGTCAGCATAGTCGGCAGGATCGACGACCGTTGCGACATAGGCATGGTTCTTGGCCGAAGCGCGGATCATGGCCGGGCCACCAATGTCGATATTTTCGACGGTGGTATCGTAGTCGCCGCCCTTGAATCGGACTTCTTCAAATGGATAGAGATTGATCACGGCCAGGTCGATGCCGCCAATACCATGCGCTTCCATAGCTGCGACATGTTCGGGATCGTTGCGTACAGCGAGCAAACCACCGTGGACTGAGGGATGCAGCGTCTTTACGCGTCCGTCCATAATCTCCGGAAAACCGGTAACCTCGGATACGTCCTTGACTGGGATGCCTTCGGCAGCAATCGACTTGGCGGTGCCGCCTGTCGAAAGGATTTCAACGCCATGTGCGTGAAGTGCCTTGGCGAAATCGATGAGGCCGGTCTTGTCGGACACGGAAAGGAGGGCGCGGCGCACCCGATGAAGATCGGGAGCGGGAATATGCTTGGAGCTGACAGCCATAGGGAGTTGGTCTCTTCGTTGCTGAAACATAAGCGTTCAGGAAGGGTGGACGGCTGCGAGTTAGCACAGGCAGGAGGCGAATCATACCTTAAAACACCGCAAGATGGAGGCTTTGTGAATTATGCGTAGCTGCCGATGGCTATGCGGCTGAATTGCCAGTTCACTTCCGGTAAGTCAGAAGCCGGGAACGACAGCACGATCTGTTTCGATGTAACGGGACCGCGGAAACCAGCAAAGAAGATGCTGTCTTCGAGCTGCGGCGCAACTTCGAAGCAGGAGAAAGCCCAGGTGTCATCGTGTGGCGCGCTTAAGATGATCAGACCATTTTCATCAAATGAGATATCGACCGAAGGATGGATATGAAAACGCATGGCGATATTATCGCGTCCGTTGGCTTTCAACGCCTTGGCATCGCCACGATAGAAACGGTCGGCACCCTGAATGACGCTGCCATTGTGCGACAGCACCACGCGACGTTCGTGAAAAATTCCGAAAAGCCGGACATAGCCGTCGTGGCTTGCGACAAACCCTTGCCGTCCCATATCTTCGACGCGGTCGCGCTGCACTTTTGTCGGCCCCGCAATGATTGGTGTGCCGATCATGTTGGAAAGGCCTGCATTCGAGCTGAAACGGCATGATGACGTGTCGTTGATGGTTGCGGTCGAGTGCGCGGCGGTCGAGCGTCCCAATGGGCGAAATTCCGGTGGGCCAAAGCGGTCGACGCCGGAATTGACGATATAGCGCTGACGCCCGGAGGACATTTCAAAAGCGAGACAGCCTGCATGGGCATCGCGCGAAGAGGTAACCGGTGGCGGCAGACCCGTATCGGCAATGATCGTGGTAGACCCCATAGACAAGCGTTCATAGCCGGAATAGGGCGCATGGGTCAGCGGTGAGCCTGCGGTTTCATCATGGCGCAGAACTGAAATGATGCGTTCCGACATGGTCGGGCCGACGCCATTGAACAGAGCAAGGCTGCCGTCCTGATGGCGGAAAAAGCGAAGTGCTGGCAGCATGCGCTCGACGGCTTCTATCAACGCTTTGGGCGGTGCTTCCATGCCATTGGCATAGGTCTGACGCAGCGGCAGAAGATCAGCCAGCAGTTCGAGAATAGTTACAGGATTGCGCGAAACATGGCCGCCATCAGGCAGGATCTGGCGTTTCAGTTCATATTCGAGATTACGGCGGGCGGCACGTGCAGTTGGTGGCGAAACCGGTAGCGCGAGGGCTGCAAAGGCCAGTGCGATGCGGGCGCGAAGGCGTTCTTCTCCGTCATCCATGGCCGAGGCTACCGTACGCAGATAGCGCACCTGCATGGCGAGAGATCGCATGAATTTGCGATAGGCAGGCAGTTCAGCGCCCGACAAGATAAGATTGGAATGCTGCAACCATGCGATGATGCGTTGGGCCGTGACTTCGGGAGACCATGCCAATCCGCCGATGCGCTTTCCATAAAGACGCATCCAGTCATCGAGCAAAGCACGTGCATTGGCGGTGGCAAGCTCGCTATTGGCGCTTTTGAGGTGACGCAGCCAGCTGAAACTGTGGAGTGCTGCTTCCCACTCAGGCGTGGGTGGTTCGACGGCGAATGGTGAAAGCCCGCCAGTCTCGACAAGACGACCGGCGAGCGCGAAACGTCCGTGATAGAATTCCTGTGCGAGCTGAGGGTCAGCGACGCGAAGATCGGGCGGCGCAATGAGGATACGTTCCGGTGTGAAACCAGTGAAACGCCAGCGATAAAGCGGGCCCATGCGCAGACGGCGGCTGAACCTGCGCCAAGCCTGTGCAATAGCCAGTCCCCAAAGATGCGGGGTTTCGCTTAACGCGACTGCCACCCTGTCATTCTCCGTATTAAAGTTCATTCTTATGGGACCCGTTAAGGCAGGCCCGTCCTTTCATGGCATGATTCAATCGAATGCCGTTTCTGCATCCTAGTGGACTGAATTTGACTTTTGAATCACGACTGACTGAAACGCTGTTTCAAACGTCAAATTCGAAAAATCCACTAGTTCTATAGAGTTGCTAGTGGTCTTTTGATTCCGACATTTGCTCAGCGTTTATCATCAACCGATGCAAATGTCGGAATCAGACCGCTAGAATCATGCATTAATAGAATCGTATATAATGGTGAATCGAGTGTTAACCATAACGGGCGCAAGGCACCGTTATGGCAATTTCATCGATTTTGATTGTCTAGGCTTGACCGCTCAGGCTTTCCGCTTGAAACGAGCGGCGAAGAAACCATCCATACCGGCCAATTGCGGATTGCCGTCGAAGTGTTCGGCTGGCAGATCGGCAGGCGTTGAGCGCAGGAAGCCTTCTTCGCTGATCAGACCTTCCAGTCCCGGACAATCATCAAGCGTGATCGGATAGGGGGCAAACTCAGGGTTTTTGAGCGCCGTGCGTGCCACTTCCTCGCCTTCCAGTGGATGCAGCGAGCAATTGGAGAAAACGATTGTTCCGCCCGGCTTCACCAAATTCACAGCATGGGCAAGCAGCTTTGCCTGAAGGGTCGCAAGCTTTTCGATATCCTGTGGTGTCTTTGTCCAGGGAACATCCGGGTGACGGCGCACGGTGCCGGTAGACGAGCAGGGCGCATCAACCAGAACGGCATCGAACAATTCATCCGGCTTGAAATCCAGAAGGTTGGTGACAACTGTTCTGGCCTTGAAGCCGAGACGCTCCAGATTGCCCTGAAGGCGCTTGAGCCGGTTCTCTGACATATCGAGCGCTGTCACGTCCGCGCCCTGAAGTACAAGCTGTGCGGTCTTGCCACCGGGAGCAGCGCAAAGATCGGCAACGCGTTTGCCTTTGATGTCGCCCATGAGACGCGCGGGCAGACTTGCGGCTGCATCCTGCACCCACCAGTCGCCTTCGGCAAATCCCGGCAAATCGGTAAGGTTGCCTTCGACTGTCTCAAGACGCACCGAGCCGTTAGGCAAGGCGACACCACCAAGCTTTTCAGCCCATACCTGTGGATCGCTTTTCACGGTGAAGTCAATCGGCGGTTCATAAGCATGCATGGCCAGGATCGCCGCGGCTTTTTCGGCGCCATAGGCGTCTACAATGCTCTTTGCGAACCATTCCGGCACATTGGTTGCCGGCTCAAGCGTATGGGCGAGCGCGCGTTCCTTGTTGCGCGACAGACGGCGCAAAAGAGCGTTCACGAGGCCTGCATATTTGCGATTGCGCGGGTCAGAATTGGCGGCTTCAACCGCCAGATCGACCGCCGAATGATCAGGCAAATTGAGGTAGAAAATCTGCGCGATGGCCACATGCAGCAAATGTTTGAGCGCGTGGGCATTTTCCGGCAATGGACGATCAAGGCGCTTGTTGATAGCGCGTTCAATGCTGCCGCGATTGCGCAGGGCCGAGCCGAGAATAGCACGAACCAGCGAGCGGTCGCGCGGTTCCAGCGCCAGATATTGCGGATGGCCGTGGCTATTGTCGGTCAGACCGTCGAGCGAGGTGTTTTTTTCAATCACCGCACCAAGCAGGCGTGCAGCAGTCAGACGCGCGGCAAGACCGGGCCGCTGTTCGGCGCGGTCTGCGGCGTAATCATGTGTCTGCGGCTTATTATTTCCACGCTTCGGCGCAGTTCTTTTATCGTTCACGCTGTTCTACTTTATCTGACGCGCATCCTGCTTTCGGGACGCGCTTTTACGACCAAGGGCCCCGATAACCGGAACCGCCACTGTTGTTATCGCCTGCATTACCACTACTTTGTCCCCATGGGCCACTGCTTTGTGAGGAAGTAGGCGCGCGCTGCGCCATTCCAGCCGAACGAATACCCATTTCGGCAGCCATTTGTTCGAGTGCCGAGATACGGTTGTCGGTATCTGGATGGGTCGAAAACAGATTGTCTGCACCGCGGCCGCTCAATGGATTGATGATGAACATATGGGCTGTCGCCGGATTGTGCTCCGCTTCCTCATTCACCACGCTTTTTGCGCCGCGCGCGATTTTGCCGAGCGCTGAGGAAAGCCAAAGGGGATTGCCGCAGATTTCTGCACCGCGACGGTCGGCAGCATATTCGCGGGTACGGCTTACGGCCATCTGCACAATCATGGCGGCAAATGGTGCAACGATCATCGCGAGGATTGTACCGATCACGCCCATGATGCCATTGCCGTTTTCGCGGTTGCCTCCAAGGAAGAAAGCGAAATTGCCGAGCATGGAGATTGCACCCGCGAGGGTGGCAACGATTGTCATGGTTAGCGTGTCACGGTTTTGAACGTGGGCCAGTTCATGCGCCATGACGCCTGCGACTTCTTCGGACGTCAGGCGCTGAAGAAGACCGGTTGTGGCAGCAACCGCAGCATTTTCCGGATTGCGGCCTGTGGCAAATGCGTTGGGCTGATCCTCATTGATGATGTAGACTTTGGGCATCGGCAAACCGGCATTGGCTGCCAGCCCGCTCACCATACGATAATAATCGGGTGCCGAGCGCTCATCGACTTCCTGCGCATTGTACATGCGCAGCACCATTTTGTCGGAATTCCAGTAGCCAAAGAGGTTCATGGCGACCGCGATCACAAGCGCGATCATCATGCCGCCGCCGCCACCCAGCAAATAGCCGATGCTCATGAACATGACTGTCATGAGAGCAATCAGCATGGCAGTTTTCGTCATATTCATGCGTAGAGGTCTCCTTCAGCGAAAGTTTATCTCAAACAGGGTTTTGCTTACCCACCAAGTTTAACTATATGATGGGTATGAATGGCCTCAGCTTCAATAATGGGGCTTCAATAATGGATTTGCCGCGAATGACCGATGAATTCAAAGAAACCGACATCAATGATAATAGTATTCCGCGCAAGTTTGACGATTTGCCAGCGGCAGCACAGCGCGCGCTCAAAGAAGCCGAGGAACGCCGCGCGAGTGAAAAGGCGGCCAAGCTACCGCGCGAAATCGGCGGTCGTGGCGGCAAAGATCCTGCCCGCTTTGGCGACTGGGAAATCAAGGGTCGCACGATCGATTTTTAAGCCTGAATCAGGCCAGCTTGTTCGCCGAATGCCAGAATTTCAGTTGCAGGCGTATTGACCCACTGATCGTGAGTGTGTGGCTGGGTAATTTCACGCCACAGACGCACGAGTTCGAAACCTAGAGAATAACCAAGCCAGCGGGGAAGCTGCGCTCTCCCAAAAAACCAGCTCGCGTGATTGTAACTGGATGATCGCAATTCTGCGGCGGGGGGACTGTACGTCCTTAGCACTTCAGGCGTGATTGCACATTCCCAAGGTTCGGGCGGAGTGTTCATAAGATTGTTCACGAAATGGCCGGCCAATCCTTCACTTATCAGTGCTTCGCCAAGTGTCCAGCCGTACCCCGGTCCAGCCATGCGCAGGCAATGATGGACTTCGTGCAGAAGCTGCCGTTGAACTGTATCGTTTTTGAGGGTTGGCTTAAAATTCGTATTATCGGGATCAAAATTCAGCGAAAGAAGGGTGCTGTTATAAGCGCGCCCCAAAATTCCGATTTCCGGAATGGTGTATGCTGAGCGCCCAAGAAGAATGTCAAGCTTGGGGGGAGACGTGAAAGTCTTCAGCGTCTGGAAGGCTTGATCAATCTCAATGGAAATACGCTGCTGAAATTCTTGAAGTCCCCCTGATGCAGTGAGCCAGTGCAAAAACCAAACGTCTTTGAAGGTTGTGGTCATGTCAATTCCCAGTCAGCGATTTAACACTTGTTAAGTGTAGTTAGCTCCCGTGTTCAAGCAATCCAAAAGAATAGGGATAAAAGAAAAGCCCCGGTTTCCCGGGGCTTTTTGTTACTTTTTATTCTGGCGATTTTCGATCAGATCATCCACGACGCCTGGGTCGGCGAGGGTCGAGGTATCGCCCAGCGAGCCGAACTCATCTTCCGCGATCTTGCGCAGGATACGGCGCATGATCTTGCCCGAACGGGTCTTTGGCAGGCCCGGCGAGAACTGAATCTTATCTGGCGTTGCAATAGGCCCGATTTCCTTACGCACATGCAGCGTGAGTTCTTTGCGTAGGGCGTCGGCATCCTGTGTTTCCGCACCAGTCATCAGGGTGACGTAGCAATAGATGCCTTGTCCCTTGATCGGATGCGGATAGCCAACAACGGCCGCTTCCGAAACCGAGTGATGCGAGACGAGCGCCGACTCGATTTCCGCAGTGCCAAGACGGTGGCCGGAAATATTGAGCACGTCATCGACGCGGCCCGTGATCCAGTAATAACCGTCCTCGTCGCGGCGGCAGCCGTCACCGGTAAAATACTTGCCTTTATAGGTCGAGAAGTAAGCTTCGATGAAGCGCTTGTGATCGCCATAGAGCGTACGCATCTGGCCTGGCCACGAGTCGATGATGCAGAGATTGCCATCGACCGCGCCTTCAACGACTGCACCTTCGCCATCAACCAGCTGCGGCTTGATGCCAAAGAAAGGACGGGTTGCCGAACCCGGCTTGAGGTCGGTCGCACCGGGCAGCGGCGTAATCAGAATACCGCCGGTTTCCGTCTGCCACCACGTGTCGACAATCGGGGAATGCTGATCGCCCACGACGTTATAATACCATTCCCAGGCTTCTGGGTTGATCGGCTCGCCGACCGAACCAAGCAGCCGCAATGTCGAGCGCGATGAACGTGTAACGAATTCATCGCCTGCACCCATCAGCGCGCGGATTGCGGTAGGCGCGGTATAGAAAATATTGACGTGGTGCTTGTCGATGACTTCCCAGAAACGACCCTGATCGGGGAAGTTCGGTACACCTTCAAACATCAGCGTGGTCGCGCCGTTGGCGAGCGGCCCGTAGACGATATAGGAGTGGCCTGTCACCCAGCCCACATCCGCCGTGCACCAATAAATATCGCCGTCATGATAATCGAAGACATATTGATGTGTCATCGAAGCATAGACGAGATAGCCGCCGGTGGTGTGAAGCACGCCCTTCGGCTTGCCTGTCGAGCCGGAGGTGTAAAGGATGAACAGCGGGTCTTCCGCATTCATTGGTTCCGGTTCGCAGGTAGGCTCAACGCTTGCCACTTCCTGATGATACCAGAGATCGCGGCCCGGGCCCCAGCTGACCTTGCCGCCGGTACGGCGCACGACCAGAACCTTGTTGACCATGACATATTGCTTGGCAGCTATGTCGATAGCCGTATCTGTGTTTTCCTTGAGCGATACCGGCTTGCCGCCACGTACGCCTTCATCGGCGGTGATGACAAAAGTGGATTCGCAATCGACGATACGACCAGCAAGCGCTTCCGGCGAGAAACCAGCAAAGACGACCGAATGCACCGCGCCAATACGGGCGCAGGCGAGCATTGCATATGCCGCTTCCGGGATCATCGGCAGGTAGATGGTGACGCGGTCACCCTTCTTGACGCCATGCTTCTTCAGTACATTGGAGAGACGGCAGACATTTTCGTAAAGTTCGCGATAGGTGATCTTCTTATCGATGTAAGGGTTGTCGCCTTCCCAGATGATGGCGACCTTGTCGCCACGGCTTTTCAGATGGCGGTCGATACAATTGTAGGAGACGTTGGTCACGCCATCTTCATACCACTTGATCGATACATCGCCGTTGAAATCGGTGTTCTTCACTTTGGTAAAGGGCTTGAACCAGTCAATGCGTCGGCCGTGCTTGGCCCAGAAGCCATCCGGGTCGGTTACGCTTTCATTGTACCAGTCGAGGTAGGTCTCGTTGTCAATGAGCGTGTTCTTCTTTGCCTCCGGCAGAACGGGGTAAAGCTTTTCCGACATGTTTTCCTCCATAACTGTCCGGCGATCCTCCCGCCAGAATCGACAGCCCGCATCGGGGCAAAGCCATCGCCAGACACATCTACATTCCGTCGCGTCCAACGTAAATTAGACATTGGGATCGACTATGGTCCACAATGACGCAGTACAAAAATATAAACGGAGCGGCAGCACTCATATTGTGTTGGTGCTAACATTCTGTTTTTACACTTTAAAAACTATTTTTGGCGATTATAATTCCTGTCGGAGCCGCTGAAAAATTTATAATGGGCTCCCTATGAAAAGGGGAAATCGCCATGACGACATCCGCTTTTATTTCAAAGTCGGTCTTTGAATTGCAGCTCGCCGGTTACGGTCTGACAACGGCAAAAATCTTCTATCACATGCCTGATCATCCGCATTTGCTGCAGCTTTTTGTCTGGCAGGACTATGATCTCGCGCCTGAATTTCCGGTGCTCAATCATTTTATAGAGTTCTGGAAGGAAAAGATCGACGGGCCGCTGCATTCGGTCGCTTACGCGCATCATCGGTTGCTTGGTCCATCGGACTGGAAGAACGTGCAAGGAGAAATTCTTTTACACTGACAAACGCTGATCTATGATGGGTGCCACGATCTGATTTGAGAGCGGTTCCAGCTGAGCTTGAATCGTTGAAACTGCATCTCATTCATTGTTCTTACGCATTATCCGAGGCAAAGCCGCTTCACACTTTTGCTGGAAATGCTTTAACGGAGGCTGCTGGAAGGCCAAATGGCGTTTGTGCATCTTTCCCACCCAGAGAAGGCGCTGCTCTACGCCTCAAAGACGTTGCTTGGCTGTCTGATTTGTTGGTTTGCATTGCAATGGGCAGGGATTGAGCATCCGATTTGGGCCGTGATCACAGTCCTCATCATCTCAGACCCCGACGTGCGCACGACACTCGCGCTTTCTCAGGCGCGGGCGATCAACACTGCAGTCGGATGTGCCATTGGCATGATAACCATCTGGTTGGTGGGATACTCGCCGATTGCGAGCCTGTTTGGGGCGGCCCTAACGGTATTCGTGATCCTGATGATCGATCGATATCCGGTCAATTGGCGACTGGCGCCCGCAACCGTGGTGATTGTGATGGATGCGGGACGCTTTGCTCAGACACGCAATGAGGAACTGCTGCTTGCTCTGTCGCGGTTGATCGAAATCGCACTTGGTTGCGTGGTCGCCATCGCCTTGGCCTGGATTTATACCAGGCTCATTGAGCGGGTAAGGACGCGCAGACAGCAGCCGTCAACTCATGCGGAAGCCGAATAGCTTCTTCCGCCAAAAATCGCCGAACCAACACGTACCGACGTCGCACCGAAACCGATAGCGGTTTCATAATCGCCCGACATGCCCATGGAGAGCTTGCTGACATTGGCTTCGCGCGCAAGCTTTTCCAGCAACGCGAAATGCGGACCCGGATTTTCGTTGGCAGGCGGGATGCACATCAGGCCTTCGATAGCGAGGCCATGTTCTTTGCGGCAACGCTCGACGAAGGCGACTGCTTCTTGGGGAGGAATGCCGGCCTTCTGCTCTTCAAGACCAGTATTGACCTGAACGTAGAGCTTCGGGCTCTTGCCTTGCTTTTTGATCTCGGCGGCAAGGGCGGCTGCTATCTTTTCGCGATCCACGGTTTCAATCACATCGAACAGGCTTACTGCATCCGCCGCCTTGTTGGACTGCAATGGTCCGATCAGATGCAGCTCGACACCCGGATAGGCTTCGCGAAGTGCTGGCCATTTACCCTGTGCTTCCTGCACGCGGTTTTCACCGAACACACGCTGGCCGGCATCAAGGGTTGGGCGAATGTCCTCGGCTTCGAATGTTTTGGACACGGCAACGAGTGTCACAGAGCCCTTATCGCGGCGCGCTTCTTCTTCTGCATTGGCAATGACCGCCTTGACCTTGTTCAGGTTCGCTACAATATCTGACATGAAACTCTCGCTTTCAGGCTTTTCATCCGCAAAAGGTTGACGCTTTCGCCAATACGTGGTGAAGGTCGCCATTAATGACGACTCTCCTTATTGCATCATCTTCGTACGAGTAAATACGCTCATGGCAGCCGAACGTTATAATCCGCGCGTGGCGGAAGCACATTGGCAGAAAATCTGGGAAGAAAACCAGACTTTCGA
>Ga0308158_10002050_pt1 | contig 19822 bp, 20 predicted proteins | sample PhyBR2_FD_201038 | JGI IMG/M metagenome (GOLD analysis project Ga0308158, IMG submission 201038) | Phyllosphere microbial communities from UC Gill Tract Community Farm, Albany, California, United States - DLSLB.R2 | ecosystem: Host-associated > Plants > Phyllosphere > Unclassified | place: USA...
TGAATTCGAAGTCGCGCGACACGTATTCGGTGCCGACGAACCGGTTCACCATCAGCGTGGCTTGCGGGCCATCGTTCTCCGGAAACGCCATGCGCAACAGGCGGGTGTTCTGGTGGGCGTCCAGCAGGGCGTGCAAGTCAGTCATCGTCTCGCTCATCGGTTGAGCTGCGGATTGTTGACGTCGGGATGCGCGCGTTACGACATTAGCGCGCTTGAACGTGCGACGAACTTCTGACTGTAGTTATTGAGTTGCGGGAACTCTCTGACGAGGCGCAAGGCCGTGCGACGTTGCGCTGCGTAGTAGCCAAGGTGGGTATGCCGAGCCCTCAGGCGCTACCACGGCATGGTGGAAGCGTTGTGAAAATCGGACGAGCCAAAACAAAAAAGGCGTCACGATTTCTCGTGACGCCCTCATTGCAACAACAAATTTTGGCAGGCAGCCTGGCGGCGACGCGGTAGTGATCCTATGACGTCATCCCGTGCGACATCGGCCTGCCAGGCGTCGATGCTGCGGGCCCGCAGTGTGGCGGAACACCGCGACGATCAGGCGCCGATTTTCTTGCGGCATTCCTTGATGGCTGCCTGAAGGCGGATCTGCACATTCTTGTCCATGTTCGGGGGCGCCGGCGTACCCAGAAACATGCTGTTAAGTTCTGGCTTGGTGAAGTTGTTGAAGTGGGTCTCATAGACACAAGTGCAATATGGCTTCGCCAGCTTGGGATCCTTGGGCGCATCTTTGTCTATCTGGATAACACTCATGCATCCATCGATGTTCGCTTTCTTCAGCATGTCCAACTTCTCATCTGCATGGGCGGGAAGATGCAGGGCGATGGCAGCGATCATGCCGGCGAGTTTCAATCCGTGTTTCATGTCGTTCCTTTGATGAAGAGCTTCTGGAATGGATGGGGCAGTTGGTCTGCCCGTGCATCAGGTACGTTTGACCAGTTCGACGCGTCGGTTTTTGGCACGTCCCGTATCGTCCTGGTTATCAGCCACGGGCTTGGCATCGCCCAGACCCACGGCACTGAGGCGGTCCTTGGCAATGCCCCCGGCAAGCAGTGAGCCCATCACGGCGTCCGCTCGCTGCTGTGACAAGGCCTTGTTGTGGGCCGGATCGCCAACATTATCCGTATGGCCTTCGATGGTCAGCTTGAGGGAAGGGTCCTTCTCCAGGAGTTTGGCGATCTCGTCTACAGCCGGCCGGCCGTCCGGGCGAATGGCGGCCTTGTCCGTATCGAAGTTGATATATAGGGCGACGTGGCCGGCCGAAGCCAGTTGGCTTTGCATTGCATCGGCCGTGACAAAGGCGATCGTCTGCTTGAATGGCTGTTCTGCTACGACGAGTGTGCTGACAGCGCTTCTGCCCGACATGAGCACGATCCACACTAGCTGGTCGGGTTTCCGTACCAGATAGACGTCGTAAGTCATACCCAGGTCCGCGAAGCGGGTTTTCTGCTCGTTTGCCGTATTCTCCGCGCTTAAGGCGGGAGCCAGTTCGGAAGGTGTCGCACTGTTGACCTTCACACCGCCCATTTGTGCGATCAGATTTTCGTAGTTTCGCCGTGCCTCCGCTTCGCTCATGTTGACATCACTGAGATAAAACTTGTGGGATTCGACACGACCTTCCACTTTCCTGAGTTGCTTACCAACGACTACATGGAGCGAGTCAAAATTCGCCTTGTTGGTAAAGCGTCCCTCCTCACTGAGACCTGAAGGATATTCGAGATACGGGAAGGGTGGCATTACACCGCTGCTGACCGGGACTTTTTCGATATCGAATTGTGCCTGGGATGCTGGCGTGCCGCTGCTAGCCGGTGCAGTGTCCGTTGTGCTTGACTCGGGCGAGGAGATGGCAGTTGCAGTAGCAGCGTCTGGGTGCGGGGCAGGAGATTTGGGTTTGCAGGCAACCAGAGAAAAGCTCAGGAACGCCAGAACGATAGCTGTGGAATATTGCGACACGGGTGTTTCCTGCAAAATGAAATCTGCAGAATTCTAACCGATTTTTATCTAAACCACCGTGGAAAGTAACATCGGTTGCTCGAGGAAGTACGCCGGTTAACTTCTAATAGCATAGAAGTATCTCCCCTTTGCAATCAATCTCGCGTTAATGATTAATGAATTCTATAGGGCGATAGACTTGGACACTGCATAGAGTTAGCTTAGGTAATAATTGGTGATATTGTTTTTATGAAAAATCAGTGTGTATGAGATATGTTTTCAGATAGGTGAATCTTAGTAGGATATAGGCTTGTATTTTTGTGGGAATGCGCCTACATGGTCTTTGTCAACTTTGCGACGCAACTGTACTGCACATAATTATCGCCTGCGCGCGCGAAATATAATAAAAATCTCACTTTGTCAATTAATAAACAGCATGGAAATTTTATTTCCACCTATAAATTCTCACCAATTGTTAGGCCTTAATTACTTTCTGGAAATCTACAAATATAACCAGTTTTCTATAGGAGGAAGAGTATTTACTTGGGGGCTCATCGATGAGTAAGTTATGCACCGTAGATAATTTTCTCGGAAGGTATCGTTTGCCGATCTGGAAAAATAATTTGGTTGTGCTGGATTGACAGTTTTGACTAAGATTCGTTCGGTGTTACCCCGCTGATCTCTTAACTTACGTCCTGGAGTATTCCATGAAAAAATTCGCCGTCCGTAATCTCCTTAGTCAACGCGGTCAAGGCATGACCGAGTACATCATCATCGTTGCCCTGATCGCCGTTGCAGCAATCGGTGTTTATCAGGCATTCGGTAAGGTCGTTCGTGGTCAGACTTCCGTCGCCGCTGCTGCACTTAGTGGCAGCGCTACAACCACTGGTCGTGCTGCAGCCAATACGGGTGCAACTGAGAGTGGCAATGAAGCGAAGAATGCAAGGTCGCTCAAAAACTTCGACGACAATTCCGTTAAATAAGACCTAAAAAGGCAGTGCCCACCGCCTTTCACTGTGTTACGTAGGTTGTATTCCTGCGAGAGCCTTAGGATCCTCGATGCGTTTCAATCACAGGAGAGGGCGGGGGCAGACCTTGGTATTGTTCCTCGGGTTTGTCGCTGCCATGGTTGGCATGATGCTGGTTGTTTTCAATTCTGGCCAGGTTACCAACGCCAAGATGCGCGCGATGAATGCCGCCGACGCCGCAGCATATAGCGGCGCCGTGTGGGAAGCGCGCAGCCTGAACTTCCAGGCTTACATGAACCGCGCCATGGTGGTTAACGAAGTAACCATCGCGCAGTCAGTGAGCCTGCGCTCTTGGGTTGCTTACGTCGCCCGCTTCGTCGAGAACGTCAACATGGTTACCCAATTCATTCCCTGGGTAGGCACCGCAACAACCGAGATCAAACAGGTTTTGAATCAAGTCAGCAAATCGATGAACAATCTGCTGCCACAGGCGGATATGGCACTGCGCGGGGTCAACGTATTGGCGCACTCGGCGCAGCAAGGTTTCTACACGACAGGATCTGTCATTGCCCAGGAACTGGCTAGTGAGGTTGTAACAGCAAACAAGGCCCAGATGTCGCCCGCCGGCAAAGAGCTGATGGCCTCCAACACGGCGAATTGGCTCCGGTTTACCAAGCACTACAATGGCCCGGAGCGCACCCGTATCAAAGCCGTTACCCTCGATTCGCGCGATGGCTTTTCCCAAAACCGCGACAATACCGCGTTGGCGCTTGGGCCCGTCATGGAAGTAGCCAAGCAAGGTGGTACCGACCTGATCGACTACGATTCCTGGAAAGGCCTGGATTCCTCCGAGTTGAGAACCTTCAAAATTGCTGGCAAATGGACAGGCAAGACGCCCCTGGCCTGGGGAGGTGCGCAAAGCTACGCCCCAAGCAGAAAAACCGGGATTGGTACGCATGGCGAGGAAAACGATTGGCGCCGGACCGATGGTCAGCGGGCGCGCACCGAAGCCAACGCCACCATCCCCAGCTTCTTTGCAAATGCCAACGCCAAAAAAATTGGGATTCAGTCCTTCCAGGGCTATTACGACATCAGGGATCCGAAAACCAAGAAGGCTGACCTGCAACTCCCGTTCTCGGTGGAAGTTGTGGTTCCTAAAACCGCTATTGCTACGTCGACCAGCGCATTGAATGGCAAAGCTGCCCTGGTTAACGGCACTCAGATCGAGCACGATCCCAATTATGCGGGCGGTGGCGGCGTGTATGCCCTGGCAGAAGCCTGCGTGCGCTTTGCGCGACCCTACCGCCAGGATCGGGCCGACAAGGCAACCGAATTCCCCAGTCTATTCAACCCTTACTGGACAGCGTCGCTGGCAACTGAAAGCAAGTCGGCGCGTGCATGGGTTGATGCTCGAAAAGGGCTTATTCCCTCACTTACCGCTGTATTCACGAAAGATACATGTTCATGATGTTCGAACAAGCACTACGCTGTACCGGCGCTGCCCTGGCGATGTTCGTGACTCTCGCGGCCTGCGGCCGGCAGACTGTCGATGCAGCAGCCAATCCTTACGAAATCGTTACGCAGACGCGGCCTGAATCGCTTGAAGCCTACATAAAAATGTTTCGTCCCGCCTACGACGGTTGTGCTCTCGTACGCGCAGCGCAAAAGCTTCCCCCTCCGCCGCCGCTGATAGCATTGCCGGCCGACTTCGTAATGAAGCGCAGCACGTATCTCAGCAGCGGGAGCGCCTACCTCATCCGGCACGAAGAATTCAGCCTCGTTACGGAGGAAGAAAGCTGCAAGACACGCATTGGTTCAATCATGACCGAGACTGTCGTGCGCGAGGGAAAGATATCTGGTCAGATGCGGGAACGTGGCGGTCCTGCAGAGGTGGATGCGCCAACGCCGTGGGTGAGGAACGCTTCAAAAGAGTCTACCGACGAAGCTTCTTTTACAGAAAAACGATTAGTCGGTGCTACTGACATGCGCTGCTTATCTCCGTCCTTACGTGGCGGTATGACGCTGGACAAGTGCGCGGCCAACACAAATACAGGTCTGCTGCGGGATGCAACAGGCGATCCTATTACCCTGCATGCGCGTGAGGTTGTTCCCGTATTCAACCTGGTCGTGTTGACTGAACCAGTCAGTCTGCAGATTGGCAAGCCCGTCAGTCCGGAACGCATCGCGCTATCCGTAGCCAAATGATCTATATGGTAAAAAACGCCCCGGTCATGCGGCCATCGCAATCGGGACAGGCCATGGTCGAATTTGTCGTGATCTCTTTGGTGGTGATCGGCTTATTCCTGGGCATTTGGTACATCGGCAAGTTCCATGACATCCAGGCCACGACCATTCAGGCAGCGCGCTATGCAGCATGGGAACGTACCGCGCGTCCGTCCTCTTATTCGGACACACGGCTGCAAAGCCAGGCCCGGGCGCGTCTGTTCAGCTGGAACAAGGATGCGTACAAAGCAATCGATGGCATTAATAATGGGCAGGCGTGGAACCAGCAGACGTCCATGTGGATGGACCATGCTAACGACAAGCGGCTGCTCAGAGCGCCGGATGACGTCACCGTACGCACCGCTTCCGCCGGGCTGCCAGGCAAATCAGTTGGCGCAACCCTTGCGGTCGTCAGCGCGCTCGATGCGGCGGGTGGTGCCGACAAGCTGCCGAAGGGAGGGATGTTTACTGGCACCGTTAACGTCAACATTGCCAATCTGGCGCACATGCCGGCGCCGCTCGACGCGATGAACCTGAAGCTGACGGAAAGCTCGGCGGTTGTAGCAGACAACTGGGATGCCGGTTCGCCAAAGCAAGTGGCTGCACGTACCGAGGCATTTGCACCCGGCAATGCACTTGATTTCCTGGACACGGGCCCTTTCAGCATTATCAAAACCACCTTGGGAGCGATTGAGCCTGCATTCAATAACTTTCACCCGGGGCGGATCTGTCCGGATGTCGTGCCGATGGACCGCATCACGGCGCTACCTAACAAGTCCGCCAATCAGCCGGCGTACCGAGGTGCCCAGCCGTGCTATTGAATCGGGAACCTCCACGTGCCCTCGCAGCGGCACTCGTCATGGCGACTGCGCTGCTCATACCGCCCGCTGGCGCGGCCTGGCAAGACATTCCAGACATCATCAGCCTGCAGCAAATGGGGGACAAGATGGTAGTCAATGGCATACCGATGACGGTACGTGCGTTCAATACCTCCATTCCGGCCGAGCAGGCAGTGAACATGGTGCAGGAGGCCTGGGACCGCAATCGCGATCGTACCTCGGTGACCCGCACGAGCATGCCGCCGTGGATCGTCGTGAATCAAACGGTTGGCACCCAGCACCGCAGCTTTCAGATCAAGGCGAGTCCGAATGGCGGCTACGAGGGTTTCGTGGCGCTGACGTCGCCGGCCCTGGCGCGGGAACCCAAGCCCCTGATCCGCTTGCCGCCCGGGGTAACGCCGGTGCAGATCGTCGATTCGGTCGATAACGGCCGCGCTTCTCAGCAGATCGTGGCGGTGTCGAAGCGCTCGGTTGACGCCACTGGCGCCGCCTTGGACGCAAGCTTGAAAGCGGCCGGCTGGGAGCGCCACGTGATGAAGAAGAACGCCAGGACGGTGGTCTTCGCTGCCAACCGCAAAGGCCAGGAACTCGATGCCATCCTCACCGCCGGAAAAAACGGGTCGATGGTCATGATGAGCATTGCCGATCAACTCAAACAGTAGGAGCAGCAATGCAGCACCGGGCAACGAATGAATCAGGAAAGCGGAGGTACGGGCAAGGCGGCCAAGCCATGATCGAGTATCTGCTGCTCGTCGGAGTCGTCGCTGTGGTGCTGTTCACGCCGTCCCCAATCACCAACAATATTGCCCCTGCCGATTTCCTGGCACGTGCCGTACGTTACTTTTTCCGTGGATATAGTTTCCTCATTTCGGTTTTTTAACACTCTCCTTCAAAGTTTCCGTTTTGAAAATCTCGAAAAATACCCTGTTGCTCGGTGGGGCAATTGTGCTGGGCATCGTGTGCTACGTGGGCGCGCAGTACTATCTCCGATCTTCCCTGTCGGATGCGCAAGCGAAACTGGCCGGCGACTACAAAACGCGCCGCGTCATCGTCGCGGCCACCGATATCCCCGCTGGAGGCGTTCTGAGCGGGGATAACTTGGCGGCCCGAGCTATTCCGGAGCGCTATCTGGCCAGTACGACGCTGGGGCCGGACGATCTCGATACCGTCTCCGGCCAGAAAATCGTGGTCGATGTGAAAGCTGGCGATCCGATTGACCGGGGCGCACTGGACCGCACCGACCGCGCGGCGCTGTCGGCCACAGTCGCCAAGGGAGAGCGTGCCATTACTTTTCCTGTCGACGAAGTCAGTTCCATTTCCGGCATGTTGGTGCCGGGCGATGTGATCGATCTTCTCTACACGGGGCCGGGAAATACCGAGAACTCCTATCGCCGTCAGCCTGGGTCCTCAGCTGAGGCGGGTCCGAAGGAGCTGCTTCATGTACGGCCGATCCTGCAGGCAGTCCAGGTGATCGCGACGGGCAAGACCACCCGGAAACGCGTCGTGCAGACACAGTCAGGTGGGTCGGAGGAAGTGAACATGGATTTCACGACCGTGACGCTGAAGGTGACTCCGTCCCAGGCGCAAGACGTGTTGATGGGGCAGAGGCTTGGTTCGCTGACTGCGGTGCTGCGTAATCCCGAAGATATGTCGTCGTTGCCAAGGATGGTGCTCGATGAGACCAGGTTCAAGAAGGTAGCGGATGCGCCACAAGCGCGCGGTGAACGATTCAACGGCTCTTATATCGAGATGTTCGTTGGCGGTCTGGGCGGCGGTGCGGTACGTTCGCGCGCTCAGCAGGAAGCGCCGCCGATTACGGTACGGCTAGATGGCATGACCCCGCAGACCCCGCCGACCAACGTGCCAGTGCCGGCACCCAGCGCGCTCGATGTACGCAGTCGTCTAGGTATCACCGCGTCTGCGCCGGCCACGAAAACACAGTAATCCTTTTTCTTTGACCCGAAAACCAATAATGAAATACCTGAAGACTTTTATTTTGCTGTGCTGGATGTCGATGTGCGGGCTGGCGCAGGCGGGCACGGGGGGAGAGCAAACGCTCGAACTGTTCAGTGGTGAAGCGCGGGTGCTGCCAGTATCGGTGACCCGGATCGTGGTGGGAAATGGCAAGGTAATCTCGGTGTCGAACATCGCCACCAATCAATTGCTGATTCTCGCAGAAAGCGCCGGCACGTCTACCCTGCAGCTGTGGCTCAAGGACGGCTCGCAACAAAAGATGACCGTGGTGGTGCTGGAAGCTAACCTGAAACACACGCTGGCCGATATCGAACGTTTACTCAGCAGCGTCGATAACGTCAAAGCCCGTATCGCCGGCTCCAAGATCGTGCTGGAAGGAGAGATGGTCAGCGACAGCGATCAGGAGCGCGCCCAGGCAATCCAGAAGATGTATCCCGACCAGGTTGTCAACTTCGTGGGCAAGGTGGGCTGGGAAAAGATGATCTATCTCGACGTCAAGGTGCTCGAGCTGACCACGAAAGGTTCGCGCGATCTGGGCATCCGCTGGGATGCGCAGATCAATGGACCTCACGCTGGCGTTCTGGCCGACATCGCCTCGAACAACAGGTTTCGCTACGTTCCGGATCAGGAACAAAGCGGTTTGGACTTCAGCAACGTTACGCTGCCAAATAGCGTCTGGCCGCCCAAAGGGTTCATTACCCTGGCATCTCTGATCACGTCGAAGATCAACCTCTTGGTGCAGGATGGCGAGGCTGAAGTGCTTGCAGCGCCAAGCTTGACGACCCGCAGCGGCTCCAAGGCCCGCTTCGTCGCGGGTGGCGAGATTCCGTTACCGGTACAGGGCGCACTTGGCCAGACCAGTGTCGAATTCAAGGAATATGGGGTGATCGTCGATGTGACGCCGGTCACCGACAAATCGGGCGCAATCTACGCCAAGGTCGACGTGGAAGTGAGTTCGATCGACCGTTCGGTAACGGTGCTGGGCATTCCCGGATTGCTGAAGCGCCGTTCACAAAGCGAATTCAATTCGAAAGATGGTGAAACCGTCGTCCTCAACGGCCTGTATTCCTACGAAAGGTCGAACGACACGCAGAAAGTGCCAGGACTGGGCGGCCTGCCGGTGATCGGCGGCCTGTTCCGCAACAAGGGCAGTAGCAGCGCGACGCGCGAAGTGGCAATCATCATTACGCCGCGTATTGTGCAGGCCACGCCGAATCCGAACCCGCAGGCGAAGGATCTCAACGCCGAAAAGCTGTACGAGTTCGACAAGAAAGTCCGCGATCACGACCTCTTGCCCAAAAAGCCCCAACCCTTGACTGTCACCGAGTAAAACCATGATTCTGTTCGAAACCAGAAATGCCAGCGGTCAGCTGGAGGAATACACGGTCAGTGAGCCGACCGTTCTAGGTAACGGGGGTCCGGTACCCCTGCCACCGAATGCCGGCAAGCGTGTGTTGGAGGTGGCATTTGACAAGGACGAGAACGTCCACGTGACTGACCTCGGCTGCGCATCAGGCGTGTTCGTCAATGGCGAGCGGATCGTCCGCTATGGCCCATTGCGCGCCGACGACATCATCACCATTGCAGGCCAGCCGTTGCGAGTCAAGGCTGTCGGCATACAGCGTCCTGCCGAGCCCCTCAAGCCGACCATGCACGCCAACGTATCTCCCGCCCCGCAACAGGGTGGGGCGGCGGTCGTCCAGATGCCGGTCCGGACTGCGGCCATTCCCCAGCCCGCGCCTCAGGCGGCTGTGCCCGCTGCGGTGCAGGGCGTTCCGCAGCGTAGCGACGCCGCGCGTGCGCACCAGATGGCGCTGACCACCAATGCCGTCTTGTTGCACAACGAGTTGATCCAGACCCTGGACTTGCGGCGCCAGGACGTTACCCGCATGGCCGATGACGAGCTGCGCACGGTGGCAAGCAAACTGATCGGCGAGCTGATACAGAAAATGACGCTGCCGGCGCAGACTGATCCCGATGAGCTGGCGAAATTCGTGCTCGACGAGGCCGTGGGTCTCGGGGTGCTGGAAAGCATGCTGGCTGATCCGTCTGTAACTGAGATCATGGTTAACGGCGTTGAAGATATCTTTATCGAGCGTGGCGGTCAGACTGTGCGTTCCAATATCGCGTTCAGTAGCGAAAAAGCCTTGATGGGCGTGATCGAACGTATCGTCGCGCCGATTGGCCGGCGTGTCGATGAGTCGTCGCCGCTATGCGACGCGCGTCTGAAAGACGGCTCACGGGTCAATATCGTGATCCACCCGATCGCCCTGAAGGGGCCGTCGATCTCGATCAGGAAATTCGCGCAGCGCCGCCTGCAGGTGGAGGACCTGGTGCAATTCGACTCGGTTGACAAGCAGATGGTTGACTTCCTGAGGATCTGCGTCGAGCAGAAAAAGAACATCGTCATTTCCGGCGGTACCGGGTCGGGCAAGACCACTTTGCTTAATATTATTTCGAATCTGATTCCACCGCTCGAGCGCATCGTCACCATCGAGGATGCAGCCGAACTGAAGCTGTACCACGACAACCTCGTCACGCTCGAAGCGCGCCCGGCCAACGTGGAAGGGCGGGGGCAGGTGTCGATTCGCGAGCTGGTCAAGAACTCGCTGCGTATGCGCCCGGACCGCATCGTCGTTGGTGAGTGCCGTGGCGGTGAAGCGCTCGATATGCTGCAGGCGATGAACACCGGTCACGACGGCTCACTCACCACCGCCCACGCCAACTCGCCGCGGGACATGCTGTCGCGTCTCGAAACGATGGTGCTGATGGCCGGCATGGACCTGCCGGTGGCGGCGATCCGCGAACAGATCGCCTCTGCAGTGCAGATCATCGTGCAGCAGACCCGCTTTGCCTGCGGTACCCGCAAGGTGACGAGCATCACGGAGATCACGGGCATGGAGCGCGGTGTCATCCAGATGCAGGAGATCTTCAAGTACCAGCGCCAGGGTTTTTATGACAACGGCAAAATCCGCGGCTTCTTCACGCCGTGCGGCGCGGTGCCAAGCTTCTACGAAGAGTTGCGCGAATTCGGCGTCGAGCTCGACCTGTCGATCTTCGGCGCCCAGGACGCTGATGCGTTCGACAACAATGGGCACTTGAGAAATGGATGATCCGTCGCTCCTGCCCGACCTGATAGCAGTCGGCATCGCGCTCAGCATGGTGTTCCTCATGTACACCGCATGGATGGCAGCGCGTCAGGTCGCCAGCCGCTATCGCGAGACGGTGCTCGATTCGACCAGTGTGAAGCTATCGGACATGTTTATTTTCATGGACACCGCCATGCTGAGCCGCATCAGCGTGGTGGCGACCGTGTTCATTCCCTTGCTGCTCATGCTTGTCACCGGCAACCTGCTGTTGGCTGTCGGTGGCGCGGCAGTCTGTCTGTTCGGCCCAAATCTGGTACACAAACGCCTCAAGGAAAAACGCCGCTCGCGCCTGATCCGCCAGTTGCCGGATACGCTCGACGCCCTGGTGGGTGCCCTGCGGTCGGGGATGAGTCTGCAGCAAGCGCTCGGCTTGCTGGCCGAGCAGTTGCCGTCGCCATCGAGCCAGGAGTTCGGACTCGTGGTGCGCAAGGTGCGCATGGGCGTGGCGCTCGACGACGTGCTGGACGAACTGGAGAAGCGCATCGAGTCGCAGGAATACACGATGTTTACGACCAGCATGCGGATTGCGCGTGAACTGGGCGGCAACCTGACGGAATCGCTCGAACGCCTGGCAGACACCATGCGCCGCAAACTGAACATGGAGGACAAGATCATTGCGCTGACTTCGCAGGGAAAAATCCAGGGCATCATCGTCGGATTGCTGCCGCTGTTCCTGATGTGGGTGTTGAACCTCATGGAGCCCGAGGCGATGGCGCCACTGTTCAACACATGGCTCGGCTACGGCGTGCTGCTGGTGATTTTCATGCTTGAATTTATTGGGTATGTCTTCATTCGCAAAATCGTCAACATCGATGTCTGACCGGAGCCGCCATGTTTGAATATTTGCTGCCCCTGGTGTTCGCCCTTGCGGTCGTCGGGCTCTCGGTCGTCTTCTATCGCGTGGCTGTCGCGGTCCAGTTCGAGGATCGTACCTATGCCGACAAACCGCCAAAGCTGATTGGTCGGGTATGGGCACTGGTCGAGCTGGTTTCCTTTTACGTCAGCCCGTATCTGTCGGTCGAGTATCGCGAAAAAACCATCCGCAAGCTGCGTAAAACCGAACTCGACTACGCGATCTCGCCGCAGCAATGGTTCAGTGCCAAGCTTGTATATGCATTGATCGGCGGACTGCTGATGTTCGGAATTGGCCTGTGGCTCGACATCGATAGCTGGATGATGCCGTTGGGCGGCGCCGCGTTTGGTTTTGTGTACCTGGACATCTGGCTGCGTGATCGCATGAAGCAGATCGAATTGCAAGTGCTGAAAAACCTGCCAAACTTCCTCGACATGCTGACGCTCGCCGTCGAATCCGGCTGTAACTTAACGGTCGGCATTACCATCGGCGTCGAGAAGACACCCGACAATCCGCTGCGCCGCGCCTTCGCGCGCCTGCTGCGCGAGATCCGCTCAGGGCGTACCCGCATCGACGCGCTGCGTTCTCTGGAAGACCGGCTGGACCTGCCTCCCGTGCAGTCGCTGGTGAGTGCGCTCGTGCAGGCCGAAAAGACCGGCGCCAGCATGGGCACGGTGCTGAGGGCGCAATCGACCCAGCGCACCAACGAGCGCTTCGCGCGCGCCGAAAAGCTGGCCATGGAAGCGCCTGTCAAGATGCTCGGTCCCCTGATCCTGTGTATTTTCCCGTGTACCTTCGTCGTCATCGGCTTCCCGATCGGGATGAAAATGATGGCTGCATTTTCGTGAGTGAGGTTGTATGAAGTTGAATCGACACGTAGCCGGCGCCGTCCTGATCGCTTGCTGCTTCCTGGGTGGGTGCAGCACAGCGGAGCCGGCCGTGGCGCCGGCTGCGGACCAGTTATTGCAGGTTGACGTGGCCGCGCTCAGTGCGCAGGCGGAACAGGAAATCGTTCAGGGCCGCTACCCGCAGGCGATTGCCTTGTACGAGCGCGTGGTGGCTGCCAGCCCGCGTAACGCACACGCCTGGTTCCGGCTGGGTACTGTGCTCATCAAGGTCCGGGAGATGCGGATGGCACAGTATGCGTTCGAGAGGGCACTGCAGGTCGATCCATCCATGAGCAAGGCGCAGGCCAACCTCGCGCTGACCCATCTGCACGAGTTCCGCGTGGCGGCCGTACACGCCATCTCGAGCGAGCAGGTGAGCGACGCGAACCGCGCTACGCTGCGTTCGCTGATGCGCGACGTCGACCAGGCCCTGTTCCCGACGCCAACCCTGACGCCGGCGGGCCCACGATGAGCGGGCGCCGTTCCTTGTCGATGTGGGCACTGCGCCGACAGGACGGCGCGGCATCCGTGGAATTTTTCATTCTTTTCCTCTTTACCATTACGCTCATCATGGGCGTCCTGCAGATGGGGCTGTTCATGGTGGCCAAGAATACGGTCAACCTCGCCACGTTTGCTGCGGCGCGGGCCGGGGCTGCGTCGGGCGGGGATGCAGGTGCGATGAAACTGGCGCTCGCCAAGGGTTTGTCGGGCTTGTACGTCGCTAAAGGCTTGCGCCTGACGGGCAGCAATGGATTAACCGATGTTTCAGCTGGCAATTTTGTGCAGGTGAGCGCTGGCGCCACTGCTTACGCTTTTGCTGCGGCGAGTTTTCCTCTCAATGAGATCAAGATACTCAACCCGACTAAAAACGCGTTTACCGACTTTGGTGTGCCCAATCCGCATGCCAAAGGACGCATTATTCCGGCCACTGGCCTGTTGACCGACACAACAGTGGGCGCCGCATCGCGGCAGACACGGGCCGATGCCTTGCTGCTGAAAATCATGGTCCGCCATTGTTACGAAATTGTTTTTCCTCTGGTCGGGGAAGCGATCTATCAGACCATGCTGGAGTCGAATCCCTTCCATCCTGATCTTCTCTGTATGGCCAATCATCCCTGGCCAGATGGTCACATGGGGCATGGCGTGATGATCGAGTCGCAGGCCGTCGTGCGCATGACTGCACCCGCGGTCGAGGGCAACTTCTAGTGAGCGCACCTTCAACCATTGTGCTGCCCGGGCTGAACGTCGAGGTGGCGCGCAGCTTCTCGCAGCGGCTCGTCGGCTTGCTTGGCAGGCGCAGCCTTCCCACCGACAGCGGCCTTCTGATCACACCCTGTAACAACATCCATACAGCCTTCATGCGTTTTGCCATCGATGTGGTGTTTATTGACGAGAACGCCAAGGTGGTAGCGGTCTGCCCGGAACTCGGGCCATTCCGGGTCGCGATGGCACGTCGTGCCAAGGCTTGCCTGGAGCTGTGCAGCGGCAACGCCGCGGCGCTCGGCATCGAAGTCGGCCAGTGCCTGGCGCCGCTGCTTCCGGCACTTGGGGACCGCCGATGAAAATGCTTGCCACCGCAATGCTCCTGCTGAACCTGGCGTTCGCCGCGCCTGCCTCGGCGGGTATCTTCGCCAAGCGTGAACCTGGTGGCGTCACCGTGTATTCGAACATCCCGACCGGGTCGCGGGTGGATGAGTCTGTGCGTGCGACGGCGGGGCCGTCGCGGGCAGGGATGGCGAGCACGTCGGCGGCTGTCGGTTTTCCCAGGATTTCCCGGAGCGAACAGCAAAAGCGTGACCTTGGCCGGGAAGCCATTCTGAACGAGGAACTCGACAACGAGCAGCAGCTACTCGAACGCGCGCGCGCGCGCCAGGCGGCGGCGGACGTGCAGCAGCGGCATCTGAGCAATATCGAGGCGATCAAGCGCGAGCTCGCTGGCGTGCTTTGATGCCAAAGCCAATTTTTGCTGCTCGCTGCCGCGCCGGTTCAACCAATGCATCACCAGGACGCCCGTCCGCGGGCTACCACTTATTCGTATTTTATTGACTGGACTGACTCTCTTTATGTCGAAACTGCTTACGTTTTCCTGCAGCCTGCGTGCTCTTCCGCTATCCCTGCTGACCGTCGCTGCCCTGACCGCCTGTGGCGGAGGCAGCGATAATTCACCGGGTGCTGTACCTGGAATCAACTCGCAAACACCGGACTCCTCCGGCAATGGCAATGGCAATGGTGGCACAACGGCCAAGCCGACGCTGCTACTGACCCTGGCAAACGAGGCGGGTGCAGCAACCAATTTCCTCAGCGTGAGTTCTTCAGTGACGGCTACTGCCATCCTGAAAGACAGGGCGGGCAAGCCGATTCCGAATGCGCTGATCGCATTCAGCGCCGATCCGTCCCTGGCGAGCCTGGCCCCATCCTCGGGCACAGTCCTGACTGACAGTGAAGGCAAGGCAACGGTGCGCCTGACTGCCCCGTCGCTGCAAGCCAATGGTGCAGGCCTGCTCAAGGTAGCAGCAACCGTCGGCGATCAGGCGGTACTGGCCCAAACCACCTTCAGCATCGGCGCTCCGAATATCAGCCTGCGCGTCGTGAGCCCCACGACCAGCCCATCGTTGCTGAAAGCCTACGGTTCCGGCGTCATCACCCTTGATGTCCTTGGCAACGGCAATGTACTGGCCGACAACACCCAGTCGATCAGTCTTTCATCTCCTTGCGTCAGCGCTGGCAAGGCTTCGCTGGCGTCCGAGGTCAGCACCATCGGGGGACGTGGCCAGGTAGTCTATCGCGATCTCGGCTGTGCACAATCTGACACAGTCACCGCGTCAATCGTCGGCACCAGCGCCACAGCCAAACTCAATTTCCAGATCAGTCCGCCTAATGCAGCGGCGATCGACGTGGCCACCATCGTCCCCGCTGATCGGTCCATCGTCATCAAGGGTTCAGGTGGCAGTGGACGCAGCGAATCGGCCACGGTCAAGTTCCGCGTTGTAGATCAGTTCGGCAATCCCTTGGCAAACCAGGCGGTGACGTTCGCGACGATTTCCACCCGGGCAGTCACGCTGAGCAAGACCACGGACGTCACCGACGCGATGGGCGAAGTCTCGACGAGCGTCAATTCCGGCACCGAGCCGACTGCGGTGCGGGTTCAGGCTACGCTCGACAGCGGGCTGTCGACCATTTCCGACAGGATTACCGTCACGACCGGACTGCCTATCCAGGCGGCGTTTTCGCTTAGCAGTGAGTCGTACAACATCGAGGGTCTCCAGTACGACAATATCCAGACCAATCTCCTGCTCCTGCTCGCCGACCAGTTCGGGAACCCGGTGGCCGATGGCACGCCGGTGGTGTTCCAGACCGACAGTGGTGCGGTGGGTACATCTGACCGTGGTGGCTGTACGACCGTCAACGGCAGCTGCAGCGTACCGCTGCGCAGCCAGAATCCCCGGTATGTCAACGATGCGAGCGCGCCGCAGGGCAGAGCAGGCATGGCCACGGTATCCGTGTCCACCAGTGACAATACGACGGTGCCGCTGACGGGAAAATTGCGGCTGTTCTTCAGCGGTAGTCGCGCTGAAAATACCGCGCGCATCGTCAACGGTACCGCCATACCGATCACGAGCGCGGGGCTACAACTGTCCAGCACCACCTGCCAACCCACGCAGGTGGAGATTCGCGTGAGCGACGTCAACAGGAACCCCATGCCAGAAAATACGGTACTGGCAGCAACTAACCAGTCCAACATGCTTGCAGATATCCTGCCAGCGGCGGTGCCATCGAAAGGCCCCGTCCTGACCAATGGCATTGTCGTGGGTGATCAGGGTACGCGCCACATCATTGTTTTCACGCCAGATGCCAGCAAGTGCGTGGAGCGTGGTTCCACCACGGTAAAGAGTTCGGCGATTGTGACGATCACAACACCGCTTGGCACCGTCACGGACTTTCCAGTCACCCTGACGTATCCGGCAGCGACTCCTTGATCGCGTGGTACGACAATGGCGGCGTCAGGTGACCTGCAGATGACCGTTGGTACGCTGCCACCTCATATCCTGCTGGCCCGGCAGCTTGGCCTTATCGTCACCATGCCGGGCAGGCAGCGCTCAGGCATGCGCCTGTGGAAATGGATGGAACTTGTGCTCGGCGTGCTCCTGTACTTCATGCATTACAACATCGAATCGGTTGGGGAGCGCCGTCTGCACCTGCACCACCAGTTCCTGATGCTGTCATGAGCGCAAGCCTTCCGTCCAGCTTGGTGGTGGCAAAGCGCAGCCCTGAACTGGCGAGGGCTGCGGCGGTGCTGCTGAAGTCCGGCTTGGGCTTGGTATTTGGCATGGCACTGACCATGGCTTTCGCGCCAGCCGAGGCATGGTGGTTCGCACCATATTGTGTGGCTGGCTTGATGCTGTTAGTGAGCGGGCGGGGGCGTAGCGCCTTCGTTATTGGCGGCTGCTTCGGATTGGGATGGTTTGGCACCGGATTCTGGTGGATTTTCCCGGCGCTTGACAGCTTCTCGGATGCGGGCATGCTGTTCAGCTTCCAACTGACAGTGGCTCTCGTCTTGTATCTGAGTCTGTTCCCGGCCTGTGCCGCCGTTCTGCTTGCACGGTGCCGGCAGGCGGCCAAGCCAGGTTTGCGCGGCCGCCTATGGAGCGCCACCAGCATGGCGCTGGTATTTGCCATGGCAGAGTGGGCGCGCGGGACGCTGTTTGGCGGCTTTCCGATGTTGTCGACTGGCTATGTGCATACCAGCGGCCCGCTGGCCGGATTTGCACCCATCGTTGGGGTTGTAGGACTGAGCTTCGCGAACGCCTGGATTGCGGCGCTCTTGGCATGCGCATGCTGGCAGGGTCGCGCTGACCAGAGCCTGCGATTATGGATTGAGACAGGAGTACCTGTCCTGCTCGTGGTCGTTAGCGGCGCGTTGTGCCGACAGATCGACTGGAGCACGGATACCGGGCGTACCTTGGCAGTCAGCCTGTTGCAGGGCAATCTTGCGCAGTCGGAAAAGTTTTCCGATGCAGGTTTCGTGCATGCGGTGAACATCTATGGGGAGATGGCCGCATCGTCTCAGGGCCAGCTGACGGTGCTGCCCGAAACCGCGTTGCCGCTCGAATGGTCTATGATGCCGCCGTCTGTGGGGCTGGCGTTTCAGCATATTGCAGACACGACAGGTTCCACCATCGTTATCGGCAGCGTCGTGCGCAGTGCCGACGGCATTGGCGCCCAGGACAGGCTGATGAACAGCGCCATCGCCTTGCGCCCGCGCCGCGCCGGCACGAACGCGAGACCCTACCGCTACGACAAGCAACATCTCGTGCCCTTTGCAGAATCGCTGCCGCGCGGCAGTGGCTGGATCGGTGAGCGGCTTGGTATGGTGGGCAGTGGCTTGACGCCTGGCCGTTCCGGGCAGCCGCCACTGATCATCGACGGCGCCCGGGTCGCGGTAACCATCTGCTTCGAGGATTTGTTCGAGATGGCGCTCTCACGCCAGGCCAGCGATGCAGATGTCATCCTCAACCTGACCAACTTCGCCTGGTTCGCCGGCTCCTACGCTCCCGTGCAGCATCTGCAGGTGGCCCGCATGCGCGCTCTGGAAAACGCGCGCTGGTTCATGCAGGTATCGAATACTGGTGTAACGGCGCTGATCGATGCCCACGGGCGCGTGCAGGCGCGCCTGCCGGAAAATGAGCCCGGCATGCTGACTGGACGGGTGCGACTGCTGACCGGGAAGACGCCTTTCATGGTGCTCGGGAACTGGCCATTGTTGCTGGTAGCTGCGCTGTGCCTGCTTTGGCCGCTTAAACTCAGGGCGCAAAAAACGCGCTGCGATACTGTATGAACATCTTGCGGTTCAATTGATAGTCAGACGGACAAAAATCCTCCTTTGATCGTAGGGGAATATATGTGCCGCAGCGCCTGAAGCATCAAATGACAAACCAGAATGCAAAAAGCCCACGAACCGAAATTCGTGGGCTTCTCGATAATTCTTGGTAGGCCGTGCGGGATTCGAACCTGCGACCAACGGATTAAAAGTCCGCTGCTCTACCAGCTGAGCTAACGACCCAAGGAGGCAGCATTATAGCGGGCGATTCGGCATCGCGCTAGGCCTCCCGCATAAATTTCTACAAGGAACTACTCAAGACAACGCCGACGTTACCTTCAGCACCTCGTCCGCCGTGGTCACGCCTTCAACCACTTTCATGGCGCCGGCAATGCGCAGCGGCTTCATGCCATCGAGAACACTCTGCTGGCGCAGCGCCACCAGGTCGCCCGCACCTCGCATCAGCTTGCCAAACCCCTCGCTTACGCTTAACAGCTCATAAATCCCGGTCCGCCCCCGATACCCGGTCTGGCGGCACTCCGGGCACCCAATGGGCCGGTACACGACAGCCGGCTTGGGAATCTTCCACGCACCGCCAACGCTGTCCCACACGTCGTCGCTCAACTCGCCACCGGGCGTCTTGCAGGCAGGACAGAGCGTGCGCACCAGGCGCTGGGCCATCACGCCGATCAATGTCGCCTCGAGCAGGTAATCCGGCACACCCAGTTCGATCAGGCGCATCACCGCCGATGGCGCGTCGTTCGTGTGCAGTGTCGAGAACACCAGGTGTCCGGTGAGCGCGGCCTGGATCGCCATCTCGGCCGTCGGCAGGTCGCGGATCTCGCCGACCATGATGATGTCCGGGTCCTGGCGCATCAGCGAGCGCACGCCATCGGCGAACGACAAATCGATCCCCGGCTGCACCTGCATCTGGTTGAAGGCCGGCTCGACCATCTCGATCGGGTCTTCCACCGTGCAGACATTGACTTCGCTCGTCGCCAGCGCCTTGAGGGTCGTATACAGAGTGGTCGTCTTGCCCGAGCCGGTCGGGCCGGTCACGAGGATGATGCCGTGCGGGCGCTTGGTCAGGCGATCCCAGCGCAGGGCGTCGTCAGCCGGAAAGCCCAGCTCGGGCAATGTCTTGACGACGACTTCAGGGTCGAAAATACGCAT
>Ga0308158_10002052_pt1 | contig 19806 bp, 14 predicted proteins | sample PhyBR2_FD_201038 | JGI IMG/M metagenome (GOLD analysis project Ga0308158, IMG submission 201038) | Phyllosphere microbial communities from UC Gill Tract Community Farm, Albany, California, United States - DLSLB.R2 | ecosystem: Host-associated > Plants > Phyllosphere > Unclassified | place: USA...
GCTGAGCGCCGCGCGCGTTGACGTTGTCGAGAAGGCCGGTCTCCTCGATGAAGCCCAGCGTGGCGTTGGCCACCGCAGCGGCCAGCGGGTTGCCGCCGAACGTCGAGTTGTGAGTGCCGGGGTAGAACAGCTCGCTGGCCGCGCCGAACGTGATGAGGGCGCTCAGCGGGAAGCCTGCACCGATGCTCTTGGCCATCGTCACGGCGTCGGGGACGATGCCCTCGCGCTGGAACGCGAACCACGTGCCGGTGCGCCCGGAACCTGTCTGCACCTCGTCGAGGATGAGCAGCGCGTCGTGCTCGGCCGTCAGCTCCCTGGCACGGGCGAGGAAGCCCTCGGGGAGCTCGACGACGCCCGCCTCGCCCTGGATGGGCTCGACGATCATGGCCGCCACTCCCCCGGCAGCGAACGCCGCCTCGAGGCTCTCGATCGAGCGCGACACGGTCACCACATCGGGGACGGCGGGCAGGAAGGGATCGCGGTACATCGCCTTGGGCGTGAGCGACAGCGCACCCATGGTGCGGCCGTGGAACGCCCCCTCGACGACGATCATCTTCGTGCGGCCGGAGGGCTTGCCGTGCAGACGGGCGAGCTTGAAGGCCATCTCGTTGGCCTCGCTGCCGGAGTTCGCGAGGAACACCCGGCCCGCGTCGCCGGTGCCCGCCAGACGCTTGAGTCGTGCGGCGAGCTCGAGCTGGCCGGGGCTGGCGAAGTAGTTCGACACGTGCGCGAGCGTCGCGGCCTGCTTCGAGACCGCCTCGACGAACACCGGGTGGGCGGTGCCCAGGCAGTTCACCGCGATGCCGCCGAGGAAGTCGAGGTAGCGCTTCTCATCGGCATCCCACAGCCAGGACCCCTCGCCGCGGGTCAGCAGCGCGAAGCGCCCGCCCAGGCTCATCAGATCGTGTGCTGCGTCCTCGCTCCAGTCGCTCATGCGACGACCTCCGTGCCGATGCCCTTGCTGGTGAACAGTTCGACGAGCACCGAGTGCGGCACCCGTCCGTCGATGATGGCGGCGGCGTCCACGCCGCCCTGCACGGCGTCCAGGCAGGCGCGCATCTTCGGGATCATCCCGGACTCCAGGGCCGGGAGCATCTCGGTGAGCGCGTCGGCGGTGATGTGCGAGACGAGCGAGTCGCGGTTCGGCCAGTCGGCGTACAGGCCTGCGACGTCCGTCAGGATCACCAGCTTGCGGGCGCCGAGGGCCGTCGCGAGCGCCGCCGCCGCGGCATCCGCGTTCACGTTCAGCGACTGTCCGGGATGATCCAGATCAGGTGCGATCGAGGAGACCACGGGGATCCGGCCGGCCGCGAGATGGTCGAGCACCGGCGTCGGGTCGACCTGCACCACGTCGCCGACGCGACCGAGATCCACCTCCTGGCCGTCGATGACCACGCCGCGACGGCGTCCGCCGAACAGGCCGGCATCCTCGCCGCTCACGCCCGTGGCGATGGGACCGTGCGAGTTGATCTTTCCGACCAGCTGCGGGTTGACCTGCCCGGTGAGGACCATACGCACGACGCTGATCGCCTCGGTGTTGGTGACGCGGTATCCGCCCTTGAACTCGCTGGGGATGTCGAGCCGGTCCAGCATCGTCGAGATCTGGGGGCCGCCGCCGTGCACGACCACGGGCTGCACACCCACGTAGCGCAGGTAGGCGATGTCCTGCGCGAACGCGTCCTGCAGCTCATCGCTGACCATGGCGTTGCCGCCGTACTTGACCACGACGATCTGATCGCGGAACTTCTTCAGCCACGGCAGTGACTCGATGAGGGTGGCGGCCTTGTAGGCGGCCTCCTCGGGCGCGGTGTCCTGGAGCTGGGTCATGAGGCGTAGGCGCTGTTCTCGTGCACGTAGTCGTGGGTCAGGTCGTTGGTGAGGATCGTCGCGGTGGCGTCGCCCGCCTTCAGGTCGATCAGCAGGTGCGTGGCGCGCGGGGTCAGGTCGACCTCCTCGCGCGGACGGTCCGGTCCGCCGTTCGAGCAGACGCGGATGCCGTTCATCGTGACGTCGACGGCGTACGGGTCGAACTCCGCGCAGGTGGTGCCGATCGCCGCGAGCACGCGGCCCCAGTTCGGGTCGTTGCCGAAGATCGCCGCCTTGAACAGGTTGTTGCGCGCGACCGAGCGGCCGACCTCGACCGCGTCGGTCTCGGTGACGGCGTTCACGACCTCGATCGTGATGTCGTGGCTGGCGCCCTCGGCGTCGCCCTGCAGCTTCTGCGCGAGCTCCACGCACAGCTCGGCGAGCGCGGCGTCGAAGTCATCCAGGTCGGGACGGATGCCGCTGGCTCCGCTCACGAGCAGGGTCACCTGGTCGTTCGTGGACATGCAGCCGTCCGAGTCGAGCCGGTCGAAGCTGACGTTGGTCGCCCTGCGCAGCGCCGCGTCGGCCTCGGACGCCTCGAGGTCGGCGTCCGTGGTGATGACGACGAGCATGGTGGCGAGACCCGGAGCGAGCATGCCGGCGCCCTTCGCCATCGCGCCGATCGTCCAGCCGTCGCGCGTGACGACTGCGGTCTTGGAGACCGTGTCGGTGGTCATGATGGCCTCTGCGGCGATCGGGCCGCCGTCCGCGGACAGCGCGGCGATGCCCTGCTCGACGCCGTCGAGCACCTTGCCGCGGAACACCTCGTCACCGGTGCCGATGAGGCCGGTGGAGCAGACCAGGATGTCTCCCGCGCTCACCTCGAGGAGCTCCGCCGCCTTCTCGGCGGTCAGATGACTGGTCTGGAAGCCGAATGCGCCGGTGAAGCAGTTGGCCCCGCCGGAGTTCAGCACGATCGCCTCGACCGTGCGGTCGGCGATGACCTGCTGCGACCACAGGATGGGGTTCGCCTTGGCGCGGTTGCTCGTGAAGACCGCGGCTCCCACCTTGCGGGGACCGCGGTTGACGACCACGGCCACGTCCGGCTTGCCGGTGCTCTTCAGGCCGACGGCGACGCCGGCTGCTTCGAATCCCTGGGGCGCGGTGACGCTCACGGCGCTACTCCGTTCACGGTGAGGGCGCGGTCCTCGGGAAGGCCCAGCGCGAGGTTCATGGACTGCACGGCGGCGCCGGCGGTTCCCTTGACGAGGTTGTCGACCGCGGTCACGACGACCACGCGGTTCGCCGCCCGGTCGATGGCGATGCCCATCAGCGCGGTGTTGGCACCGAGCACATCCGCGGTGCGCGGGAACTGGCCTTCGGGCAGCAGCTGCACGAAGGTCTCGTCGCCGTACGCGGATTCCCAGGCGTCGCGGATCTGCGCGTCGGTCGCGCCGTCGGCGATCGGCGCCGTGGACGTGGCGAGGATGCCGCGGGCCATCGGGACGATCACCGGGGTGAACGAGATGCCGATGCCATCGGGCGACGCATCCGAGGCCGCGGCGAGCGCCTGGCGGATCTCGGGGATGTGCCGGTGCGTACCGCCGACCGCATAGGGGTTGGCGGTGCCGAGCAGCTCACTGCCGAGCAGGTGCGTCTTCAGGCTCTTGCCCGCGCCGGACGGTCCGACGGCGAGGACGGTGACGATGTCGGACGGATCGATGACGCCCGCCGCGACGCCGGGCGCGAGGCTGAGGCTCACGGTCGAGGCGTTGCAGCCGGGCGCCGCGATACGGGTCGCGCCGCGCAGCTTCTCGCGCTGCTTCCCGCCGTTCACGAGCAGCTCGGGGACGCCGTAGGTCCACGGGTCGTGGAAGTCTCCGCCGTAGAAGGCGTCCCACGCATCCTGCGAGGTGAGCCGGTGGTCGGCGCCCGCGTCGATCACGAGCGGGACCTCGCCCAGGGCCTCCGTGTACTGGCCCGACTGCCCGTGCGGCAGCGCCAGGAAGACGATGTCGTGCCCGGCGAGGATCTCGGGTGTGGTGTCCTGAAGGGTGAGATGCGCGAGCGAGCGCAGGTGCGGCTGGTGCTGCACGAGCGGCTGACCGGCGTTGGAGTGCGCGGTCACGGTGCGGATCTCGATGTCGGGATGCGCGGCGAGAAGCCGCAGGATCTCGCCTCCTGCATAGCCTGATGCGCCGGAGACGGCGACGGAGTACGTCATGGTTCTACCTTAACGGTCGAGTCGCGCCCGATGACGGGCATGACCCAGTGACAGTGGACCGGGGCGGCGACACCGGCTCCGGCCTCGAACCATCGCGGAACGGGCTGCGCGGGGTCGCCTAGAGTCGGCGGCCGGCGCGGCGTCGGCGCACAGGAGTGACACCCGGAAGGGGCGTCAGCGAGAGGTGTGCGGCCGAGGGCATGACGCGACAGTAGCGCCGATCGCGCAGCATCCGCAAATCCGCGGCGTCACACTCTCCGCCCGCCGCACGCTCCCCGCCCGCTCGGCTCAGCGCAGATCGAAGAACGCCCTCTCGTGCTCGGCCGCAGCGACGAACGCCCGGTGCATCCGTCGCCTGCGCTCCCCGTCGGCACCCGCGGCTGCCGCGACGACGTGGCCGATCGCCCGCTCGGTGGCGATCGCGAAGCCGGGGTCGGCGTATGTCGTCAGCCACGAGGCGTACGGATGCCGCGGATCGGTCGCGTATGCGCCGAAGTCGCCGGCGTGCAGCCGGCGCCCCAGATCCGTGTACAGCCAGAAGCACGGCAGGATCGCCGCGATCAGCACGGCGTAGTCGCCGGAGAACGCGGCGGCCCGGAGGTGGTCGAGGTAGGCGGTGTTCACCGGGCTCGGCTCGGCGGCGAAGGTCGCCGCCGAGATCCCCGTCTCGGGCGTCAGCCAGGTGGCGTGCAGCTCGAGTTCACCGGCGATCGAGCCCTGCGAGGACTCCGCCCAGAACGCCTGCTCCTCGGGGGTGGGGGCGAGACGGGCGGCCTCCGCCAGCACGCGCGCGTACTCGCGCAGGTACAGGGCGTCCTGGGCGAGGTAGGTCAGGAACAGCTCGCGATCGAGCGTTCCGTCGGCGAGGGCGCGGATGAACGGGAGCTCGTCGATGTCGCGCCGGATGCCCGCGATGCTCCGCCACCAGTCCGAGCGGATGTCGTCGGCCACCGGGGCCGTCTCGAGACCGCCGCGTCGCCACAGCCCGGCGAAGTGGTTGACGGGGCCGTGTCCGCGACCGACGTGCAGCTCGTCGCTCGTGCGCAGCGCCTCGCGCAGCCAGTCACGGGATCCAGCGACGGCCTCCGCAGGCGATTCGCCGCGCGCCAGACGGGTGGCGAGCGCCGAGGAGAGGGAGCATCCGGTGCCATGCGTGTTCGCGGTGTCGATGCGGGCGCCGGGGAACTCGACGATCGGGCCGCGTCCGACGAGCGCGTCGGGCGCCTCGGCGCCCTCGAGGTGTCCGCCCTTGACGAGCACCTGCGCGTCGACCGTGGCGGAGAGCACGGATGCCGCGGCGAGCGCGTCCTCCCAGACGCCGAGTTCGCGACCGGTCAGCACGCCGAGTTCGGAGAGATTCGGAGTCACCACGTCGGCGCGACGCAGCAGATCACCCAGCGCCCGCTCGGCCTCGGCGTCCAGCAGGCGGTCGCCGCTCGTGGCGACCATCACGGGGTCGATGACCACGATCGGCGGACGCACGGTGTCGAGCCAGTCCGCGACGACGCGGATGACCTCCGTGTTCGCGAGCATCCCGACCTTCACCGCATCGATGACGACGTCGTCCGAGATCGCGTCGAGCTGGTCGCGCAGGAACTCGGCCGGCGGCGCGTGCACGCCCCGGACCCCTTGCGTGTTCTGCGCGGTGAGCGCGGTGACCGCGGCCATGCCGTAGCCGCCGTTCGCGGCGATGGACTTCAGGTCGGCCTGGATGCCCGCACCTCCGGACGGATCGCTGCCGGCGATGCTGAGCACGCGGGGCACGCCGGCGGCGCGCCAGCGGCTCATGAACTCGGCGGCCCGCTGCGCGGGGTCCTCGGCCGCGCACAGCGCCGAGACGACGGCCAGTCCCGCCGCGCCGGCATCCCGCAGCTCCTCGGTGTCGTCGATGCTCACCCCGCCGATCGCGACGCACGGCAGCGGGCTGGCCGCGGCGAACGCGCGGAAGCCGTCCGCCCCGAGTGCCGGCGGGTGGTCGGGTTTGGTGCTGGTGGGGCGGATCACGCCGACCCCGAGATAGTCGACGGTGCCCGCCGGAAGCGCGAGCACGGCCTCGAGGTGCTCGGGACTGTTGGCGGTGAGCCCGATCAGCGCATCGGGGCCGAGCTCGGCGCGGGCGCGGAGCACCGATGCGTCGCCCTGTCCCAAGTGCACGCCGTCGACGCGAGCGCCGGCCTCGCGGGCGGCGATCGCCGCGTCGAGCCGGTCGTTCACCACGAGCAGGGCGCGTCCGTCGATGACGCGCGACAGCTCGATCAGCCGGGTCACGGTCTCGGCATCCGTCGCCTCCTTGTCGCGCAGCTGCACGATCCGGGCACCGCCGTCGACCGCCAGGCGCACGGTCTCGGACACGCCGCGATCGCCGCAGAGCGCCGGGTCGGTGACGAGGTACAGCGAGAGGTCGGCGTTCACAGCGCACCCTCCTCGACGCGGGCTGCGCCGGCGATGTCCTCGGGCTGCACGCGGGCGAGGTCGTCGAGCAGGGCGACGGCGAAGCTGCCTGGTCCCGCGGAGCGGGCGGCCGCGCGCTCCGCGGCGATCGTGTACACGAGGCTCGCCGCCGCGACGGCGATCAGGGCGTCCGCGCCTGTGCTGCGGGTGGCACCGAGGAAGGCCGCCATCACCGCGCCGAGCGCACAGCCGCCGCCGGTCACCCGGGTGAGCAGCTCGTCGCCGTTCGCGAGACGAAGCACCCGTTCCCCGTCGGTGAGGAGATCGACAGGACCGGACACCGCCACGGCACTGCCGTACCGGTGCGCCAGTGCCCGGGCGGCGTCGGCTGCGGCATCCGTCGTGTCTGTCGCGTCGACGCCGCGACCACCGGCGCTGAGACCGGCGAGAGCGAGGATCTCGGACGCATTGCCGCGGATCGCTGTCGGGCGCTGCCGGGCGAGCTGGTGCGCGAGAGCCGTGCGGACAGGCAGCGCGCCGATCGCGACGGGATCGAGCACCCATGGCGTGCCCGCTTCGTTCGCTCCTGCGACGGCCTCGAGGCTCGCGGCACGCTGCTCGGGCGTGGGCGTGCCGAGGTTGACGAGCATGCCCGAGGCGATGCCGGCGAACATCCCGGCCTCGCCGACGATGTCGACCATCGCCGGAGCCGCGCCGACGGCGAGCAGCACGTTGGCGGTGAAGCCGGTGACCACCGCGTTCGTGATGCAGTGGGTGAGGGGCGGGGTCGCGCGCAGCGCCCCCAGCAGATCGGCCGCCTCGGTGACGAGGTCGGGGGCGGACGCAGGACGCAGAGGATCGCTCATTCGCGACATCCCTTCGCTAGTACGAACTAGATCAGGTTCGACGGGTCTGTTCTCAGCCGCGGATGCGGCACCCCGTGTCACTGGTCGCGAGTCTAGCGAAGGGCGTCACCGGCAGAGCATCCCGTGACGCCGGTGCCCGCCATCGGCGGGCCGGTGTTCGGTCGCTCAGTCGTCGGCGGGATCGGCCTCGGCCTGCACGAGCTCACCGATGAGCTCCCGCTCCGCCGCGCGGGTCAGTCCTGCGCGGCGCTCGCGATCGAGCCCGCGGGCGCGCTCGTCCCGGAGCACGCGCCGGATGGTGTCGTCGATGGGCGTGAGGCGACCACCGGACGCCCGGTACGCGCTGTTGTCCCGACGGGCGAAACCAGGCATGTCGGCGGGGAGCCAGAGCGGCAGGGAGTGCTCTCCCATCCAGTAGTCCACGCCGTGCTCGCGCAGCCACTCGTCGGAGGCCTCGAGGAGCTCCCCGGTGTGCCCGGTGGCGGAGCGGATGCGGCTCAGCATGTCCGCGAGCGGCCGGGCATCGCCGATCGCGTTGATGATCCCGTGCCTGCTCCCGCTCACCAGCAGGTCGGCGACGTCGTCCACGTCGATCACTTGCGTGTACCTGCCTGCGAGGGTGGGGACGAGCACAGGCTCGGTCCCTGCGCGGTCGAACGCCGCCGTCCAGTAGCCGAAGCGGTCGCTGGGATCCCCGTCACCGACGATCAGCCCCGGCCGGACGATGAACGCCCGCTCCCCGAGCGCGCCCACGGCCTGCTCGGCGGCCACTTTCTCGGCGCCGTACTCGTACTCGTCGCCCTCCTGCGCGGGCTCATGCAGCGCTCCCGATTCGTCGAGCCCGACGGTCGTGTCGTCGGAGTACGCCGACATCGACGAGACGTAGGTCCAGCGCGCTGTGCTCGCACCGAGCGCCGCGACCGCCTCGCGCACGTGCCGTGCCCGGGAGGAGATGTCGACGACCTCGTCCCAGTGCTGCTCGCCCAGCCGGTCGTACACCGCGGGATCATCGCGATCCCCGCGCAGCAGCGTCGTCCCCTCCGGGGCTGGTCGTCCGCCCCGGGCGAGGCATGTCACCTGCGCCCCGGCGTCCCGCCACTTCCGCGCGATCCGTCCCGACAGCCACCCGGTTCCGCCGAGCACCAGCACCTGAGTCATGACGCCATGACAGCATCCCGGCGGCCCGAGAGGGAAGGGCTTCCGCTGTCAGCGGATGCCCTGCCGCCCGCGCGATGACGGGGTCCTCACCACGGCATCGGACGGTCCGGGTCGCGACGGCTGTCGTCGGGCATGTGGGGAAGGTGCTCGCCACCGGCGCGGATGCAGAGCCAGCGCAGCTCGCCCGGGCTGTCCGGCAGCGCCCGCCAGGTGCGCCACACGCCCTGGCCCACGCGCACGACCGTGCCCTCCTCCACGTGGACGACATCGTCGTCCAACCCCATCTGGCCCCGTCCGGCGAGGAAGACGTACAGCTCCTCGACCTTCTCGTGGACGTGCCAGTAACCGGCTTCCTCGCCCGGGACCAGGGCGTTCGCCGTCATGCCGATGTACTGCATGGTCAGCTCATGGTCGACGACGCGGCGTCCGTCGCGCGAGCGCGCCTCATCGAAACCGCCGTGGAACGCGCGCCAGTCCTGCAGCGCGCCGATCTCGGTCACCTGGTAGTCGCTCATCGCATCTCCTTCTCTTCCGATCCGTTCTCCGCACGCTCGACCGCGCGGATCCAGCCGTGCTCACCCCGGCGGTACACCAGCCGAAGATGGTCGCGGTCCTGCGCACCCTGCCAGAACTCGATGCGCTCCGGCACGACGCGCCAGAGCACCCAGTCGCCCGCCGCGATCCCGGCACGGGCCGCGGGCGAGCGAGCTGCGAGATCCGCCGCGGACTCCTCCGCGGATGCCTCCTGCACGCTGCCGCGCACCCGCACGGCGCGGACCAGCGGCTGCCACCAGAACGAGAGCGCCGCGACCGGATGCGCGGCGAGCTGGATGCCCTTGGCGGAGCGCCGATGCCCGGCGAAGGACCAGCCGGTGTCGCCGAAGTCCTTCAGGATCAGGGTCCTCGAGTCCGGCAGCCCGTCAGGGTCCACGGTTGCCAGCGTCATCGCGTGCGGCTCGGCGACGCCGCGTGCGACGGCTTCCGCCAGCCAGTCCCGGAACAGCACGACGGGATCGGCCGGGGCCTGGGCGGGGTCGAATGCCGGGGCGTCCCCGGAGAGCGTGCGCATGCTGCGCAGCCACGCGGCGTCGGTCATGACCTCGAGCCTACGCAGACGCCGCCGCATCCCGGTGCGGAATGCGGCGGCGTCTGCATGCGGATCAGTCGCGGATCGCGGCGCCGAAGCGCTCGGTCGCGACGGCCACCCCGGCGAGCTTCGCCTCGGTCGCCTCGGCCGCGGTCAGCGTGCGGTCGGATGCCCGGAAGCGCAGCGCGAAGCTGAGGCTCTTGCGCCCGGCCTCGACGCCCTCGCCGCGGTAGTCGTCGACGAGGGTCGCCGACTCGAGCAGTTCACCCGCGCCCTCGACCAGGGCGGCACGCACCTCGGACGCCGGGACTGCGGCATCCACGACCAGCGAGACGTCCTGCGTCGCGGCGGGGAACGTCGACAGCGACTCCACGACCACGCGCTCCCCCGCCAGGGTGAGCAGGCGGTCGAGATCGAGCTCGAGCACCACGGCGCGACCGGGCAGGTCGGCGTCCGCCGCGACCTGCGGGTGCAGCTCGCCGACGTAGCCGATCTCCTCGCCGCGCACGCTCAGGGCGCCGGCGCGCCCCGGGTGCAGGGCCGCGCGCTGCGCCTGGACCACGTCGATGTCGACGCCGGCCGCCACGCCGATCACCTGCACGGCGTGCAGGACGTCGCCCAGGCTCGCGTGCTCGGCGGCGCGCCCGGGCTGGCGCGGCGTGACGTTTCCGGTCAGCAGCACCGCGATGTTCCGCGGCTGCGGCGGGATCGCCGCGTTCAGCTGCGCCAGCGTCTCATCGCTCGGCCGCTGCGCGAGCGGTGGAACGAAGTCGGTGCCGTAGGTCACGCCCGCCTCAGGGGTGAACACGAGTCCCGTCTCGAAGATCGCCAGGTCCACGAGACCGCGAGAGATGTTGCGGTGCGCGGTCTGCAGCAGTCCGGGCAGCAGCGAGCGGCGCAGGTACGCGGCCTGCCCGTCCAGGGCGTTGGCCAGGCGGATGCTGGGCAGATGCTCACCGCTGGCGGAGCCGTGCAGATCGTTCTGCTCCTCGGTGGTGAACGGGAACGCCGGCGTCTCGACGAAGCCCGCCGCAGCGACGGCGTCCGCCACGCGCTTGCGGCCCTGCTGCAGCGGGGTGTAGCCCCGGCCGGAGGGCGGGGTCGGCAGGACGGACGGGATGCGGTCGAGACCGTGGATGCGGGCGACCTCCTCCACGAGCGTCCACTTGTCCGTGAGGTCGGGGCGCCAGCTCGGCGGGATGACGAACCATCCGCCGTCGGTCGCAGTGACCTCACCGCCGATCATCTCCAGCGCGCCGGTCACCTCGTCGTCGGTGTAGTCGACGCCGATCACGCCCTGTGCGAAGCCCCGGGGCAGGTCGATGCCGGCGATGTCGACGTCGGCGAACAGCGCGCCGCCCTCGTCGGTCAGCTCGCCGCCGGCGAGCTCGACCATCAGGTCGGCCACGCGGCGGGCCGCGACGAACGGGATCAGCGGGTCGACGCCGCGCTCGAAGCGCTTGGACGCCTCGCTGGGCAGCTTGTGACGTCGCGCGGTGCGGGCGATCGTGACCGGGTCGAAGGTCGCCGCCTCGATCAGCACGTTGCGCGTGGTGCCGCTCATCTCGGTGGTGCCGCCGCCCATCACGCCTGCCAGGCCGATCGGGCCTGAGCCGTCGGTGATGAGCAGGTCCTCGGTGTGCAGCGCGCGGTCCTGGCCGTCGAGCGTGGTCATCCGCTCGCCCTGCTCGGCGCGGCGCACGACGATGCCGCCCTGCAGCTTGTCGAGGTCGTAGCCGTGCACCGGGTTGCCGAGTTCGAGCATCACGTAGTTGGTGATGTCGATCAGCACGCCCAGCGAGCGCATGCCGGCCAGGACCAGCCTCGCGATCATCCACGGCGGGGTCGGCCGCGACGGGTCGACGTTCCGCACGACGCGGGCGACGAACTCGCGGGCGCCGACGTTGCCGCGGATCGGCCCCCGGTCATCGACCGAGATGGAGAAGCCGGACCCCGGCTGCAGCTCGGCGAAGTCGCGCTCCGCCGGGTCGCGGAAAGCGGCTCCGGTGGCGTGCGAGTACTCGCGGGCGACCCCGCGCAGCGAGAACGCGTAACCGCGGTCGGGCGTCACGTTGATGTCGACCGCGAAGTCGTTCAGGTGCAGCAGCTCGATGGCATCCGCGCCGACCTCGGGGTCCAGGCCGAGCGTCGACAGCACGATGATGCCGTCGTGCTCGTCGCCCAGGCCCAGCTCGCGGGCCGAGGCGATCATGCCGTCGGAGACGTGACCGTAGGTCTTGCGAGCCGCGATGGGGAACGGGCCGGGCAGCACGGCGCCGGGCAGGGTCACGACGACCTTGTCACCGGCGACGAAGTTGTGCGCTCCGCAGACGATGCCGCGCACGCCGCCGTTCGCCTCGCCCACGTCCACCTGGCACCAGTTGATGGTCTTGCCGTTGGACTGCGGCTCGGGCTCCGCCGAGAGCACGCGCCCGACCACGACGGGACCGGAGATCTCGAAGCGGTGGATGTCCTCCTCCTCGAACCCCACCGACACGAAGGATGCCAGGACGTCCTCCGGCGTGGCGTCCGCCGCCACCTCGACGTACTCGCGCAGCCAGGAGATCGGAACGCGCATCACACCACCATCCCGAACTGCTCACTGAAACGCACATCGCCCTCGGCCATGTCGCGCATGTCCTTCACATCGCTGCGGAACATCACCGCTCGCTCGACGCCCATGCCGAACGCGAAACCGCTGTACACCTCGGGGTCGATGCCCGCCGCACGCAGCACGTTCGGGTTGACCATGCCGCATCCGCCCCACTCGATCCAGCGCGCGCCGCCCTTGAAGGTCGGGTGCCACAGGTCGAGCTCTGCGGAGGGCTCGGTGAACGGGAAGTAGTTGGTGCGGAACCGGGTCTTCGCCTCGGCCCCGAACATCTGCTTGGCGACGTGGTCGAGGGTGCCCTTCAGGTGCGCCATCGTGATGCCCTTGTCGACGACGAGACCCTCGAACTGGGTGAACACCGGCAAGTGCGTCGCGTCGAACTCGTCCGTGCGGTAGACGCGGCCGGGGCACAGCACGTAGATCGGCACCTCGCGGTCGAGCATGGACCGCACCTGCACGGGGCTGGTGTGCGTGCGCATCACCAGGTGGCGGGAGCTCGGGTCGACGTAGAACGTGTCCTGCTCCTGACGGGCGGGGTGGTCCTCGTCGAAGTTCAGCGCGTCGAAGTTGAACCACTCGTGCTCGAGCTCCGGGCCCTCCGCGATCTCCCAGCCCATGCCGACGAAGATGTCGCTGATCTGCTCCTGCATCAGGGAGATCGGATGCCGCGCGCCCACGCGCGCGTGCGAGGCGATCGCCGTGATGTCGACGCGCTCGGCCTCCAGGCGCGCAGCGGTCTCGGCCTCGGCCAGCTCGGTCTCCTTGGCGGCGAGCGCCTGCGAGACCCGGCCCCTCCCCTGCCCGACGAGCTTTCCGAAGGCGGCCTTGTGCTCGGGGGCGACCTGGCGCATCGACGCGTTCAGCACGGCGAGGGGCGAGCCCTCGGCGATGTGCGCGGCGCGAGCGGCCTTCAGCTCGGCGGTATCGGATGCCGCGGCGATCGCCGCGAGCGCGGCGTCGACGGCGGACTCCACCGCCTCCGGGGTGATCTGGGGTGTTTCGGGAGTGTCTGACACGAGAACCGAGTCTACCGGCGCGGGGACGAGGCCCCCGCGCCGGTGAAGGGCGTGCCCGCGTGGGCTCAGACCACCAGGCCGAGCAGCAGGACGCCGAGGAGGCCGACCACCGAGACCGCGCACTCCATGAGGCTCCAGGTCTTGAAGGTCTGACCGACCGTGAGGCCGAAGTACTCCTTCACCAGCCAGAAGCCGGCGTCGTTCACGTGCGAGAGGAACACCGAGCCCGCGCCGATCGCGAGCACCATCAGTGCGAGGTGCGTGCCGCTGAGGTCGCCGGCCAGGGGCGCCATGATGCCCGCCGCGGTGATCGTGGCCACGGTCGCCGAACCGGTCGCCAGGCGGATGACCACCGCGACCAGCCAGCCGGCCAGCAGCAGTGGCATCCCGGAGCTCGCGATCCCGCCGCCGATGACCTGGCCGACTCCCGAGTCGACGAGCGTCTGCTTGAAGCCGCCGCCCGCGCCCACGATCAGCAGGATCGAGGCGATGGGGGCGAACGAGTCGCCCGTGATCTTCGCGACCTCGCCCATGGAGCGTCCGAGGGCCGTGCCGAGCACGATCATGGCGTACAGCGAGGTGATCAGCAGGGCCTGCAGCGGCGTGCCGATCCAGACCAGGATCTGCCCGAACAGACTGCTGTCCAGCCCCGCGGAGGTGACGACCGTCATCAGCAGCATCAGCACGACCGGCAGCAGCACGACGGAGAGCGCCACGCCGAACGCGGGGCGCTTCCCCTCGCGCTCGGTGACCGGGGCGAGCAGCTTGTCGGATGCCAGCACCGGCACCCAGCGTGCCATGGGCTTCGCGAGCACGGGGCCGGCGATGATGACGGTGGGGACCGCGACCAGCAGGCCCAGGCCCAGGGTGAGGCCGAGGTCGGCCTTGAGAGCGTCGATCGCGATCAGTGGACCGGGGTGCGGCGGCACGAAGCCGTGCAGCGCGGACAGACCCGCCAGCGCGGGGATGCCGATCAGGATCACGGGGAGCTTGGCGCGCTTGGCGGCGAGCATGACGATCGGGATCAGCAGCACCACGCCGACCTCGAAGAACAGCGGGATTCCGACGATGAACGCGGCGAGCGCCATGGCCCAGCCCAGGCGCTTGAGGGGTGTCTTGGACAGGATCGTGTCCACGATCTCGTCCGCGCCGCCAGACTCGGTGAGGAAGCGTCCGATGACGGCGCCGAGCACGATCAGCACGCCGACGCCGCCGACCGTGGAGCCGAGCCCGGCGGAGAAGGACGTGAACGCGTGCTCGAAGCCCATGTTCGCGGCGACCGCCATGACGGCGGCGCCGAGCATCAGGGAGAAGAACGGGTGCATCTTCACCCAGACGATCAGCACGACGATCAGTGCGATCGAGACGACCGCCGCGATGATCAGCTGAGCGGTGCCCGCCGCGGGCTTGACGGGATCCGCGGCCAGCACCCCGTTCAGGAGTGGTGCCGCGTGTGCGAGCAGTTGCATTCTCGGACTCCTTCGCTGCGTCGGGGCGGGGCCGTCCCGGAACGTAGCGCACACGATACTCCCAGGTAGGATCGGCGACGAGAACGACTCACACGCGCGAGAGGCGAATTCAATGGCCGAAGAACCGATCCCGACGACGCAGGCCATCGCCCTGGTATCCGCACCGGCGCCCTATGTGCTCGCGATCGACATCGGCTCGGGTTCGACACGCGGATGCCTCTACGACGCGTACGCCCGTCCGATCAAGAAGCATCTGGTCAAGGCCGAGCACGCCTTCATCGAGGCGGCGGACGGCACGGCGGAGGTCGACGCCGACCAGATCGTCCGCGAGGTCGGCGAGGTCATCGACGGCGCGCTGAAGGGCATCGACCCCGGGCTGGTCAAGGCGGTCGTCATGGACACGTTCGCCTCGTCGCTGGTGTGCGTGGATGCCGACGGCGACGCCCTCACCGCCTGCATCACCTACGCCGACTCGCGGTCGTCGGAGCATCTCGCGAAGCTGCGATCGCAGCTCGACGAGGATGAGGTGCACCAGCGCACCGGCACCCGGCTGCACACCAGCTACCACCCGCCGCGGCTGCTGTGGCTGCAGGACGAGTTCCCGGAGGTGTTCGCCAAGACGGCGAAGTTCCTCTCGCTCGGCGAGTACGTGTACGCGAAGCTCGCCGGCATCGAGGGCGCCGCGACCTCGACGATGGCATGGGCGGGGATCCTCAACCGCCACACCTGCGAGCTCGACGAGGAGCTGCTGGCCGCCGTGGGTGTCGACCGCAGCCGGTTCGCGCCCGTGGTCGACCCCTCAGAGCCGATCACCGACGTCTCCCCCGAGGCGCTGCGGCGCTGGCCGGCGCTCGAGGGCGCGGCCTGGTTCCCCGCCGTCCCCGACGGCTACGCCTCGAACATCGGCGTCGGGGCGAGCACGCCGTCCGTGGCGGCCATGTCCGCCGCCACGTCGGGGGCGATCCGGGTGATCGTCGACGGCACGCCGGACGTGCTCCCCACGGGTCTGTGGGCGTACCGCGTGTCGAAGACGCAGTCCATCGTCGGCGGTGCGCTCAACGATGTCGGCCGGGTCACGCTGTGGCTGCAGTCGACTCTGGCCCCGCTGACCTACGAGCAGATCGACGAGGTGTTCCGTGCGGCTCCCGCCGAGGGCACCCCGCTCGTGCTGCCGTTCCTCACCGGCGAGCGCGCGACGGGCTGGGCGGGCGACGCGCGTGCCGTGCTCACCGGCGTCTCCTCGGCCTCCGGTCCGCGCGAGCTGTGGCGCGGAGCCGTCGAGGGGATCGCGATCTCCTATGCGCGGGTCTTCGAGCAGCTGCTCGAGGTCGCCCCGGGCATCCGGAGCGTCATCGCCTCGGGCGGCGTCACCAGCGCCTACCCCGGCTTCATGCATCCGGTGGCGCAGGCTCTCGGGTTCCCGGTGGAGGTGGTCCAGGTCAAGCGCGTGACCATGCGCGGCGCCGCCGCGCTGGCGCTGTCGGTCCTCCAGGCGGAGCATCCGCTCGCCACCATCCCGCAGACGAGCCTGACCGAGCCGGATGCCGGGCAGCGCGACTACTACGACGACCTGCGCCGCCGGTTCGAGAGCGTCTACGAGGGCGTCATCGCGAAGTGATCACCGGGACGCTGACGGGCCGGGGCATCCAGTGGACGCCCCGGCCCGTCACCCATCCGTGCTTGGGGCGACTCAGAGGTAGATAACGACAATACTGAAGTAATGAACGCTCCCCGATTGCCCAGTCGTTCAGTTCTACTTAGTACTGTCCAGCTCTACTTAGTAAGTGTCCTGGTTGTACTCGATGTGGCGGTTGCATAGGCGGGCAATGAAGGTCCAGTCATGAATCCATAGGCGTATGCGACATACTTTGTCACAGATGATGACGCACGAGCACTCACGTAAATCGTACATGTTGTCGCGCTCGTGCACGCTCGGTACTGGCCTACGCCATCACTGGAGTTGGGAGAATTTGGCGCTAAAGTCAGCAACGTCCCGCCGGATCCTGCCTGGTTCTTCCACAAGCTCATCCCGACCGTGGCAGAGTTCATAATATTGGTAATACCCGTGCAAGTATATTTCGCAGCCGCTGATACCCACTTACCATCAGTATTTGATGTCACGCTTAGTGACGTGATGGAGACTGAGCAAGACGCGGCCGAGGCGGCGGGAGCAGCCACTAGAGCGACAGAGAGCCCTAGAACAGTCGCCCCAATGACTCCTAGCAACCTTGAACGCAAACCAGTTGAATACGACATCCGTCCTCCTTGACATTGATTACGTCTGCGTTCAGGACCGTACACCCGTAGAGGTCTGAGCACAACCAATATCCGGAACTCAGCGCCATTACCGACTCAAATTTGTACTCTGGGGTAGCCACGGGCGGGAACCCAGCGCAGGCTGCTTTAGCCATGCAGGTCCGCGCGAACCGACACGTTGACGGCTGATGCTGCCACTCCTGAGCCTTGCGGCCTCAATGAACGAGCACCACCGGCGCGCATCAAAATTCCATCGACAAGAGCACAAATTCCCCTAACTGAGCCCACATTGTCCAGGCTTGCTTGGCTGAGTACACCGATCCTCGGGCTCTCGAATCTTCCAGACGAATTGTCAAACGTCTGATTATCTATCGTCGAGCCTGCCCGTGCTCTTCTGGGCAGCGATAACCTCTGTGACGGTCGCGCCCTCGTGAATTCGAGGGTAGCCCCCTCCGAAAGGCACATGATTCCTCAGCTTCGGAGAGCGGCGCGTGCGTATCTCGAGCCAGTTTGCCGCCGCGGACAGGACAAGACACATCGCGATGTAGATCGCACCGATGACGATCCCCGCCTGCAGTAGGGGGCGACCTTGCTGCGAACTAAGGAACTTTGCATAGTAGAGCAACTCGGGATAAGTGATTATGAAGCCCAAAGCAGTGTCTTTCAACGTGACGACGAGTTGCGCGACGATCACGGGGAGCATTGCGCGTACTGCCTGCGGCAAGAGAATGAGTGTCATCACGCCGCTCTTGCGCAGCCCGATCGCGTAACCGGCCTCCTTCTGCCCCTTGGGCAGCGCCTCGATGCCGGCCCGTAGTGCCTCCGCGAGCACCGAACCGTTATACAGCACAAGACCAACGACCACTGCCATGTACGCAGTCATCTTGAAGGGAATTCCGGGGATGGAATTCACTCCGTAGAAGAAGATCATCATCATCACCAGCACCGGCACCGCACGTAACAGCTCGGTAATCACCATTACCGGCTGCCGCAGCCAGGCGTGCTCGGAGAGTCGCCCCATAGCCAGGATGAATCCCAGAATCAGGCTGCCCACAGCGGCCGCAAGGAAAGCGCTGACAGTCGCCCAGAGCGCCCGCAGAATCGACTGCCACACGAGCGTGTATGTGAAGACATTCCACCGCGTAGCGTCGAACTGACCCGTCGCCTGGAAGCGGTAGACGATGAACCCGACCACGACCAGGACCACGACGACGGTGATCACACCGAGGATCCGGTTACGCAGCACCGCGCGCGGTCCCGGGACGTCGTACAGAACAGATGCACCAGTCATCGTGCGATCCTCCACTTGTTCTCGAAGTGCCGCTGCAGGGCGCTAAGTCCCAGAACCAGAACGATGAAGACGAGCGCCACCCAGAGCAGTATCTCCATCATGGAGCCGGGCCGGTTGCTGTCGGCGATTGTGGCGCGCAGCGCTGCGAGTTCAGCGATGGAGAACCCGGCGGCGACGGTGGTGTTCTTCAGCAGCGCGATAAAGACACTCATCATCGGCGGGACGACCGAGCGGAAAGCTTGCGGCATGATGACGAGCATCATCACCTGACCGAAGGAGAGCCCGACGGCCCGCGCGGCCTCTGCCTGCCCCACGGGGACCGTGTTGAAGCCGGCCCGAAGCACCTCTGCGACGTACGTCGCAGTGTAGATCCCCAGGGCGGCGATGCCGAGCGTCATGAACGACAGATCCGGTAAGTCGAGCTTGGGGTATCCGAACACGAAGAAGAAGAACACCAGCGTCAGCGGGGTATTGCGGATCAGGTTGACGTAGCCGGTGCCCACGGCTCGGGCGATCGGCACGGGCGAGACGCGCATCGCCCCGATCAGCGTGCCCAGGATGAGAGCGATGATGCCGCCGCCGAGGAACAGCCACACCGTGTTGAGGATGGCCTGTCCCCACAGATCAAGGTTTCCTGTTATCGCTTCCACGTGCGTCTTTCGTTCGGTTGCTGATGGAATACCACCGGCGGGGTTCACACCCCGCCGGTGGCCGAGTCCTACTGCTCGACTGCGGGCTGCTCGACCTTAAGGCCCGAAGCTCCGAGGTTCTTGTCGAAGATCGCCTGCCAGGTGGATTGACCGTCAGTGAGCATCTTGTTAATGAAGTCCTGCAGCGCGGTGTCGCCCTTTGCCAGGCCGACGCCGTACTTTTCGGTGGTGAACGGCTGACCCACGACCTTGAGCTCCTCCGGGTCCTGTGCGGCGTAACCCAGAAGGATCGCCTGGTCCGTTGTGACCGCGTCAACCTGCTTACTGATCAGTTGGTCCACGCACGCCGAGTACAGGTCGAGTCCGACCGTCTTGGTGTCTGGGAAGTTCTGCTCGATGTTCTGCAGCGGGGTAGAGCCCGTTGCCGAGCAGACTGTCTTGTTCTTCAGATCCTTCTCGCTCTTGATCGAGTCGTCGCTCTTCCGCACCAGCAGACCCTGGCCCGTGATGAAGTACGGACCAGCGAAGGCGATCTGCTCCTTGCGCTTGTCGGTGATCGAGTAGGTGCCGACGTAGTAGTCGATCTCGCCGTTCACGATCGACTGCTCGCGGTTCGCCGAGGCGATCGGCTTGAACGTGATCTGCTTCTCATCGAAACCCAGCGATGCGGCGACCCAGCGTGCGATGTCGATGTCGAAACCGCTGCGCTCTCCGGTGGCTGCGTCGAGGTAGCCGAGACCGGGCTGGTCCTCCTTGACGCCGATGACCACGCCATCGCGCTTCTTCATGGCGTCGAACGTGGGGCTGCCATCGAGCTTGACGTCCTTGGCGACCTCGAACAGCGGCTTGTCCCCGCCACCGCCGTTGTCGCCGCCGCCGCCCGGGTTGGACGGGCTTCCGCTGTTGCAGCCGGTCAGCGCGAGCAGCGCCGCGGCGACGATGCCGATTCCTGCGAGTGCCTTCGTGCGTCGCATGGTGTTC
>Ga0308158_10002060_pt1 | contig 19763 bp, 15 predicted proteins | sample PhyBR2_FD_201038 | JGI IMG/M metagenome (GOLD analysis project Ga0308158, IMG submission 201038) | Phyllosphere microbial communities from UC Gill Tract Community Farm, Albany, California, United States - DLSLB.R2 | ecosystem: Host-associated > Plants > Phyllosphere > Unclassified | place: USA...
ACAGCGTCGGCCTGGGGGAGCGCTTCTGGCAGAAGTTCCCCCACCAGCTCTCCGGCGGGCAGCGGCAGCGAGTGGCGATCGCCCGGGCGCTCGCCGCCGACCCCGGCGTGATCGTGCTCGATGAGGCGGTCGCGGCGCTCGATGTGTCGATTCAGGCGCAGATCCTGAATCTGCTCAGCGACATCAAGGCCGAGCGCCAGGTGAGCTACCTGTTCATCTCGCACGACCTCGCCGTCGTCAACCAGATCTCCGACCGCATGATCGTGATGGAGCAGGGAAAGGTGGTCGATTCCGGTGTGACGTCGGAGATCCTCGCCAACCCTGTGCAGCCGTACACGCGTGCACTGCGCGCCGCTGTCCCGCGCGCCGGCTGGAAGCCGGTGAGGCGCGAGCGCCTCGCGGTCTGAGGAGGTCGGATGCGCACGCTGCTGACCGCTGATCACGTCCTCGCGTGCGAGGACGGGGAGTTCGTCGAGATCCGCTTCGGGGCGGTGCTCGTCGACGGCGCGACGATCGAATGGGTCGGCCACGCCCACGAGGCGCCGGGCGAGCGCGTCGATGAGCGGATCGACCTCGGTCAGTCGCTTCTGATGCCGGGCCTCATCGATCTGGAGGGCCTCGCCGACATAGACCATCTGCAGCTCGATTCGTGGCGCGACGATGACGGCTGGGCTGAGCTGCGGTGGTCGCGCGTGTATGCCGAGAGCGATCCAGCCGGGGCTCTGACCCCGGCGGATCGCCGGCTGATGCGGCGGTATGCGGTGGCGCAGCTCGCGCTGCACGGCATCACCACGTTCATGCCGATCGCCTCCGAGGTGCACACGACCTGGGCTGAGACCCATGACGACCTCGTCGACGTGGCTCGCGCCGCGCAGGAGTTCGGGCTTCGTGCCTGGCTCGGACCCTCGTACCGCTCGGGTGTGCCGGTGAGCGAGGCTGACGGCTCGCCTGCCGTCGTGTGGGATGAAGGGCGGGGTGAGCGCGGCCTCGACGACGCCGTGCGCTTCCTCGACACGCTCGACGAGTGGGCCGACCCTCTGCTGACCGGCGTGCTGGCGCCGTGCCGTATCGAGCACGTCAGCGAGCATCTGCTGCGCGAGACCGCGCGAGTGTCGGAGGAACGCGACGTGCTCGTGCGTGTGCATGCCCTGCAGGAGCTCGGAGAGCGAGAGCACTTCGACCGGGTCGCGGGCACCACGCAGCTCGGACTGCTCGAGCGCGCGGGGCTGCTGGGGCCTCGGCTCATCGTGGCGCACGGCGTCTACCTCGACGTACATCCCGACGTCCACGGTGAGGACCGGGGCGAGCTCGCCGCCCTCGCCGCGGCTGGTGCGTCGATCGTGCACTGCCCGCTCACGAACGCTCGCTACGCCTTTCTGCTCGAGGACCTCTCGCAGTACCTCGACGCCGGGGTGAACATCGCGATGGGCACCGACTCGTTCCCTCCCGACCTGATCCGGGCCATCGATCACGGAGTGCAGCTGTCGAAGGCGCAGCACGGCGACCTGTCGCGCGGGATGCTCGCCGAGTACGTACGCGCGGCGACGCAGGGCGGCGCGAGGGCTCTGCGACGGCCCGACCTCGGGCGGGTCGAGGCGGGTGCGGCGGCGGATCTCGTCGCCTTCACGCTCGACGACATCCGCACCGGGGCTGTCGAGGATCCGCTGCGCACGCTGGTGCTCGCCGGCACTGCGCGGGACGCGCGCTTCAGCATGGTCGCGGGGCGTGTGGTGCTGCGCGACGGCGCACTGCCCGGGGTCGACCTCGACGAGCTGCGCCGGGAGGGGCAGCGCGTCTTCGAGATCCTGCGCGACTCGTACGCCGATCGCAGTGCGCGCGAGGCGACGGCCGACGAGATCTTTCCGCCGGTCTTCCCCCTGCGTCGCTGAGCCGCCGGTCGCGGAGCGAGAACTGCCATGTCCGATTTCCGCCAGCCGAGCGCCCGTGGCCGTGACAGCATGGAGGCATGAGCAGCACCGACCACGACGAGCGCTACCGCGCGATCAGCGCGAAGGACACCCGTTTCGACGGGCAGTTCGTCACCGCCGTGCGCTCGACGCGCATCTACTGCCGCCCCAGCTGCCCCGCCCGCACGCCGAAGCCCGAGAACGTCACGTTCTATCCCACGAGCGCGGCCGCGCACGAGGCGGGCTATCGCGCCTGCAAGCGATGCCTGCCCGAGGCGGCGCCGGGATCGCCCGCGTGGAACCTGCGCGGTGACGCCGCAGCGCGAGCCATGCGCCTGATCGCCGCCGGGGTCGTCGAGCAGGAGGGTGTCCCCGGTCTCGCACGCCGTCTCGGCTATTCGCCGCGGCACCTCACCCGCCTGCTCACCCACGAGCTCGGCGCCGGCCCTCTCGCTCTCGCCCGCGCGCACCGGGCGCACACGGCTCGCATGCTGCTGGTGGGCACGGACCTGCCCATCTCCGAGGTCGCCTTCTCGGCAGGGTTCACGAGCATCCGCCAATGCAACGACACCATCCGAGAGGTCTTCGAGATGACACCGGGCGAGCTGCGCGCCAAGCGTCGGGCGGGAGCGCCGTCGGTGCACGACGGGATGCAGGGCGCGATCGACCTGCTGCTGCCGCATCGCGCGCCGATGGACGCGACGGGCGTGTTCGCCTGGATGCACGCGCGGGCACTGCCCGGCGTCGAGACGGCGACGCCGACCTCTTTCGCCCGGAACCTCCGGATGCCAGGCGGCCCTGCGCACTTCGAGATCAGGCAGACCGAGGAGGGGCAGCTGCGCCTGCGCGCGAAGGTCACCCGTCTCGGCGACCTCGCGCCCCTGGTCGCCACCGCGCGACGACTGTTCGACCTCGACGCGGATCCGCAGGCGGTCGACGAGGCGCTCTCCGCTCACCCCGAGCTGGCGCCGCTCGTGACCGCGATGCCGGGCATCCGGGTGCCAGGCGCCGCCGATCCGCACGAGATGCTCATCCGCGCCATGGTCGGACAGCAGATCACCGTCGCCGCGGCCCGCACGGCTCTGACAGCGCTCGCCGAGCAGCTGGGGGAGCGTCTGCCGGACGGAGGGCTGCTCTTCCCGACCATGGCCGCGATCGCCGAGCACGGCGCCGAGGTTCTGCGCGGGCCTGCAGCCCGCATCCGCGCTGTCACCGGCGCCGCGGCGGCACTCGCCGACGGCTCGCTCACCCTCACGGTCGGCGATGACGCGGCAGCGCAGCGTGCGGCTCTGCTGGCGATGCCCGGGATCGGACCGTGGACCTCCGACTACGTGCGCATGCGGGTGATCGGCGACCCCGACGTGTTCCTGCCGGGCGATGTCGCCGTGCGCGCCGGCGCCGCAGCATCCGGACTGCCCGCTGACCCGGCATCCCTCACCGCCTGGGCGGCGCGCATCGCGCCCTGGCGCAGCTACCTGACCGCACACCTGTGGCGCGCGGCACCGGCACGGCCGGTCAGACGCGCACGCACCGCATCGAAGGAGTCGTCATGACCGCACTCATCCAGACCATCCAGACCCCTGACGGCCCGCTCACGATCCTCGCAGATGACGCGCAGCAGGTGCTCGCCTCCGGCTGGAGCGACGACCACGGCGCGATCGTCGCCCGTGTGCACCTGTCACTGCGCCCCACCGCGATCAGCGAGGGCGAGACGGATGCCGCCGGCGCAGCGAACGCGTACTACCGAGGCGATCTGCGCGCGATCGACTCCGTGCGGGTGCGCCAGCGGGGCACCGTGCTGCAGGCCGCCGGATGGGAGGCGCTTCGCCGCATCGAGCCGGGCCGCCCGCTGAGCTACAGCGAGTTCGCCATCGAGCTCGGCAGTCCGCAGGCGGTGCGCGCCGCCGCATCCATCTGCGCGCGCAACGCTCCTGCGCTGTTCGTGCCCTGCCACCGCGTGCTGCGCAGCGACGGCTCGCTCGGAGGCTTCGCGTGGGGCCTGCCGGTGAAGCAGAGCCTGCTCGCGCGCGAGAGCGGGGCGCTCTGACGTCAGGGTGCCGACTCGCCCGGGGCTCTTGCGCAGAAAGCGCCTTCCCCCATAGGCTCGAAGGCTGTCGCGTCGACCGGGCGACGAAGCCGAGCCCCAGGAGGAAGCCATGATCACGACGACTGTCACCACACTCCTCGGCTCGCGCGCACTCCGCCTGCGCGACTGATCGCGCGGCCCGCGACCTCGAGTCGCCCCGAGCCGCGCCCGCACCGGATGCCCCGGCATCCGCATCCGTCTTCGTCACCCGCTCGCCACGCAACCGAGAGCCATGTCTGCCACCTCCTCCTCGTCGTCATCCCTGTCCACGTTCGCCGCTCTCTGGCGCCTGAAGCCCTTCGTCCAGCCGATCATCGGCCGTCTCATCGGCGGGGCGCTCAGCGCGCTCGCCGCCGCAGTCATCGCCCTGATGATCCCGATCGTGCTCGAGCAGGTCGTGAAGAACTTCGACCTCGGATCGGGCGCGAACAGCGCTGTCGGATTCGTGTTCGCCGGCGCCTTCGGCGTGCTCGCGCTCGCCTTCGGAGAAGCGGCGATGGTCTGGCTGCGCCGCTGGTTCATCCTGACGCCTGCGACCGAGGTCGAGTTCCAGATGCGCGCCGAGCTGTACTCGCGGCTGCAGAACCTGCCCGTCGCGTTCCACGACCGCTGGCAGTCGGGTCAGCTGCTCAGTCGCATGATGCAGGACATCGGGCTCATCCGGCGCTGGATCGCCTTCGGCCTGATCCTGCTCGTGGTCAACGTGCTCACGATCATCATCGGCGCCGTGCTGCTCTTCCGCTGGCACTGGCTGCTCGGAGTGATCTTCCTCGTCACCGGCGTGCCGATGTGGATCCAGGGGTACCTTTTCGAGAAGCGCTACGGCACCCTCGCCCGGCGCAGTCAGGACCAGGCCGGCGACCTCGCCACGAGCGTCGAGGAGAGCGTGCACGGCATCCGCGTGCTGAAGGCGTTCGGCCGCGGCAAGCACGCGCTGTCGCGCTTCAGCCGTCAGGCCGAGACCCTGCGCGAGACCGAGCTGAGCAAGGCGCGGGCCATCGCCGAGATCTGGTTCTGGCTCGACCTCATGCCGCAGATCGCGTTCGGCCTGAGCCTCATCTCGGGGATCTGGCTGATCGCCCAGGGCCAGATCGACGTGCCGCAGCTGTTCGCGTTCTTCGCGATGGCGGCCGTGCTGCGATGGCCGATCGAGTCGATCGGCTTCCTGTTCTCGTTCATGCTGGATGCCCGCACCGCGACCGATCGCGTGTTCGACATCTACCAGGAGACCAACACCATCACCGACCCCGAGAAGCCCGTGCGGCTCGGTCAGGCGCGTGGCGAGCTCGCGTTCGAGGGCGCCCACTTCCGCTATCAGGACGCCGGTCCCAGCGAACGCGACCTGCTCGACGGCATCGACCTCGTGCTGCGGCCGGGCGAGACGATGGCGCTGGTCGGCCTGACGGGATCGGGCAAGACCACTCTCACGACGCTGCCTGCCCGTCTGTACGACGTGACCGCGGGGCGAGTCACGCTCGACGGCGTCGACGTGCGCGACCTCGAGCTGGCCGAGCTGCGTCGTCACGTCGCGATGGCCTTCGAGGACGCGACTCTCTTCTCGGCATCCGTCCGCGAGAACGTGCTGCTCGGCCGCGCCGACCTCGACATCCACGGCGAAGAGGCTGAGCGCGTGCTGCGCGAGGCGCTCGACGTCGCGCAGGCCGGGTTCGTCGACACGCTGCCCGACGGCGTGGAGACGATCATCGGCGAAGAGGGGCTGAGCCTCTCCGGCGGCCAGCGCCAGCGCCTCGCGCTGGCGCGCGCGGTCGCCGCCGACCCGAAGGTGCTCGTGCTCGATGATCCGCTCTCGGCTCTCGACGTCGACACCGAGGCGCTCGTCGAAGAGGCGCTGCGGCACGTTCTCGCCGAGACGACCGCCTTGATCGTCGCGCACCGGCCGTCGACCGTCGCGCTCGCCGACCGCGTCGCGCTGCTCGAACGCGGCCGCATCACCGCGGTGGGCACGCACTCGGAGTTGCTGCGCACGAGCTCGCACTACCGCCACGTCATCTCGAGCCTCGAAGCAGAGGAAGCGGCGCGCACCGGCGCGATCGACATCATCACCGATGCGGACATCGACGCATCGGCGAACGAAGAGGGGGTGCAGGCATGAGCATCGCAGGCACGCAGGGCGAAGACCGCTCCAACTACACCAAGGCCGAGAGCCGCGCGATCCGGCAGCGATCGCTGCGCCTGCTCGGTTCGCTCGTCGAGCCGCTGCGACTGCGCATCGTCATCGCCGCGCTCGTGCTCGTCGTCTCCACGGCGCTGCAGGTCGCGGGCCCGATCCTCATCGGCGTCGCACTCGACCGGGCGCTGCCGCATCTGCTCGAGACCGCCGACTGGATGCCCGCGATCACCGTCACGATCGTGTACCTGGTCGCCGGCATCGCGGCGTCTGCGCTGATCGGCCTGTACGTCGTGCTCGCCGCGCGCATCACCCAGGCGGTGCTGCTCGACCTGCGCAAGCGCATCTTCCTGCACACCCAGCGGCTCAGCCTCGAGTTTCACGAGTCGTACACCTCGGGCCGGATCATCTCGCGCCAGACCAGCGACCTGGACTCGATCCGCGAACTGCTCGACGGGGGACTCAACAACCTCGTCTCGGGTGTGCTGTTCGGTCTGTTCACCTTCATCGCGCTGGTGATCGCCGACTGGCAGTCCGGTGTGATCCTGCTGATCGCAGGCATCCCGCTCCTGCTGCTGATGCGCTGGTTCTACAGCCGCTCTCAGGTCGTGTACCGCGAGTCGCGCGTGATCAGCGCCAAGGTGATCGTGCAGTTCGTCGAGACCATGACGGGCATCCGGGCAGTGAAGTCGTTCCGCAAGGAGCCCCGCAACGACGAGACGTTCCGCAAGGTCGCCGGTGACTACCGCGACATCAACCGCCGGTCGATGGTGCTGTACGGAACCTTCGAGCCGGGGCTGATGGCCATCGCCGCGCTGACCCTGGCCGGCGTGGTGCTGTGGGGCGGACTGCGGGTGGCCGACGGCGCACTGGGCGTCGGAGTGCTGCTGGCCACCGTGCTGTATGTGCGCAACTTCTTCGCGCCCATGCAGGAGATCGCGATGTTCCTCAACTCGTACCAGTCGGCCACCGCCGCGCTCGAGAAGGTGTCGGGGGTGCTCGAAGAGCAGCCGACGGTGCCCGATCCCGAGAAGCCGATCGACCTGTGGGAGTCGCGCGGTGCGCTGAGGTTCGACGGCGTGCGGTTCGCGTACAGCAACGACAAGACGATCCTGCCCGACTTCACTCTCGACATCCCGGCCGGGCAGACGATCGCTCTGGTCGGCACCACGGGTGCCGGCAAGTCGACGCTCGCCAAGCTCGTCTCGCGCTTCTACGACCCGACCGAGGGCCGGGTGACGCTCGACGGCGTCGATCTTCGGATGCTGCATCCGAAAGACCTCCGTCGTGCCATCGTGATGGTCACGCAGGAGGCCTACCTGTTCAGCGGAACGGTCGCAGACAACATCGCGCTCGGCAAGCCGGACGCGACCCTCGACGAGATCCGCGCGGCCGCCCGCGCCGTCGGGGCCGACGAGTTCATCAGCGCCCTGCCCGACGGATACGGCACCGACGTCAACAAGCGAGGCGGTCGCGTGTCGGCCGGGCAGCGGCAGCTGATCTCGTTCGCGCGGGCGTTCCTCGCCGACCCCGCGGTGCTCATCCTCGACGAGGCGACGGCATCGCTCGACATCCCGTCGGAGCGGCTCATCCAGGAGGCCCTGCAGACGCTGCTCGCCGATCGCACGGCGATCATCATCGCGCACCGCCTGTCGACCGTCGCGATCGCGGATCGTGTTCTCGTCATGGAGCACGGCCGCATCATCGAGGACGACACTCCTGCCGCGCTGATCGGAGGCACCGGGAAGTTCGCCCAGCTGCACGCGGCCTGGCAGGAGACACTGGTCTGAGATTAGGTTGAAGACGTGGAACCGATCCTGCTGCTGGCCACCGAGCTGTGGTGGGTCGCACCTGCGGCGGCCGGAGCGGGAGCCACCGGATATGCGATCGTGCGAAGGCGGGGGACGGTGAACGGCAGGCGACTCGGCTATGACGCGGCGCGGTTCGAGCTGCGCCGTGCGCAGCTCGACGCCCGCGCCGCAGCGGACGCGGCCAGGGTCGCCAGGGCCGACGCCGCGAGGGTCGCAGCCGAGAAGGCGGCGGCCCGTGCGGACGCCGCGGCCCTGGCATCCGCACGCCGTGCCCTGCGCGAGGCGCAGCTCGCGTCTCGCGCCGCCGTCGCGCGCGTCAAGGTGAGCCGGGTACGCGTGGCTACCGAGCGATCGGCGATGACCGCAGGCGGGATGCTTCCGCTCGAGCGTCTCCGCGCACGGCATGACGCCCTGCTCGCGCGGTGGATGGAGTACGAGACCGACGCCGCTCGGGCGATCGCGTTCCCCGGGATGAGCGACGGACGTCAGCCCGCGACCGCCGCCTTCCTCGCGGCGCTCGAGCGGGCACGCGACGTACGACCGCGTCCGGATAGGGTGACCGCGGAGGAGTTCGCCGTGTACCGGGCCGCCGTGGACGACCTGGAACGCACCTTCGACGTGGCCGAGCGGGCGGCCCGCGGCGAGCAGGTGCAGCCCGAGCTGCCGGACGCCCTGTGGGATGCCGCGCGCACGTTCGCGATCCGCACGTCCGACTCGGTCATCGCCTGGACGCGCAAGCGTCGTCCCTAGGCATCTCCGACGTTCGCACCCCTGAAGGACATCAGGTCGGACACGTTGCGGAACCGCAGCCGTCCTTCAGAACCGGCGCCCGGCCGCGCTGCATCGCACACGTCAGCGCTCGCAGAGGAGCGGCGACGAGGTCTCGATGGGGGAGGGGATTCGAGACCCCGCCGCCGGTCAGTCCGTGACGCGGATCTGGGCGACGACCTCGCCGTACTCGGTCTCATCGACCGGTTCGAAGCCGACGCGGCGGAAGAACGCCTCGGGGCCGCCCTCGCCGGCCTCGTAGATCACGTTCACGTGATCGACGCCGCGCGAGCGCGCCTCGTCGATCAGAGCCTCCACGGCGAATCGCCCGACGCCGCGCCGCTGGTCGTCGGCGTCGACGTTGATCCGCCACAGCACGCTGCGGAAGTGCTCTTCGGGTGTGTCGGCGTCGAAGCTCGCGCTGACGAAGCCGACCACCTCGTCGCCGTCGAGCACGACGCGCTGCCACGATGTCTGCGGGTTCACGACTGTGGCGGCGATGCCGTACGACACAGGAGCGAGGAACTGCTCCTGCCCCGGACGCAGCGACAGATTGTTCACTGCGACGATCGTCGCAGCGGAGAGTTCTTCCACGCGCAGTTCCGACATGACCCCAGGCTAGCGCCTCGGCGGCACTCCGTGTATTAAGACGAAATGAACCGGCAGAGGCCGCCGAGGAGACTCGGGTATCTTGGTATCGAGATAAATCTTGCCCTCGCGAACGGAGATCCCGGTGACCGACGACGCCATCATCTACACCTACACAGACGAGGCGCCGGCTCTGGCCACCGCTTCGTTCCTGCCGATCATCAAGGCCTACACCGGCCAGGCGGGCATCGAGGTGGAGACCCGCGACATCTCGCTGGCGGGTCGCATCCTCGCCGCCTTCCCCCAGAAGCTCACCCCCGAGCAGCAGGTCGGCGACGCGCTCGCCGAGCTCGGCGGCCTCGCCACGCTGCCCGAGGCGAACATCATCAAGCTGCCGAACATCTCGGCATCCATCCCGCAGCTCAAGGCCGCCATCGCCGAGCTGCAGCAGAAGGGCTTCGACGTACCCGACTACCCCGACGAGCCGCAGTCGCTCGACGAGAAGGACGTGCGCGCCCGCTACGACAAGATCAAGGGCTCGGCCGTCAACCCGGTGCTGCGCGAGGGCAACAGCGACCGCCGCGCCCCGCTCGCGGTGAAGAACTACGCCAAGAAGCACCCGCACCGCAACAAGCCGTTCGCCGAGGGCTCCAAGACCCGCGTCGCGACCATGGGCCACGACGACTTCAAGAGCAACGAGCGCTCATGGGTCGCGGCTCACGACGACGTGCTGAGCTTCCAGCACGTGGCCGCCGACGGCACCATCACCGTGCTCAAGGAGGGGCTGAAGGTTCTTCCGCGCGAGATCATCGACGCCACCTTCCTCTCCGCCAAAGAGCTCGACGCCTTCCTCGCAGAGACCCTCGAGCAGGCGAAGGCCGATGACGTGCTCTACTCGGTGCACCTCAAGGCGACCATGATGAAGGTCAGCGACCCGATCATCTTCGGTCACGTCGTGAAGGCGTTCTTCGCGGACGTCTTCGCCCAGTACGGCGACAAGCTCGCGGAGGCGGGCCTGAGCGCCAACGACGGACTCGGCTCGATTCTCGCCGGCCTGTCCGAGGTCGCCGGCGGCGATGAGATCGCAGCCGCATTCGAGAAGGCGATAGAGAGCGGTCCCCGCCTGTCGTACGTCAACTCCGACAAGGGCATCACGAACCTGCACGTGCCGAGCGATGTGATCGTCGACGCGTCGATGCCTGCGCTCGTGCGCAACGGCGGCAAGCTGTGGGGCCAGGACGGCGGCGAGGCCGACACCATCGCTGTCATCCCCGACTCGTCGTACGCCAGCGTCTACCAGGCCGTGCTCGACGACGTGATCGCCAACGGTCCGCTCGACCCCGCCACCATCGGCACCGTGCCGAACGTCGGCCTGATGGCCCAGGCGGCAGAGGAGTACGGCAGCCACGACAAGACCTTCGAGATCGCGTCGGACGGCATCGTGCAGGTGCTCGACAGCGAGGGCACCGTGCTCATCGAGCACACGGTCGGCGCCGGCGACATCTGGCGTGCCACCCAGACCAAGCACATCCCGGTCATGGACTGGGTCAAGCTCGCGGTCACCCGCGCACGCGCGACCGGCGCGCCCGCGGTGTTCTGGCTCGACGCGAACCGCTCGCACGACGCGCAGATCATCGCCAAGGTCCACCAGGGACTCGCGACGCTCGACACCAAGGGGCTGACGATCACGATCCTCGCCCCTGAAGAGGCGACGCGCTACACGCTCGCGCGCATGCGCCACGGCCTCGACACCATCTCGGTCACGGGCAACGTGCTGCGCGACTATCTCACCGACCTGTTCCCGATCCTCGAGGTCGGCACGAGCGCCAAGATGCTCAGCATCGTGCCGCTGCTCGCCGGAGGCGGTCTGTTCGAGACCGGCGCGGGCGGCTCGGCCCCGAAGCACGTGCAGCAGCTGGTCAGCGAGAACTACCTGCGCTGGGACTCGCTGGGCGAGTTCTTCGCGCTCGCCGCCTCGCTCGAGCACTTCGCAGACCGCACCGGCAACGAGAAGGCGCGCGTTCTCGCTGAGACGCTGGATGCCGCGACCGGAACCTTCCTCGAAGAGGACCGTTCGCCGGGTCGCGCTCTGGGCACGATCGACAACCGCGGCAGCCACTTCTACCTCGGTCTGTACTGGGCTCAGGAGCTCGCGAAGCAGACGAAGGACGCCGAGCTCGCAGCGGCGTTCGCGCCGATCGCCGAGACGCTCGCAGCCAACGAGCAGAAGATCGTCGGCGAGCTGAACGCCGTGCAGGGCCAGCCGATCGACATCGGCGGCTACTACCGCCCCGACGCCGAGAAGGTCGACGCCGCTATGCGTCCGTCGGCGACGCTGAACGGCGTGATCGACGCGCTCTGATCTGAGAAGGAGAAGAGGCCGGATGCTGAGCATCCGGCCTCTTCTGTTCTGTGGGCGCCTGCGATCTGCAGTCGCCCGTGGTTCAGTCGTGCACCCAGACCTCGGTGCCCTTGGTGGTCCACTCCCACACGAACTTCGCCGCGTCGATGGGCATGTTCACGCAGCCGTGGCTCATGGGGGTGCCGAAGTTGGAGTGCCAGTAGGTGCCGTGCAGGGCCTCGTCGCCGTTGTAGTAGGTGACGTACGGCACGTTCGGCGTGTAGTAGAACGGCTTGACCGTCGTGTCCTCGCGGCCCATGTTCTGCGAGCGCAGCTGTGCGTACACGCGGAAGCGGCCTTTGTCGGTGGGGGTCCCGGCCTTGCCCGACGAGATCGACCACGACTTCACGAGCTTCTCGTTCTCGTAGAGGTAGGTGCGCTGCTCGCTGAGGTCGACCTCGACCCGCCGGAACAGGTTGGTCGACTCGAAGGGCGTCGAGGTCACCGGCAGCGCGAAGGCGGAGTCACCGCCGCCGAGCTTCTCGGCGAAGTCGGACGCGGTGGTCGACGTGTCGCCGAGGACGCGGCCGTCCTTGCCCTCGGTGATCGCCTTGAGCACCTTGCCATCGGAGTCGACGATGTTGCGCGCGTTGACCACCTCGCGGTCGACCTGCGCGGGCAGCGTGTCGACCACGGCCTGGATCTTCGTGGAGTCGGCGGTGATCTCGAGTTCACCCTCGACGGCGTCGACGGTGAGCCAGGAAGCGGCCACTTCGGGCGCGATCGGCACCGTGCGCTCATCGCCCACGTAGAAGCCCGCCTTGGCCAGCATGCCGTTGAGCTGCTCGACCGTCGCAGCGGCCTTCTCGTCGGTGATCAGCGGTGCGACCTCGGTGGGGTCGCCGGAGTAGGTGAACGAGGACTTGCCTGCGGAGAGGGCGGCGGTGAACTCTGCGGCCAGATCGTCGACCGAGAGGCCGATGCCGGGTTCGGCGGGCGTTGCCGCGTACTTCTTCGCGGTCGCGTCGAAAGCCACCGTCGCATCGGTCGCCGGGGTGTAGCTGGCGGGGACGGCGGAGCGGAGCGCGCTGTCGGCGACCTCGGGGTCGAGAGTCACCTCGGCGGCGATCGGCTCGCCCATCCAGGCGCCGATGTTCCACATGGGCCGATCGGCGAAGGCTCGGTCGGCGAGCCCGGTCGCGTCGACGCCGGCGCCGAGGTCGGCTCCATCGATGCGGGCGCCGTCGCCGGCCCCGGTGAGTTGCACCTCGGTGGATGCCAGACGGGAGCTGACGGCCTCGGCCGCCATGCCTGGTGTCATGAACCCGACCGGCACGCCTGCGATGGTCGTTCCGGGGGCGATCAGCAGCAGCGAAGCAGCCGTGGCGGCGACGGCCAGGGCGCCGGCGCCCAGGCCGATCCAGAGGCCGAGGCGCCGCTTCTTCGGTGCGGGCTCCATGGGGGCCCACTCCACAGGCTGCGAGCCGTCGATCGGTGGCTGCACGGCGGTCTCGTCATGCGCCGAGACGGCGTTCGACTGGCCGGTGCCCGGTCCGGAGATCAGGTCGGTCACGGACTCACCCCCCTAGATGCTGCGTGACGTGTCTTTTCATGGTACGGGACAGGGGGTAACGGGGAGGCAACGTCTGCGACGGTCTGCGGCGAAGGGGGTAACGTTTCGATAAAGCGACGCGCAGATCGATGTCGGGCCTTGCGTTCGCGGGGTTCGTAAGGTGTACTAACAAATATGGACATCCCCACCGAGAGGCGCCCCGCGACAGCGGTGCAGAGCGTTCTGACCAGCTCTTTCGGCGGGGGGAGGGGGCTGCGCACCACCGGCAAGGTGCTGCCGGAGCAGGCCCGCTCGCACAACCGCTCACTGGTGCTCCAGACGCTGTACCACCGCGGTGAGATGAGTCGTGCCGACCTGTCGCGCGAGACGGGATTGACGCGCGTCACCATATCCGACCTGGTCGCGGAGTGCATCGCCGACGGCATCGTGCGCGAGATCGGAGTGCGCGAGGTCGCGGGCCCGGGCAAGCCGCCGATCGTGATCGACATCGACCGCGAGGGCCATCAGATCATCGGGGTGGATCTGTCGGGCACTGCGGCGTTCCAGGGTGCGGTCCTCAACCTCGACGGGCACATGCTGCGCCGTCGCACCGTCTCGCTCCCCGTCGACGCGGATCCCGAAGAAGCGTATGCAGCCGTCGTCGAGCTCGTGCGCGAGCTCGTCGCGGCGGCCGATCGCCCGGTACTCGGCATCGGCGTCGGCAGCCCGGGCATCGTGCGCCCCGACGGCACTGTGCTCAGCGCCCCCAATCTCAGCTGGATCGACCTCCCGCTCGAGCAGCGACTGCACGACGAGTTCGCGATGCCCGTGCTCGTCCGCAACGACGCGAATGCCGCCGTGCTGGCCGAGTACACGTTCGGAGCGGCGCGGTCGGACCTCATGCTGATCCGCATCGGACGAGGAGTCGGCGCCGGCCTCATCGCCGGCGGACAGGCCGTGATCGGCGGACGCTTCGCTGCCGGCGAGATCGGCCACGTCGTCACGGGCACGGACGACGGCCCGCCCTGCGCATGCGGCAACCGCGGATGCCTTGAAGCGTGGGTCAATGCGCCGCACCTGCAGGCGCTGATCGATGCCGACCCCGAACGTCGGGGCGAGATCCTCGCACAGGCCGGCAGGCGTCTCGGCATCGCGATCGCACCGATCGTCGCAGCCCTGGACCTCTCGCAGGTCGTGCTCGCGGGCGCTCCCGATCTGCTCGGGGGCGAGTTCGTCGAGTCGGCCACGAAGACGCTGCACACGCGGACGCTGGACGGCGTCTTCGAAGACGTCGAGATCCTCCTGACCGAGCAGCGCGACATCGTCCTCAGAGGAGCAGCGGTGATGGTGCTCTCGGCGCAGCTGGGAGTGTCATGACGCCGGTCTCCGGCGGCGGCGTGCGCATCGGTCTCGATGTCGGAGGCACGAAGATCGCCGGTCTCGCCCTCGCAGACGACGGCACGCCCATCGCCCGTGTCCGCAGGCGGACCGGCTGGGGCGACGCCGAGGTGCTCGATGGCACTGTTGCCGCCGTGACCGAGCTGATCGGACAGCTCGGCGCGCCGATCGACAGCATCCGGTCGGTCGGAATCGGAATCCCAGGACTCGTCGATGCGGCGGAGGGACTCGTGCTGCACGCGGTCAACCTCGGCGTCGCCTCGCTCGCTCTCGCCTCTCACGTCCGCGATGCCCTCGGCGTTGCGTGCTTCGTCGAGAACGACGTCAAAGCCGCCGCGCTCGGAGCCGCGTCCCTGCGGCAGGACGCCGCTCCGATGGCCTACCTGAACCTCGGCACCGGCGTCGCAGCCGGGCTGATCATCGGCGGTCGCATCTGGCGTGGTGCGCGCGGCACGGCGGGCGAGGTGGGTCACCTGGTCGTCGACCCACAGGGGCGGGTGTGCGGCTGCGGTCAGCGCGGATGCATCGAGACCCTGTGCGGCGGCGGCGCGCTGGCGCGGGCGTGGGGCCGAGGCGGAGATCTGCCGGTCAGGGACATCCTCGATGCGGCCGACGCGGGCGACGCCTTCGCCTCGGCCCTGCGCGATGATCTGTTCCGCGGCGCGGCCGCCGCCGTGCGGGCACTCGTCCTCGCCGCCGATGTCGAGACCGTGGTCATCGGCGGCGGGCTCACCGCGCTCGCGCCGAGGATCGAACCGGGCATCCGCGCACAGCTGCGCACGGACGCCGCCGATTCACCGTTCCTGCAGTCGCTGCGTCTCGATGAGAGAATCGAGCTGCTGTCGCCCGAATCCCCGGTCGCCGCGATCGGCGCTGCGCTGCTGGGCCCTGTGATCTCAGGTCCCGTCCCCCTCGAGAAGGAGATGCCTGCTCATGGCTGAAGTCGTGATCCTCGACAGCAGGGACGCCGCCGGCGCCCTCGTCGCAGACGAGATCGTCCGCCTCATCGACGACGTGAAGAGCCCGGTACTCGGTCTCGCCACCGGGTCGACCCCGCTGCCCGTGTACGAGGCGCTCCGGGGGCGCCTGGCAGGCCACGACGTCTCGCACGTGCGCGGCTTCGCCCTCGACGAGTACGTCGGACTCGACGCCTCGCACCCAGAGAGCTACCGCTCGGTCATCACCCGCGAGGTCATCGAGCCTCTCGGCCTCGACCCCGAGCTGATCCGCGTGCCCAACGGCAGCCTCGAGACGATCCGGCACGCGGGAGACGACTACGAGCGCGACATCATGGAGGCCGGCGGCGTCGACCTGCAGCTGCTGGGCATCGGCACCGACGGTCACATCGGCTTCAACGAACCGGGTTCGTCGTTCGCCTCCACCACCCGTCTGAAGACCCTCACCGAGCAGACCCGCGAAGACAACGCCCGCTTCTTCGATTCGCTCGACGAGGTTCCGCGGCACTGCATCACCCAGGGGCTCGGCACGATCCTGCGCGCCCGTCACCTGGTGCTGCTCGCGTTCGGCGCGGCCAAGGCGGATGCGGTCGCCGCCGCGCTCGAGGGACCGGTCAGCGCCATGATGCCCGCCTCGGCGGTGCAGCTGCACCCGCACGTCACGGTGGTGCTCGACGAGGACGCGGCGTCGAAGCTCGTCCTCGCCGACTACTACCGCTACAGCTACGACAACAAGCCCTCCTGGCAGGGCATCTGACCTGCGTCGATCCTGCTGCCGACCGCCGTGCTCAGGCCCAGGCGATCGGCAGCAGGTGCTCGCTGCTGAGCGGCGCGAGCGGAACGCTCGTCCAGTCGCCCGGCTCGAGCCAGCGGAGCTCGGCGAGCTCGGCCTGCACGACGACATCCGCCGGTTGTGCGCGCAGTGCGAACGCGTCGGCGACCACGCGATGGTCGGGCTCGTTGGCGGCGGCCGAGACGAAGGTGCCGAGCGGGGTGAGGTCGGCCTCGTCGACCCGCAGTGCCAGCTCCTCCTCGAGCTCACGGATCAGGGTCGCAGCTGCGCTCTCACCGGCCTCAGGCTTGCCGCCGGGCTGCATGAACCGGGTCGTGCCGTGCTTGCGCACGACCAGGGCGTGACCGCGGTCGTCGACGATGACGGCGGCGCTGACGTGGATGTCAGGCATCGTGGAACACCTTTCCCGGGTTCAGGATGCCCTGCGGGTCGAACACGCGCAGGATCTGCTGCTGGATGTGCCATTGGTCGTCGCCGAGCTCTTCGGCGAGCCAGCGGCTCTTCAGGAGGCCGACCCCGTGCTCGCCGGTGAGCGTGCCGCCCAGTCGGATCGCGGCGCGGAACAGCTCATCGGCAGCGGCCCAGATGTGCGGTGGCACCGTCTCGCCCTCGAACACGAAGTTCGGATGCAGATTGCCGTCGCCGGCATGGGCCACGGTCGGGATGCGCACCCCGAACTCGCGCTCGATCCGCTCGATCTCGTCGAACATCGCCGCCATCGCGCTGCGCGGTACCGCGACGTCTTCGATCAGGGTGGTTCCGAGAGACGCCATCGCGGGGTGCATCGAGCGGCGAACCGCGACAAGCCGCTCGCCTTCGACCGGATCGTCGGACACCGTGATCGAACCGCCTGCGGCCTCGAGAACGGCGGCGATGCGATCCGCCTCATCACGCGCAGCCGGTCCGTCGGTCTGAATGGTCAGCTGGGCGGTGCCCGCCGTCGGAGCGGGCAGGCGCAGCAGCGTGTGCACGGCGGCGAGTGACGCGGCGTCCATCAGCTCCATGATCGCGGGCTGCACGCCCGCGGCCGTGACGGCGGCAGAGCCCGCGGCTGCGGCGCGGACGGTCGGGAAGGAGGCGACGATCGTGCACACCGCACCCTCGACGAGCCGGCGCAGTTTGAGCGTCGCGCCGACGATGACGCCGAGCCGTCCCTCTGAGCCGATCACGAGCGAGGTGAGGTCGAGGCCGGTGACGCCCTTGACGGTGCGGTGGCCGAGTCGCAGCATCCGGCCGTCGGCGAGCACGATGTCGACGCCGAGCACCGCGTCGCGCACGACGCCGTACTTCGCGCAGAGAAGCCCGCCGGCGCCGGTCGCGATGTTGCCCCCCACGGTCGAGATCTCGCGGCTGGCGGGGTCGGGCGCCCACCAGAGTCCGTGTGCGGCGAGCTGCGCGTTGAGTTCCGCGTTCAGGATGCCTGGTTCGACCACGGCGAGCAGGTCGTCGGGGCGCACCTCGAGGACACGGTCCATCCGCGCGGTCGACAGCACGATCTCTCCTGGACCCGCATTCGCCGCGCCGGCGAGGCCGGTGCCCGCTCCGCGAGTGACCACAGGGGTGCCGGTGGCCGAGGCGATGCGCATGATCCTCTGCACATCGTCGACCGAACGCGCGTGCACGACGGCGAGCGGAGCGCCGGGGGAGCGGTGGCCGCTTCGGTCGGCGCGCGCGGCTTCGAGTGCCGCTGCGGAGGTGTCGACGACGTCGCGGAGTTCTCGTACCAGTCGCTCGACGACGGTCATGAGGGGATCGCGGTCGTTCGGATCAGCCGAGGGCTCGACGGCCGGCGACGACCCCAGAGGCGACGGCGACGACGGCGAACGCGATGCCAGCCCAAGCCTGGCCGATCGACCACCAGGCGAGAGTGACGCCGACGTAGATGAGCACCTCGACCAGAGCACGCAGGAAGGGATGCAGACGCAGCACGGGGCGGGGCGAGAGGAAGAGCGCCCAGATGAGGAGCGTGAGCAGCGGCGCGCCGATGCCGACGACGATGTTCCACGGCGTGGGCCACTCGCCGAAGCCCCACAGCGCCAGGGAGGCGAGGGCTGCGAGCAGCACGAGCACGCGGACGATGTCGAGCGGGGTGACGGCGGGACGCTGCACGCCGGGTTCGGCGGCGGTGTGCTGGGACATGCCCCCAGTCTATTCGGCAGTGTCAGAGGCGAGTGGCGGGAGGTCGGCGAGCAGCTCGAACAGATAGATGTTCGTTCTGTCGGTCGGCACACCGCCGACGAGCTGCAGGAACGTGAGCTCGGCGTTCTTGGTCAGCTCGGCCTGATTCGGCTGGATGAGCAGCGCGCCCTCGCCGTCCTCGTCGAGAACCGTCTCGGATTCGGGGCGGCCCTCCGCCCGCATCCAGACCTGAGCGATGGCTCCCGGCGTGCCGCTGACGGGGACCGTGTACAGGTTCTCCGCACCCGCGATGGGCGCGTGCACGGTGAACCTGGTCGGCACCGGCTCAGGGGACGAGGTCTCTGTCGGGGCCGGTGTCGCTGTCTCGGTCGGCTGCGGGGACGGGCTCGCGGTCGGGCCAGGGCCCGGAGTGATCGCGGGCGTCGCAGTGGGCGTGGGCGACGGGGAATCCGTGGGCTGCGGCGCGAGGGACTCGGACGGACCCGGCGTCTCGTCTGCTGTCGGCGCAGGCGACGGGGTCGCAGCGGCCGGGCGGGGTGCCTTCGGCGCGAGATCAGCGATCGGCGCGACGGGTGCGACCGGAGCCTTGGGGGCTGGAGCGGCCTGCCGCTCGTCATCGACCTCGACCATCACCGGCTCATCTGCCCGCATGGAATCGTCTGGTGCGACCTCGGACGCGATCGAAGACGAGTCAGGGTCGGATGCGCTGGGCCGCGAGGTGGCAGGGCTGGCCGTCATCAACGCGGGCACGACGGCCGCAGCGGCGACGACTCCGGCGACGATGAGGGCGGCGGACCCGGCGCCGATGAGCGCGCCGATGCCGGACACCGAGCCGGTGCCAGACGAAGAACCTGCACTCGCGACTGCAGCCGTGCCTGGGCCTGCACCCGTGCCTGCGGTCGTGACGGCCGTCCCGCCCGCGCCGGTGACCACGACGGCGCCTTCGACAACGCTGCTCGGCATCGCGGCGAGGGCGACGACCGGTGTCGCCCCGGTCTGCAGCGAGGCGAGGTAGGCACTTGCGCCGCTGACGCCGAGCACGAGAGGAAGCAGGACGAGGGCGAGACGATTCGACACGTCCCGTGCTTCAGCGGCGACGATCATGCAGCGCGCACATGACTCGAGGTGGCGGTCGACGCGCTGCTGCGCACGCGATCCGAGGTTGCCTCGGGAGTGCGCGCCCAGGTTCTCGATGGTCCAGTGGCATTCGGAGTCTTCGCCGGCGTTGCGGAGGTGTGCTTGGATCCAGGCTTCGCGGAGGCCTTCGCGGGCGCGGAAGCTGAGCTGGGAGACGGC
>Ga0308158_10002067_pt1 | contig 19691 bp, 24 predicted proteins | sample PhyBR2_FD_201038 | JGI IMG/M metagenome (GOLD analysis project Ga0308158, IMG submission 201038) | Phyllosphere microbial communities from UC Gill Tract Community Farm, Albany, California, United States - DLSLB.R2 | ecosystem: Host-associated > Plants > Phyllosphere > Unclassified | place: USA...
TATCAATTTTTTTACAATTATTGAAAATGATACATAGGTATCAGAATTGGAAAAATAATCAAAATGGTAAAAGATGTAACAGGTTGTATGATACATTGTCATGGTCACGCGTTCACCATCAAGAAAGTCGTTCGAAAGGAGGAAAAGAAATGAAGCGTTTGATTTTTTTCATATCTCCACTCCTAGTTCTTACCGGAGCTGTCTTTTTCACGACGTTTCGTCCAGTCGAGCAAGCGATCTATTTCTTAATCTTATTTTTACTGACCTGTCTGTCAGCGATGACCTTAGTGGAGCGTCTCGTCAAACGCCATGATATGATGCGACGACTGAACAAGATCCATCCACTTATCGGGATCGTAATGGGGATAGTTGTGCTTGGCTCATTAGTCAGTGGTCTCATATGGTTAGCACCTTCGTTATCGAATCCGAGTCTCGTTGGTCTTCTCGTAACCTTCCTCTTCATGTATGGTGGAATCCTCGTTCTCGGTTTCGTTGTCAGTTGTTTCTTCGAAGGCATTACGCGACAACCGAAGGATCAATTGATTCGCCCGGTCTTTTTGTTCATCGGAACCGGCTATCTCATCTTGACCGTCTTCGGAATCTTGCAACTGTACCGTCAAACCGGATGATAGCAAACCCCTCTGACGCCTAGAGACGACAGAGGGGTTATTGTGTTTACTGAACTTTTAACGAGAATCCAAATTGTCCGTCGCCTTGTTTCCAGCGGGAGTTCAATTCATAGGCATAGACACCGGGTTCTGTGGGTGCGTTGAACTGATCATTTTTCAAAGTGACAGTGGCATCCTCTTTTTGATCATTCCACTGCGATAGTTTCACGCTTTCGAGGTCCCCGGTTAACTCGATACGGACAGGTGCCCCGGCAGAGACATTGACCGGTTTTTGCTCTTTTGTCATATCAAGTCCGTTGCGATATATCTTATCGACACATTGACTGCGAAGTAAGCTATCCCAACAATAAGAGCCTTGAACGGTCGGAACATCCTTTCCGTTCGCCTTAACTTCAGGTTTCGGCGGTGCACCCCGGAACGGTTCAAAAACGATGATGCACACGACTAGAATAAGTAGAACGGCTAACGTTAAACCACGTTTCATGAGGCACCTCCTTGGTATTTTCTTTATTTTACCAAAAGAAAAAATCAAATAGAAAAGCTTTTAAATGAAAAGATATTCAGTTTTTAATTTTTGGTGAGTTTGATCATTTATTTGACGTGGTGTGTATGTAAAAACAAAAGGGTAAAGGATAAGAGATGCTATATCTAAACGAAAAGAAAGTGAGGCAAAAACATGAAGGCAGTCACGGTCATAGGACATGGTGGACTCGATCAACTGAAGTACATTGATATGGAAACACCACAACCGAAACAAGGCGAGGTGCTGATTGAAATCAAAGCCTGTGCCTTGAACAATACAGAAATCTGGATGCGGGAAGGCGCCTATGGTGTGGAGAGTGAATCAGGCTGGAAAGCAGAAGGTGTGCAATTCCCACGAATCCCCGGTTCAGACATCAGCGGACGGATCGTCGCGGTCGGAGACGGTGTCGCAGAATCAGAGATCGGTCGTGACGTTGTCTTGTTTCCGTTCACAGCAAGTGGAGAAATCAAAGACGAACAGAGTGCCGAGAACTTATCGTTCATCGGTTCCGAGTATGACGGCGGGTACGCTGAATACGTTCGTTGGCCGCTTAAGCTCTGTTACGACATGCCGCTTGCCTCCTATACGGACAGTGCCGTCTTCTCGGTCAGTGGCTTGACGGCGTGGCATATGGTCGAGCAACTCGACTTACAACAAGGGCAGACCGTTCTCGTAACAGGCGCCAGTGGCGGTGTCGGTTCACTTAACGTCCAGATTGCGAAGCGTGTCTTCGGCGCGCGTGTCGTCGCACTCGTTGGTGACTTGAAGCTAACGGATCAATTGCACGAACTCGGGGCGGACCTGGTCGTCTCCTACCGTGAGCCGGACTGGGATCAACAAGTCATGCAAGAAGTCGGTCCGGTCGATGCGATTCTCGATGTCGTCGGCGATGCCGTGTTTAAAAAAGGTCTTGAGCTGCTAAAGCGCGGCGGAACGTACTGCATTTCCGGATCGTCCGGGGGACAGGTGACGTCGCTTGATTTTCGAACGCTTTACTTAAAGCATATCCGTCTGCAAGGATCCGTCCTTGGCAATCGTCATGATTACGAGAAGCTGCTTGAGGCAGTTCGGACGCAGACGATTCAGCCGGTCATCGACCGGATGTTCCCGCTCGCTGAAGCGCGAGAAGCCCAAGCGTACTTCAAACAAGCTGGCAAATTTGGCAAAGTCGTCTTGCTACCATAAGAGAAAACGAACAAAACGAGCTAACCTCTTCCAGTTAAAGAAAGGGTAGCTCGTTTTCGTGTCGATTTAAGGGCTAGGTATGATGTAAAAAAGCGTGACGGTCGATGTGATAGGTTCGTCTTCCGTAAAATCCGTGAATTCCTCTTGTGATTGATAAATCGTATACGCATGGGTCGAAAAGAGATCCGTTATCCATTCTGGAACATCTGCAGAAAGGGAGAGCGACTGAATCTGTTCAAGTGGAAACGGTGTTCCAACCGGATTTTGCGTGTGAACATGTAGTGCGTCCTGCGAAGCATCCTCGCGGGCGATTGTCATATAAATCTGATGCTCGATCTGTTTTTCCTCGAGTTTTTGGCGCATGTCCTGCAAAGCGCTCAACGCGATCCGAAGATGTGCTTTACGAAGGCGCAGACTCGTATTGCCATGACCATAAAAGTCAGGGTGCACATGCCAGTCGTCTGAATCAATATAGGAGGGAGAAGAATAACTTTTGAATTCAAGTTCTAGATTTTTAAAATAACGGCGTTTACCGCGAAATTTTTTCATGGTTCATCGACCTTTCAAGTAAGTATGTGTACATAGTATCATGTTGTATCAAGACTATCTCATCTGTTGAACGGCATACAGTCTTAATACAATGTTCAATTATAAAATTTAAAAAATCTTATTCAAATCATTCATAAATATTTTTTATGATACTCTAGATAAATCATTGTTTGTCTTATGTATTTAGTCTTTCTATAATCAGGGAGAGAGTAAACTTAAAGGAGAACATTACATGATTGATTTTGAATGGTATCGCAGTTTCATCCATGTCTACCAACAACGTTCCGTCTCGGCAGCTGCCCGAATTCGTTTTTTGACGCAGCCAGCGGTCAGTCAGCATATCGCGGCGCTCGAGGCAGAGCTTGAGACGTCTTTGTTCATCCGTGCACCTCGGCAAATGATTCCGACAGACGCCGGAACAGCCCTCTATACACAAGTCGTCGGGTTGATTGATCGGCTTGAAGAGTTATCGCTCGAGATGAAGTACGAAGCAGGGGAACAACCTCGTCCAGTCTTGAAGTTCGGTGGACCGACAGAATTCGTCACGCATGGGATCGTGCCAAAATTGCCGCTCGACATCGCCCAATTCACGGCCATCTTTGATTTGACGGTTCCCTTATTGCAACGGCTGCTCTCGAATGAGCTCGATTTCATCATCGCAACGAAACGGATTGATGAGCCAGGCGTCCAGTACGTCCCGATCGCTGACGAACGCTTTCATTTGATCGCCCCGATTGGCTACGAAGTTCCGGAAGTGGATCTAAAGGAATGGATGGCCCGTCAGCGCTGGATCAGTTACGGACTCGAGCTGCCGATCATTCGTCGGTACTATCAGACGCAGTTCGGGGAACGACCTGGGATCCGTCCGGAAATGATTTTACCGAACGTCGACGCGATTCTAAAAGCCATCGAAGCGGGGCACGGGATCAGCGTCCTCCCCGATTATCTCGTCGAGGTAGCGGTCAGTGCTGGACGGGTCCAGCGGATTGCACCGGAACGATTCGCGACGAATCAGTTATACGTCGCCTATCGAACGGAATCTCGTCATGATCCGGTTTTGCAGCAGGTGATTAAAGCGTTAGGTTGAATCGTATGAAAAAAGTCCAATCCACAAGCAAAATTGCTGAGAGGATTGGACTTTTTTTTATGAAATATACATTACTTCGATACGTCATCTAAGAATGTCAACGCACGATCAGCGACGAGACTCGCACTATCTGCTCGATAGGCTTGATAGTGCGGTGAGGCGACATGCTGATCGAAAGCATCTTGATCATGCCATTGTTCGTAAAAAAAGAAGACGTTCGGTTTGTCGATAGCGCGGTGTGCCTGATACATCAGGCAGCCTGCCTCGGCACGAGAAGGTGCGATCACACCTTCGATGATAGAAGCGAGCTGTTCGCCTTGATTCGGATGCGCTTCGATCCGGGCAATCAGTTGAATCATCGAATAACCTCCTATGAAAAGAGACCCTTCATCCAAAGGATCTCTTGTTTCGATTAGTTGAGTGTATTAATGACAGCTTTCGCGACTGCGATCGTTGATTGTGGATTTTGACCCGTGACGAGGTTTCCGTCGACTTGGACGTTTTCCGTAAAGTTGTCAGCCGTGATGATGTTCGCACCGAGTTCACGAAGACGTGTCTCAAGCAAGAATGGCATGTAGACGTCAAGACCTGTCGCGCGTTCTTCTTCATCCGTGAACGTTGCGATCGTTTTTCCAGCGACGAGTGGTGTTCCGTCTGAAAGTGTCGCACTAACGAGTCCAGCTGGTCCGTGGCAGACTGCAGCGACTGTTTTATTCGCTTCAAACAATGTCCGAAGGGCGTTGTTCAAGGCATCGCTTTGTGGTAAGTCGAACATCGTTCCGTGTCCGCCTGGCATGAAGATTGCATCGAATGCTGAGAAGTCCTGGATTGATTTCAAATCAAGTGTCTCTTTAAAGAGTGGAGCTGTCGCTTGGATCTCAGCTGGGACTTCGTCTGCAAGGCTCCGTGCGTCGATTGGTGATTCGCCGCCATTCGGACTTGCGACTGTGACTGTATATCCTGCGTTCTTGAACTCAATGTATGCTTCTGCGAACTCAGACAACCAAAGTCCAGTTGCGTGACCTTCCTTCATTTCCTTTGCGTTCGTGACAACCATTAAGATGTGTTTACTCATGATATGTTCCTCCTTTTTCGTTTGCCGATTGGCTACGTGATTAGAATACGCCCGCATGAATCAAAAAAATTAATAAAAATGAGCTTATTGATAAATAAATTTATAGAAGAAAATTAAAACTACTTCCGACTATCGCGTCGAAAGTAGCCTAAAAAAGTGGATTAACGAACGTCAGAAGAATAGTTAGATAAAATCGAGTGACTTCGTATTGTCACGATGACACTCGCAAGACTAGCGACCGTTCCGAGGACGGCGACGATAATTGTCGAAGAACCATTCGGAATCAAGAAGCCGACCGGAATTAATCCGACGAAGCTAAAGACGATTAGTGATTGATAAATGACATTGACAATCTTCAGTACAGGGTTTTCGAAAAACGATAGGATGAGTGGTGGTAGGAATAAGAAGACAATTAGACCAATCGCCATGTAGACCGATAACGGCTCCTCTAACGAGATGGTATTGCCTGTTGAATGGCGTGCTGCGACGAGCACGGCGACGATCGCGACGCATAAGGTTACACAAACGAACGTTAACCGTTTTAGCATAGGAACCCCTCCTTTTTACTCTAATTCCATATTGAACTACCTCCACCTACGCTTTGCTTAGAGGTGGAGGATTCCTGAGTTATTCGACCTAACGGTCGAAACGTTATCAGGCTAACCCCGTCGTTCCGACGGTTGAAGAGACCAAGATTCGTTCGGCTTCTTGTTTGAGGTTCAGTCCTGCGTTCACATCGCGGTCGTGATGGACCCCGCAACTCGGGCATGTCCATTCACGTAGAGCAAGATGTTTCACGTCTTTGTGTTGATGGCCGCAACTCGAACAGAGCTGGCTCGAGGCAAAGGTCTTCCCGACCTTCACGACGGTCTTGCCGTACCAGGCGGCCTTATACTCGAGCATGCGGAAGAACTCCGACCAGCTGACCTCGGAGATGGACTTGCTCAACCTGCGGTTCTTCTGCATGTTCTTTACCTGCAAGGTCTCGATCCCGATGACGTCGTGGTTTTTGACGATCTCGGTCGATACCTTGTGAAGGAAGTCGGTCCGCTTGTTGGCGATCTTTTCGTGGATGTGGGCGACCTTCCGCTTCTGCTTCTGGTAGTTCTTCGCCTCGGAGAGTTTGATCTTCTTGTTCAGGGCGATGAGCTGACGTCGGGACAGCTTCCGCTGTTCTCGCGCTAGCTTCTTCTCTAGCATGCGGAAGTAGCGGTCGTTTTTGTACACCGTGCCGTCCGACAGGATGGCAAAGTGCTTCAGCCCGACGTCGACACCGATGGATGAGCCGGTCTTGGGCAGTTCGTTGACCTCCTGCTCGACGAGCAGGGAGACGAAGTATTTGCCAGAAGCCTTTCGTCGGATCGTGGCGTTCAAGATGCGACCCTCGACCTGTTTCGACTTGGCGAAACGAACCCACTTCAGCTTCGGGAGTTTGAGGTTATTCTCGACAATCGAGACTTCAGGTAGTTGGGACTTCCCCTGGATGTTTGTCTTATAGGATTGGACAGGGTTACGCTTCGATTTGAAGCGAGGTCGTTCGTTCTGCTTTTTGAAAAAGCGGTCGTAGGCATCGGCTAGATGCTTGACACTGGTCTGCATAGACGTACTATCAACTTCTTTTAACCAGTCGAACTCCTGCTTCAACAAAGGGATTTCTTTCGAACAAGAGCCGTAGGATAGTCCTTTTCCTGTCGCCTTATAGGTTTCATCCCACTTCGCCAAGAAGTGGTTGAAGATGAATCGTGAACAACCAATCGTCTTGGCGATCAGGATTTCCTACTCTTTTGTCGGATATATTCTGAATTTGTAAGCCTTATGTTTTAACATGATTTTTCACCTCCTTGAAGGGAGCATACCCTAAAGGATAGTTGGCGATTCATCTCCCACTTTCACTAGGGTTTCGCCCTCAACGTTTAGAAGTGGGAGTATTCTCGCCTAATTTTGATAAATCATTTTTCAAATGAAAGACAATCTTTTTCCGGACGTCCAGTAGTGACGAATCGCTTCGATGATGACGTCTGGACGATCCCAGTGTAATAGATGTCCTGTCTCCGGGACGAAATGGACCGTCGCTTGCGTCATCTCATGTAATAGGTTCGTTGCCTGCTGACGGATCGATGCTTGATCTGTCGGTAACGTTGCGACGTACAACTGAATGTTCGCTGGTGGAACGTCCGGGAGGAAATCAAGAACATCCTCGTGGTGAAGCGCGCGTACGATCGCAGCAGCCGTCTCTCCTCGCGCATGCCAGTGGAATCGTCCTTCCTCCATCCGAAGGAGATCGGCTCCGGCTAGATCAAGGGAGGGGGAGCGACGGGCGTTTGGGGCATAAACGGCAATATCCAAAAATTCTTTCCATGTCGAAACGGAATCCTCGAAATCTTGTTCATAAAAGGCGACTTCTTCCTCTACGGAACGACCGTAAAGCCGTTTGCTGTGATAGCCGCCGTCAATCAGAATCGTGCCGAGCACACGGTCCGCATGTTCAATCAAATAATAGAGCGAGAGAACACTTCCCCACGAGTGCGACAAGGCATAGAACCGCTTGACATCAAGGATGTGTAAGACTTCGTCGATCCAGTCCGTAAAGGGTTTCATGCGATAGTGTAGGGGATCTAAGAAAGCTGGTGTTTTGCCGTGACCGGGTAAATCAATCGCAATCAGACGGAATTCGTCCGCGAGCGCTTCGGCGATTTCGATGAAGCTGAGACTCGTACTGCCGAGTCCATGAAAGCAGACAATCGTCGGAAGCTGTTTGGTTCCCCATTCCGTAATGTGGACGGATTGTTGCTGACAGGTGATCGTATAACGTTTCATTTGCCGTCTCCTTTTTTCTTTTACTGTACCATGAGGAGAATGTTGGGAATTGAAAAATAAGGAAACTTTCTTCAAAGAGTAGCGTAGAGTAAGATAACACGTCATTTACATAGAGGAGAATTCACATGGAAACCATCATCACGATGCTCTTAACAGCCGTTACCTTATATGGACTCGGTGTCCTTGTCACGAAAGTAAAAGAACGCTTGCGTTAATCAAAAATATGTCCAAAGGAGTCCGTCATGTTTCCAATCTTAAAACAAGAATTCACGAGCAGCTTCAAAAGCATCAAAGCGATTCTATTGATTCTTTTTCTGACGATCACGTCCGTCTTCACAGCATCGTATTTGACGAGGCATCCGGAACTGCTTGCTGGCGTTAATCAACCGTCTGCCTATACTTCAAGCATTAAGTTCTTCATCCTGTTCTTCGGTTTTCTGTTCGTGGCTGCGTTATCACACGACATCATCAATCGTGAAATCGAGACGCGGACGATTCGTTTACTGGTCACGAAGACGTCGCGTCTGCGAATCGTTTTGGAGAAGTTTCTCGGATCATTGTTGTTCTGGTGCGCGACGCTTACGATCAATTTCCTGATTGTCTCACTCTACGCACAGCAATGGTTCTGGATGGATTATCTGACGGTTCTGATTGTCATCATCTACATCACCAGTTTCAACATCTTTTTGTCTACGATGATTGCGAAGCCTGGTTTGGCGATGTTCCTCGGTATTTTTCTCGGGATTGTCGTACCGATCATCGGTCTCTGGTCAGCGTTCTCAGAAAAATGGTATCTGCTACCGTTTCAATACATCTTGCCGTATCATGCCGTCATTATGTCTGGAACGTTGTTAGTGTTACCTGTTTTGTGGAGTGGGGTGTTCTTGACGATTGCTTACTTAAAGCTAAAACGAAAGGATTTGTAATATGTATGCGATTGAAGTAAGAGGGTTGAAGAAATCGTTCGGTGCGAAAGAAGTCTTACGAGAGGTGGATTTGACGGTCGAGCCTGGAGAAATCTTTGGGTTTTTAGGTCGTAATGGTGCCGGAAAATCAACATTCATTCAAATCATGACCGGGATTACGCAAGCAACAGGCGGAACCGTCTCGCTCCTCGGTGAACCCGTTGATCGACTGGATGCCGTCAAACAACGAATCGGGGTCATGCCGGATACATCGAATCTGTATCATGATATGACGGCACGTGCGTTCCTCGAATACATGGCAGGATTATCAGGAGTTCGCATCAGTAAGCAAGAAGTTGGAAGTTTGCTCGAACAGGTCGGATTAAGCGGGACGGAGCGACAAAAGATCGGGAGCTTCTCGTTTGGGATGAAGAAAAAGATCAGTATCGCGCAAGCGCTCACTGGAAATCCGGAATTACTCTTTTTAGATGAACCGACGTCCGGTCTTGATCCAGAGTCGGCGATCGAGATCCAGCGATTGTTGCTTGCATTAAAAGCGGAGGGGAAAACGATTTTCTTGACCTCGCATAACTTGAATGAGATCGAAAAGATGTGTGACCGTGTCGCCATCATGGCGGAGCGGCGAATCGTCCGCTGCGGAACCGTTGCGTCCTTACAAGAAGCAATGAGGCAGGAGATTCAAATCCGTATTCGGACTGTTCCGCGAGTAGAGCCATCGCATCTGCCAGCATACGCTCGACTTTTGTCACAAACCGATGAGTATACACAGCTAACTCTAACGACGGAAGAAGATATTCCAGAGTTACTCGTCATGCTTGCAAAACAAGACGTCAAAGTCTACGAGGTACAGATCGAACGCCAATCGTTAGAAGAGATCTTCTTAGCGGTCTGACCGATCAGCTATTGATTCCGTCTCCGGAACATCTTCGAGTAAAAGACGACCACCATCATTCCACTGACCGTACATCTGATTCAGTTTCGTTTTTTCAATCAACGTTTGCAGACGTTTTTCGTAGAGAACAGGATCCTTGCGGACACTTTGAATCGTATCAATTCGGATGCGTCGATAGAGTTCCGGGAAGTCATTAAACTGTTCATAGACGATCGGGTCTTCTTGAAGACGCGCTTGGATCGTGTCATCGATGACGAACGCATCAGGACGCATGTCTGGTAGAACCTGTCGTCCGGACGATTGCATCAAGCCGAGGCGCTCTAAGCGACGGACCCGTTCCTTGTTCAGTTCGGTCCAGTTACTGTTTTTTCGACGCGGGGTGAATCGTTGCGCCAGTTCACCGTCATCGGTCTTCTTTGCAATTCCATCAATCCAGCCGAAGCAAAGTGCCTCTTCGACGGCATCGAGATAAAGTAACCCATCTCCGCCTTGTTTTCGACTGAGAATCACCCAACAGAAGGTCGCGTGATCTGCGTGGTTCGTCAGCCACTGTCGAAAGCCATCGCGATCGGTAAAGCGTAAGACATTCGTGATTTCCACGTTCGTTCCTCCATTTCAGATAGCAGTGCCCCCTCCACGTCACGCGAGGGGGCACTTTTTTCTTTAACGTAACGGGTCATGATGAAAGACACAATTCCGACCACTCTTCTTCGCTTGATAGAGGGCAGCGTCTGCCTGCTGGATCGTCTGCAGAAAATTATGGGTCTCAGACGGTTGATGAGTTTGGCGGGACACCCCAATCGATAACGTCACTTGCAGCGGTTCCGCCGCTGATAACTCATACGACCGCTTAGCACTGGCTTCACAGATTTGTTCCGCGAGTCGACGCGTCTTCGGCAACGAATGCTCCGGCAACAGCATCATGAACTCTTCACCGCCGAATCGTCCGAGCACACAAGTTGGGGGACAATACGATGCAAGCAAAGAGCTGATTTGTCGTAAGATATGATCACCGCGGTCATGACCGTAAGTATCATTGACCTGTTTGAAATGATCGACATCGATGATCATGATTGAAAAGTCTGTCTGTTGGGATTTGTATCGTTGGACGGTCTCTTCTAGGCGACGTCGATTATCGAGACCTGTCAACGTATCCGTCAAGGCGAGACGCCGATGCATCCGGACTTGAGTGAAGTGCCAGCGGACTTGATGCAAGATGCTGTGCAAGAGGAGACCGGCGCAACCATTCCCGATGAGAAAGACAGTCATTGCTGTCATATCATTCGGTTGAACATGTTGAACGTATGGTAAACAGAGAATGAGTGCAATCGTGAAGATGATTGGAAACGAGATGAATCGATCCGGTGCTTCATTTTGTAAGTACAAGACAACGATGCTGACGATCAGATACGTACCGATCAGCCAATAGGCATGAGCGGAATCAAAAACGAACGTTTGAAGGAAAGCGAAGACGAGGGTCGTGATGAAGCCGCTACTAATACCTCCATAAATGAAGGCGATGACAATCAAGGTAATCGATAAGTCGAATTGAAATCCCTCATAGGTGATGGCATTATGGATGATCCAGTAGCCGGCACCTGTCGCAAGAATCAGTACTAACAGATTTTTCTTCAACCAGCTGTCGAACGTGTTTCGAAACTGAAATCGTTTAAAAAAGAACAGAGAGATGAGCACGAAGAAAAAGGTCAGAGCGACGTTGAGGATAAGATGATTCAATGTATTCCACATGTTCGTGTTCCTCTCGAAATGATTCATTTTAAAAGCATTTATACAGTACTTGGTCCGATACCCTAACGATGTTGAGAAATATCAATATTTCCTTATCTTTTAAAAAAGAGAACTTCTCGTCTAGCTCAATAATATTCGGAGATTTTCTCGCGTGAAGACTCGATTAGATAATCAAGTGAGACGAAATTACGAATGAATGCATACGAGCCGATTTCCTCGATGGATACGCCTAATCTCTCTGCCTGTTGATTGCGGACGTCTTCTGATGATTGCAGAATCTCGAAGCCTGCCGCTTGCATCCGCTCCCCGTCAAATTCGAGCGTAACGACATCTCCATCCTGCCAATCACTCTTCAATTGATGAAAGTGATTTTGATACGCTACGCTTGGAGGATCGACTTCAAAGGCGATCCAGCCTGTTGGTGCATCGATTTGAAATGTCGGTGACAACCCACCGCGCGTCACGATTGATTTCATATGAAGCCGATGTGTCATATGGCGTAATAGCATGGTCAGACCACTCCTTTTTCATCTATTATTACGCGACTACGTCAGAATATCGAGAAAAATTTTCAAAAGAGATGGAAGAATCTTGGATTTTTTTGGTATACTACGTTTTCGGAAAGCGTTTGCACAAAAAGGGGGAGAATACATGCAACCATATGCCGTCAAAGCAACAGGACTGACGAAACACTATCAAATCCTACAACGGGAACCGGGGCTACGCGGGGCGATCAAAGCACTCTTTCGCAGGACATACCGGACGAAAGAGGCAGTCAAAGCGATTGATTTGACGATCGCGCCAGGAGAACGCGTCGGCTATATCGGTTTCAATGGTGCGGGGAAATCAACGACGATCAAGATGCTCGCTGGAGTCTTACGTCCGGACGCGGGGAACGTCCGGGTATTCGGACTTGATCCACACGCCGACCGCGTCAAGAACGCGTCACAAATCGGAGCCGTCTTCGGTCAGCGGACACAACTGTTCTGGGACATTCCGGTCCAAGAATCGTTTGAGCTGTTGAAGGAAATCTATCAAGTACCGACGTCCGAGTTTGACGAAACGCTCGCGTGGTTTCGGGAGAAGCTCGATCTCGCACCGCTTCTAGACGTACCGGTCCGACAACTGTCGCTCGGACAAAAGATGCGCTGTGAACTAGCCGCAGCCTTCCTGCATCGACCAAAAGTCGTCTATCTCGACGAACCAACGATCGGGCTTGATATCGAGATCAAGGAGACGATCCGTCACTTCATCCGCGAGATGAGTGATCGCTGGGGAACGACCGTCATCTTGACGACGCACGATATGCAGGACATCGAGGAAGTTTGTGACCGTGTGATTGTCCTCGACGACGGCAAAATCATCTATGACGATACGATTGATCAATTGAAGGCATCCTTCAGTCACGAGCGGACACTTCGAATCACGCTCGAAGAACCGGTGCCGTTCGCTTTACCGACAGTGTTGATCAATCGTGTGATCATGTTTGAGACGGATGAACTAACGTATGAGCTCGCCTTCGACGACCGAGAACTGTCAAGCGGTCAAGTCATCAAGGAAATCGTTTCGCTGTACGCCGTTCGGGACGTCTCCGTGTCCGTACCGAAGATGGAGACGTTAATCCGCAAGCTCTACCAAGCGGGGATCAGTGCATGAGAATCCGTAAATATACCGCGTTGATGCGGTCCCAAATCAAGGTTGATCTCGCCTACACGGCCTGGTACTGGGCAAGCATGTTCAGCGTGACGATGCGTTTGTTCATCCTCTATTTCTTCTGGCAAGCCGTGTATGCCAATAAGACCGATGTCTCCGGTATCTCACTGTCGACGATGCTGACGTATGCGGTGCTTGCGACGATGATCGATCAGTTCCGAGGGGGTGCCGGACGTGATCTTGCCCGAATGATCAAACAAGGGGCGATTGCAATCGAGTTGCTCCGTCCGTATCACTTGCTCGATAAATTACTCGCTCAAGATATTGGCTCAAAAGTCTCGGTCTTGTTCCGCTCGATCCTGCCACTCGTTCTCGTCTCAATCCTGTTCATCGGCGTGGATCGACCACAGTCGTGGCTGGCTGGACTCGCCTTCGTAGGCAGCGTTCTTTGTGCCGTGTTGCTTGCGACGTTGATTGACCTGCTCGTCGGCATCTTCGCCTTCTACACCGTCAATATTTGGGGACTATCCGTCTTACAAGACGCCGTCATCACGATCATGTCCGGTGCGATCGTCCCGTTGACGCTGTTTCCGGACTGGTTTCAGACGATTAGTCTGTACTTACCGTTTGCTTCACTCGTCTACGTCCCGGTTGCAATCTATACGGGAGAGATCGGGGCAAGCGGTATCCTGCAAGCGTTACTGATTCAAATCGGTTGGTTGATTGGATTCTTTGTCATCTTGCGGATCACGTTCGCGCTCGCGATCCGGAAAGTGACGGTGTTCGGCGGATGAAACGATACATAAAACTCTACTGGTTGTATGTCAAAAGTCATTTTAAAGTGATGATGGAATACCGGATCGATTTCCTGATCGGTGTCTTGTCGGTCTTCGGTCAACAGTTCGCCTCACTCTTTTTCCTGTCGGTCGTCTTTCAGCATATCGAGACGCTAAACGGCTGGGACTTTTACGAGATCCTATTCATTTACGGGATCGCTTTTTTAGGACGAGCCTTACATCATATCTTCTTTGATAATCTTTGGACGATCGGCTGGCAGTACATCCGGACCGGGAATCTGGATCGGTTGTTGATGCGCCCAGTCAATCCGTTGTTTCAAATCATCGCTGAGCGGGTCCAGCAAGACGGGTTCGGTCAACTATTGATTGGCGGTGGCGTACTGTACATCGCCTCGGATCATCTCGATATGGTCTGGAGCTTCGGTGATGTCTTGATGTTGCTCGTGCTCGTCTTATCGAGCGGATTGCTCTATATCGCAATCAACCTGTTTTTTGCGACGTTCTCGTTCTGGATGGTCGACAGTTTACCGATCGTCTCAGCGGTCTTCAGTTTGAGTGACTTCGCCCGTTATCCGATGACGATTTACTCGAAGGTGTTGATGTTCGTCTTGACCTACATCATTCCGTTCGGATTTACCGCCTTTTATCCGGCGATGTATTTCTTTGACGGAAGAGGTTACGGCGCGATGGCAGTCGCGACACCACTTGTCGCGATCATCGCCTGTTTGATTGCTTATCGGTTCTGGTTATTAGGACTAAAGGCATTTGCGAGTACGGGATCATGAAAGAAGGAGAACCTTGAAGTGTTGCGACGCTTCAAGGTTCTTTTTGTTTATAGTCAATCTGGAGGTGGACTTTTTATCTAAAATATGAAACTTTTGTTATTAAATGACAGTATAAAATATTGAGACATAAATCTGAGGGAGGGGTTACATTGAAAAAGGGATGGCTCGTATTACTCTGTTTGATGTTGGTTACCTTATCGGGTTGTACCGTTTGGGAAAGGACAGAAAACTTCTTTTCACCGAACGACGAAACGATTAAAAACAAGACGATCAAGATTGGTCAAGAGGATCAGGTCAAGATCGTTCCGCTCTATACGCAATACAATCAGTACTTAGAAGAAGCGATGCAGACAGGAAACTCAGACGACAACACGAACAGTTACCTAAAACATGTCTTAGGTTACATCGATGAAATTGGTGAGCAACAAGATCTCGATCTAACATATATGAAAAGTTACTTTATGCTACAAGCAACTGAGTATAAAGAACAATTGGTGAGTCGGACGAAAGAGCTGATGAAACAAGATACAGAGATCAAAAAAATCATTGAAAAAAGTTACACTGCTTCATATCGGGCATTACCAAAACAAACGAATACGATATTCATCGTGCCTGTTAACTCGGAATTCATGGAGCGTATGGATGTCATGGGAGGGGTCGCAGGATTGGCAACTAGAGATTGCTTCATGCTATTCCTTACCGCTGACTACGATAAGAAAATGTTGGAATATGCAGTAGCCCATGAATATCACCACACTGCTTTATATGATCGGATGAAGCTAGATACTTCCTTAGGAGAGGAAGCTAGTCCACTGATCCATTCACTCCTCCTTGAAGGGAAAGCGGATCAGTTCGCGAAACGCGTCGTTAAAGGTGTGACACCAGCTTGGGTCGAGCCATTAGAAGAAGAGACGAAACAGCGTGTTCTACGTTTAATGAAAAATGGTGAGTTAACGCAAGATGATATCATGGACGGCAATAAGGAACAGGATGTACCTATGTGGAGTATGTACCGATTAGGTAAAGATATCATGGACGCATATCTTGAAAAACATCCTTCAGAATCGATAGCAGATTGGACGACTAAAGACGCGGAAACGATTTTAAAGGATTACAAGTATAAAAATGATCTACTTTGATTCAAAAAATAGACCCGTCAGCATCAAGAAGCTGATTGGTCTATTTTTGTACTTCAGGATTATGTCCTTCGATATACCATCTTTGACACTGCTTCGCCCAATCAATCGGAACATCCATAATCCGTACTTCCTTTGCTGGTGTCGCATGTAAGGTGACGGTGACGCTAGCAAGACCAAGACGTTGTTGCACGTAAGACTCGGACAGTTCGAGTCGTTCGATGCCATCACGGCGCATCCAGTACGTAAGAGGTGCGAGTCCCCCTTGATGGAAGTGTAGCACTGTCGGACTCGTCGTATATGTACTGAAGCGGCGACTCAAGATTTGTGACGTGATGACAGTAAAGCAGATTAACACGGCAAGAAGACGTAAGTTCGGAAACATGAACCATAGGCAAATCGGAACGCCAGCCCATAACAAGATGGTCCGACATAATTTGACGACGACCGCCTGTTTCGGAATCGGAAGCGTCCGAGGTGCCACTTGAAAATCAGGTAAGATTTTCGGAATCAAGTCGAGCGCTTTTGAACGCCGGATGAACGGGAACAAAACAGCGGACGTGTTTTTGTCTTGTTGCTCGGGATCAATCGAACTGATCATCTTGACTTGACTGATTCCGAGTAACTGATGGATGAAGCGACTCCGCATCGTCAAAGCTTGAATCCGGTCTTTTGGAATCGAAAAGCGCGTGACGCTCTCCCAGCCTTTTTCAATCTGGATCGATCGTTGATTTGTATCAATGCGAAAGCCCGCATATAGGCGATAATTCCGAAAGACACCATAACTGAGAGCAAGGATGATCAAGAGTCCGATCATCGCAACACGCATGACGTTAGATTGGGTACTGAAGGTAACGAGCGAAGAGACGATATCATCGAGCTCAAGAAAACGACTCAATTCTTGATAAACAGAGTACAGAAGGAAGAAAAAGAATAGCGGACTGAGTGACGTCAGCGAAGCCAGCGCAATCTCCTTGAATTGAATCGCGTATTGCTCTGGATTTGGCGCTAGCATGGTCGTTGCGACTTCTGGTAGTGCCTGAGGATCATGCTGTCGTGTAACGATCGACTCGATCTGTTCCTTGATGTGCGTTGCTTCTTGTTTTGATAGCATCTCGAGACGAACGTCGGCATCGGAATCCGTTGAACCGGTCTCAATGACGAGTGATGTCAGACCCGTCACGCGATGAAACAACGATTCGTATTCCGTGATTCCTTGTATCCGTTCATAGGGAATCTGCTTTTTCTCCGTCACGAACGCCCCTTTTTCAATCAGTAGCTCTTGTTCCTTGAGTTGATATGTAAAGTGTTTCCACTGCAACACGAGACCGATTAGACGCACGAGAATGAAACTACCGAGCAACGTGTATCCATACCAAGAGAACAGTGGTATGGATAAGTGGCGGAACAAGAAGGAAATCAAAAAAGCAGCGAAGACGAATTCTTTCATAGCAATGCCAAAGCGATACGGAATCCAGGCAGGATGGAGCTTAAAGGAAGTCAGGGGCGGTTCCTGTCGCATCAGCTCGCTCCTTTCGTGACGTACGGTCCGATAGGGCAGTGATCCGTTGCGTGATTTCCGTTGCTTGCGCAAGCGGTAAAAACGGAATGTCATGGACGTAACCGATCGTACCGATTTTGACTGTCGCAAGACCGTACTGTTTACTGAGCGGTCCTTGCGATGTCTTAACGAAATAAATTTTCTCGATCGGAATGATTAGGTGCGTACGCATGAACGCGCCATGCTTTAATTGAATGCACTTGGCATCAATCTCATAACGCCATGTCTTTTGCCGATAGACAGGCAATACGGTGCACTCAATCAAAGCTGAAATGATCGTCACTGCCATCAACACGTAGAGGACGATCCCAATCCAACTGGACCACTGATAGTACGTATCGACGAACAGAAGACCAATCAATCCGATCAACACGGCAGTCGAAACCAACGCTTCGGTCAAGCGCCACACCTTGATCGCGTCTTTCGAGATGGTTTGAGTAGGTTCTTTTAATTCATACATCCAGATCGTTTCCTTTCTACACTTCTTTTAGAGATACATCTTTGATTCATTGTCATAGTGTAAAATAATGGTATCATGCATAGGGGAGCAAACCTATCACTAACAGGAATATTATTCCTTTCAAAACTGTAATGAAGTATTCTTTTGAAGTGGATTCTGATTCATCCTAAACGCAATACGTCCGGATCTCCTATGACTTAGGACATCCGGACGTATTTTTTAGAAGACATCATTTAAGCGAGTGAACGGATAGCGTTTGACATGGCAGGGGAGACAGGATGAATCTGTTCGATGTAATCGAGGATCACTAGTGCAGCCGTTTTATTATGCGAATAGCCTGGCATCATCTCTGAGAATTGGTTGACCATTTCTGGGAAACGTTGCTCAATCCGACGTTCCGGAGCAAACGGATCAACAGATGTCGCTTCCTCTTTTTCAAATGAGGACAGAACGTGTAACAATTGACCAACGGCAAATTGTTGAATCAAACGGAAGGCTGATAATGTTTCGCCACGTGCTTCGCGACAGAGCCCGACATATACGTTCGTCAGTGCTTCATGGATGGCGTAATCGACTGATGGATGTTCGCTCGAACTGTTACGTGGTTGTGGGACTAAGCGTTCAAACGCGTCGAAGGAAGGATCGCACCACACGATACGACCAGCGGAAAATGCAATTTCAGAAAGTTCATCTAGTTCGAAGATGGCGAATTCGGCATAGATACCGTCGTCAAACATGACTTTATGTCCATCCTGCGTATTTTGAAATTGAAAGTGTAAAGGGTATGTGTTTTCTAACCAGTCGAGTTGCTCGATGAATCGAGCCTTTTTACCGGGCTTTGCGATGACGAAAAAGTCTAAGTCCGAATAGTCATCGAGTCGTTCAAGTTCTTGACCGACAGAACCGAGTCCGAGCAGGACGAGCGCATCATCTGTTCGTGCAATCGTTTGCCCAATTGCGTCTAATCGTTCCAATAATACGTCTGTATGTGTCATCTCTGTTGCTCCCTCTTTATGGTGTTTATATGTAAGAATTGCGGACACCTCATTAGGGAAGCGTCCGCGAGTGTCAGGGCGATCAAAAATGATCGCTTTGCATCTTATGGAGCAATTGGTCGAACGTCTCGTGGTCCTTTGATGTAAAGGCACGGAAATAACGATCATCAATCTCTTCGATCTCGGGAGCTGACGTTTGAATCAGCGCTGCACCATCTTCCGTCAAGAGAATCCGTTTTTCCCGGTTGATTCGTTTTCGGATGACGAGGTGTTCCGCGAGCAACTTCTTGACCGTTTGCGAAATGGCACCGCTTGAGAGTTCGAGCGTGCGTTCAAGTGATTTTTGTGTCGCACTCTCTTGATGATAAAGGGTCATCAATAAATCGAATTGGGATTTTGAAAGCCCTTTTGGTTTCAGTACATCGTTGACTTCTTTCGAATAACGAGAATGGATTCGCTGAATGGCGTTCCAGTGTTGCATTGAAGATTCGAATGTGAAGGTCATGATTTTTCCTCCTCTTCTGTCATGCAGGGTTGAGCTTATCGAAGAAACGGATTAATTCTTCCTGTTGTCGAGCCGTCAAAGCGGCGAATTGTTCTTGTTGAAAACGTTCGTAGGCGGGCAACACTTCTTGCAGAATAGCTGTTCCTTTTTCCGTCAATAGCAGATAGTTCGTCTTCCATTTGCGCTTGCGGGTGATGAGTTGCCGATCAAATAAACGTTTGATTCCGTGTGAAATCGTGCCATCGGTCACTTGGATCCGTTCCGCGATTTCCTTCTGGCTCGTGCATGAGGTCGTTTGTAGGCAACGCAATACTTCAAGATTCGTATGGGAGAGATCCCATTGTTTCAAGAAAGCATTGACGCGCTT